>Ga0255356_1000472_pt1 | contig 27653 bp, 28 predicted proteins | sample HBST100metaG_FD_189944 | JGI IMG/M metagenome (GOLD analysis project Ga0255356, IMG submission 189944) | Peat soil microbial communities from Stordalen Mire, Sweden - H.B.S.T100 | ecosystem: Environmental > Terrestrial > Soil > Wetlands > Peat | place: Sweden: Norrbotten County, Stordalen Mire...
CATTGAAGCACCTACGACAGCGCCAGCACCAACACCGAGTTCAACTCGTCTTCCCCGGCAGAAATGCTGGGGCCTCATTGAAGCTCGGTGTCGGCCAGCAGGGTCGCCAGCGGCGCCCCGTCTTCCCCGGCAGAAATGCTGGGGCCTCATTGAAGCTTGGACGCCCACCGTCCGACCGAGCCGCCGGCTATGGGTCTTCCCCGGCAGAAATGCTGGGGCCTCATTGAAGCCGCTATTCGGGCGACGGCGACGGGTTCAGCGGGCGCGGTCTTCCCCGGCAGAAATGCTGGGGCCTCATTGAAGCTTCGATCGCGGCCCGTTCGCTGCGCGTGACCAGGACGTCTTCCCCGGCAGAAATGCTGGGGCCTCATTGAAGCGCCGTCGTCGGCGCGACGCTGCACGGCTGATGCTGGTCTTCCCCGGCAGAAATGCTGGGGCCTCATTGGTTGGCGGACACCACGCCTGCGGTGCGCAGCGCTTGCGCCAGTTGGATCGCCAGCGCGTCAGTGCTCTCGATTGCAACTTTCGGTCTGGCCAGTTCGCGAATGATGTCCGCTTGTCGACGCGGCGCCACCTCTCCGTAGTTGGTCAAGGTGGTGGACACATGTTCGTGGCCGAGGTTTTGGCTCCAGGCTTTGAACTCCTCAGGACTACGACAAAGACGTTCCCCGAGTTGCGCCAGCGTCTTGCGGATGCGGTGGGGAGGATAGGCGGGCAACCCCGCCGCCCCGAAAGCGGCCTTGAAGATGGCGCGGATCGGCGTGGCGTTGCTCCAGTGCTTCCGTTCCAAGCCTACTACCTCGAAACGGTGATTGGCACCCGGCTCCACCCGAGTCGCTGGGAAAAGCGGATCGTCCAACCCCCACAGCAGTCGCTCCCTGAGGTGATCGATCCAATCCGCCACGATCGGGCGGACCTCATTACCCACCGGGAAGAACCATGTGGAGAACGTCTTGCGCCGCTTGGTCTTCACCTCCTTGGCGTCCTGATGGACGACATTCTCCGCAAGGTCGACGTGCTTCAACTTTAACGAGGAAACAGCGCCGTCCCGGGCGCCGGTCAGGATGACGAAGGCGACTAGGGCACGGTTGCGACGTTCGATGTCGGTAGCGCTCGGCATGGAACGAAGGACGTGAAGAAGCTGTTCCAGCGTCGGAAATGGCTGCTCCCGATGCCCTTTGGCGATGCGTGTTTCGTTTTCGGAGAGGTTGAAGAATTCCGCGTCGCTATAGCTAAAGCGCGATTTGTAGCCTGGCTGTCCGGCGAGCCAACAGAAGAAATTTTTCAGGGCACTCAACGTTGAGTATAGCGTGGCTTTGCTCAAAGCGTCTTTGGTCCGGGCATTCCGCTGATCCGCTAAGTGTTTCTTGAAGGCAATCGCCTGCTGAATGTGGAATTTCTTGAAGTCGCGTGACTTGGTGTAGCTTTCGAAGCGGCTTAAAGCCTTCGCCACCCCGTCGACGGTGGCGTCGCTATAGCGCTTGGCCTCCTTGAGAAAAGTAAAATATTCCCGCTTGATCCGCTCATTGGCGGGGTTGTGTTTGGTCATGATGTCAATGTCCGGTGACGAAGTCACAGTTTACGGTGGGGGAAGTAAGCCCGCTTATGTGCGATTCTGCTTCCTGCATCGTGATGTCGAGTTGCCCTCGGATGAGGTCGATTTTCGCCTTGTTGACTCGCCGGTGGATCAGGATTCCGCAATCCGGACAGATGCCTCGAAGATTCCCGGTGGCGTCAGTCAAAGGGATGTATTCGGCCATGTCGCATCCCGGGGCCTTCGGCGCGCGGCATCTGACGCAATAGATATGACCAGGCGGGCAGGTCTGTCGGTTCTTCGAACGTCGCGCCTGGATGAACTCTCGGAGGTCCAGCCCTTGGATAAGCGCGGGCCTCTTGTCATCGATGATGGGCAATCCGGCCTTGATCCAGGCGCGCACGGTGTTTTTGTGCACGCGGAACAGGTCGGCCACCTCCCCGACGGTGTAGCTGCGATGGATTTTGACGATCCGGGGGTTCTGACGGTGGCGGTGTCGCCCCCCCTGATGCTTGCCGGCGAAGTCCGGAGTTGACCCGACAACAGGCAGATCGGGCATTACGCAACCCTGTCCAATTCGCTGGTGCTGGTGCGAATGCGGGCACCAACCCAAGCGTCAAGGTCTTCCAGGCTGTAGGTCACGATCCGCCCCAGCTTGGCATATCGTGGGCCGAAGCCGGTCAGGCGATACTTCTCAAGAGTGGATTCGGACAGGTTCAGGTATCTGGATGCCTCGGCGGTTCGGACACGGCGTCTTTGCTCTTCGGATGAGCGCATATCGTTCTTCCTCATCGGCGGTATGGACCACGACAACGAGGTGAACATAGCCGCTACCCGTGAACTCACGCAGTCTGCAAGGTTAGAGCACCCTGAAGACCCTAGACGCTGGACCGGATTTGCTGCCCAGGATGAGGACGTTTCTCCATCTCTTCGCGCACGCGCTGGCAATCTGGGCAATCTTTGGCATGTTCCAATGCAAGAATATACCGGCATTGATAGTTAAATACCAGCCTACTGAAGTGCGGGCTATGAACCAAGGACTTCGCATCAGCCCAAGAAAGACCGGAAGCGCTTTGAACTTTCTTGATCGACGGCCCAACACCATTCATAGTTATATTTCCTGTATAGCAGGCAACTGCTCTTTCAACTCGCCTATAATATTCTTCTTGCCGATTTGCATCCATCTCCCCGAGAAGTTCAAGGGCTAATTGATTGCCAATCGCTATCCCTTCCGGCGCCTCGTGCACGTATACAGGCTGTGGGGGATGAGAGAGGGCATCATACATGCGCGTAGCCTTTCCTTCCTTGATGCTCGGCGATGAAGGTAAGGATACAAGGGAGATCAACTTCGTCAGATCGGGAGGGAGTGGTAATTTCGATTCGCTGCAATGGTGCATGACGTAGACAGCGAGCCTGTGCAGCCAACTATTTCCTACTGCTGTACAGCACGGTCGGTAATGATTGGATGGATCATTTATCAGTTCGGCAAACGCTGCCGCCGCATACGAAATCAAAGGAATAATGAGCTTGTTTTCCCCAAGGCGTGGAATGAGCCATGCGATCTTAACCAGACGACAGCAAGGTTTGTGTATCATAATGAACAAAACAAGACATAAAATAACATCGACATCTAAATAATGTTCATATCCAATTCTGATTTCATGCTCAGTAGAATCATTATTTATGATAAATTCTGTAGCTTTTTTCTGTTCTATTGCTGCTACATTGATGGTGTCTCGTAGTAGGTCGGCATATGTTCTGATGTGGTTTGTAGTATTGAACTCGCCATCAAGAAATTTTGTAACTGCATGGACAAGTTCTTTTGCCTCAGGAAAAGACAATAAAAATACGAAGCCGCTTATGGCTGTCTTTACACGTAACTCTTCTTCATTTCTTACATCTATCCAATCAATCTGATTTTTGGAAAGCTCGACGGCTGCCTCGAAAGCGTTCATTGTGCACGGCGGCGCTGCATTGTCGGGTGTCTGCGGTTCTTGGATGGACACGGTTCGAGCCTGACGCAGGGGATTGAGGTCTGAGCACTTCGTTGCTCGGCGGGTTAGGTTAGCCCCCTTCAATCGCCGGGTCGATCTGGATGGCGAGGAACGGCGGCATCTGGGTATGCGTGAGGATCGCGCGGTTGGTCCGATTTGCCCCGGGACTGTAGAGCGTGAGGGGTGGCAGAGGATGGGTCTTATTCGGGGCACGCTGTCCCCCGGTCAGGGCGGGCGTCTGTCGGCGCGCAAGGCAGCGATCCTTCCGGCGATGCTCGCCGCGGCAGCCTTCACTGGCTCAGCGGCAAGGCGCGGATATCGTGCGGTGGTTGCCGCGTGGCGGCGCGGCTTCACCATTCCACGCCGCTACGCGGCGTTCAGCGTCGGTACGGCGGCAATCTCGCCACGCTTGGCTTTACCAAGGCGAGCGAGGTCGTAGCGGACTTGCAGGTTCATCCAAAGGTCCGGGCCGTTGCCGCACAACTTGCCGAGCTTCAGCGCCATCAACGGCGTGATCGCCGCGCGCTCCGTCAGGATCGCGTGCAGCGCCTGCCGCGAAATTCCGAGCAGCCCGGCAATCTCACTGACCGGCCGCCCCAGCGCGGGGATGACTTCCTCGCGCAGCAGTTCGCCGGGATGCATCAGGGGCAGTCCGCAGGACACCGCTTGCGCGTCCATCAGTGGTAATCCTCCAGGTCAACATCGACCGCATCGGCGCCGTCCCAACCGAAGGTGATGCGCCAGTTGCCCGTCACCCGAATCGACCATCGTTCAGCGCCGTGCAGAGCGTGGAAGTGAAAGCCGGGCAGATTTGCATCCTCGGGCCGCCCGACCGCCGCCAGCACCCGGAGCATCCGCCCGACCCGCGCCACGTTCGGCACGCTCAAGCCGTCGGCCCGGCCGGTTATGTAGTATGCGGCCAGCCCCTTGCTGCGGAAGCTCCGTATCACTCCCGCAAACTAGGCCGGGTGGCAGGCAACGTCAAGTGAGACTTGACGTGCGGTAGCGGTCAGCCGCCCCGTCGCAGCGCTACAACGTCGCCACTCGCCAGCGCGCCGCTGCCGCCGAGCGCGACGGCGATGCGCCCAGCGATGCCCGCTGCCGCTGCCTTCACCGGGTCGGCGGCAAGGTGCGCATACCGTGCGGTGGTCGCCGCTTGGGCGTGCCCGAGCAGCTTGCCGATGACCAGCAGGCTGTCCCCGCCGGCGGCGCCGACACTGGCAAACGCGTGGCGCAGATCATGCAACCGTACGTCCGGCAGGTCTGCCGCCTTGCGGATCGCCCGCCAAGGCTTCTCCAGGTTCACCAGCCCGGCGCCGTCCTTCTGCCCAACAATGACGTGCAGGTTGCCCTGCACGCGCGGCAGGCCGGCCAGCACGGCCAGCGCGGGCGGCGGCAAGTACAGCGTCTTGGCGCCGGTCTTGGAATCCGGCAGCCGCGCCTCGCCGCGCTCGATATCGACGTGGTCCCAATGCAGGCCGAGGATTTCCGACAGCCGCGCGCCGGTGAACAGCAGCAGCTTGACCGCCGCCGGCACGTAGGGCGCGAGCAGTCATAGGCGGCAAGCGCGTCGCCGAGCCGCGCCAGTTCCGCCGCACTCAACATCCGCTCGCGTCCGCGCTCCGGGTTGCGCTCGATATGCCGGCATGGGTTGCTCCCGTCCGGCCGGATGCCCCACGCCTCGGCGAGATTGAACATCTTGGACAGCACGGCCAGCATCCGGTTCGCCTGATAGGGCGCATCGCGGTTGGCGTGGTGCAGCCGCGCGATATCGGCGCGCGTCACGTCGCCGATCTTCTTCTTGCCCAGCGCTGGCAGGATGATCTTGTCGAGCAGGCGGCGGTACTCGGCAGCAGTCCTATCCTTGCGCTTGGCGTCCACATGCTCGGCGAGGAAGCGGGCCGCAAGATCGGCCATGCTCTCGGCCATGCGCCGCTCGGATTTCACGCCTGCCGGGTCGGCGCCGCCCGCCACAAGCCCGAGCAGTCGCTTGGCTTCCGTGCGGGCGGTGTCCGGCGTCCAGGGCGAACCATGCTTGCCGATCGTAACCTTGCGCAGCGGCGCGCTGCGCCCGGCGCCGGCCCGGTACAGCACGACGTATGCCTTCACATTGCCCGGCCGCACGCGCACCCCGAATCCGGCCAGTGCGTCATCCCAAAGCACCGCCTCGCCCGTCGCCGGTGCCGCCAGTGCGTCTACCGCCCGCTTCGTGATCCGACCGCGCATCCTCGCCTTCCTCTCGCCGCTGGCGTGCTACCCAATGCGTTCTTGGGTAGCACCTGGGTAGCACGCCAGCGGAAATTTCCGGAAACCACGAGAGGCATGATGCGGCTAACTGACTGATGAAACAAGCCTCTATCTGGCATAACGAAACACGGGCCGGCTTGGAACGTCAAATTCGTAATCAGTAGGTCCTCGGTTCGAATCCGAGCGTCGGCACCATATCAAATCAAACAATTATCTGGATTTTAGCCACTTACGCCGCATAATGGGCTACCTTGATCAAGGTGTTGAGGGTGTCTGGCGCAATATTGATGGCATCCAGCATGTGACTCGACGTTTTGGTTCTTTGCTGCCACAAACAGCGACAAGCTCGATGTCCCGATCCAAACGACGTTGACCCAGGCCCCCCGTGAATCCAGCTCAGGACATGGTGACGGACCGGACCGGATAATCGGGAAAATATTGTTTCATGGCGCGGGTCAGAATGATCTGATAGGGAATGTAATGCGTCAGCCCCCCGGCCTCTCCGCCCTCTCCGGCGACGAACATCTCGTAGGCCTTCTGGATCATCGCCTCCGGGTCCTGCTTGACGATGAGCACATGAAGATCGACCAGCAGGCTCATGACCGGATGATAGTCGAAAATGCCATAATGAACCTGACGGCAGGCGTCCGGGGCCTCCGGGAAAAACCGGATGAGCCCGTCGAAGGGAAGAAGTGAATTGAGGAATATGCCACCGATATCGCTGTTCGAGCAAAAGAGGTCGCGGATTCTCCGGTAGCCGGCATCTTCCGTGAAGTTCGTCCCTATGAACTGGTCGTTTGAAAAGGCCGCGGTCTTCTGCTCATTCAGGGCCGCCTTGAAGCCCGCCAGGCGGTGCTGGGTCACGTTGTGCTCAAGCATGCCGCCCACGAAGTAGATGCGGCCGTCCCGCCCGGCCGCGCGCATGGACGCGAGCAGCATCCGGGTCAGCTCCAGCGCGGCCTCGAAGTTGTTGGTCGTCACCGTCTGCCGCAGGCTCTCCTGCGAGTCGAGGACGATATGCCGGATGCCGGCGCCGCAGCACTGGCCGGACAGATCCTCGAGCGCCATGGGATTGGCGACGAACACGCAATCGACGTTCTGGGAAATGAAATACCGGATGGTTTCGATTTCCTTGGCCGGTTCGTAATGCGTCACCGTGATCAGGGCCATCTTGTGGTCGCTTCTGGCCAGGTTCTCGAACCGCTCGGCCATTTCGCTGAAGAATCGGTTGCACAGCGTGGGGACGATCAGCCCGACGATATCGGCCGTACGATTGCGCAGGCTGCGCGCATGCAGGTTGGGCTGGTAGTTATGCTGCTTCGCCACGTCCAGAATCAGGTCCCGCGTCACCTTCGATATGTTGAATTCGGCGGCGCGGCCGTTCAGCACCAGGCTGATCGTGGTGATGGAAAAGCCCGTCAGCGCGGCGATCTCCTTCAAGGACGTCCGTTTCTGTACCGCCATGACCAAGACGCCTCTCCTGCGTGATTCCATTGCTCTTGCCTGTGCCGCACGCCCCGACAGAAGGCGCCGCCGAGCAGCAGACGGGCCGTCTCCGCGATGTCAGCCGGCTGCGCGTTGAAGGCGGCGGCGAGTTGTTTCGCGATCGCCCGCTTCGCGTCATCGGTGTCCAACGCCGCGATGCTGCCCACGCCGGTCAGGGCCACCGTGCGGCGGGGAATGAAGTCCACCATGAACCCTGCGGCCACGAGGTCGATGGCGTCGGGAGGAAGGGAACGCCACCGACGCCACCTTATCTGTTGAAGCGTGCCACTCATACCAGATGGGCACGCCGCAGCAGCCGGCGCGACCGCACAAAGGCAAGGCAAACTGCCAGAAGCAGTACCCTAATTCGCACCAACGGTAGGAAGCGGCCTTGAGGCAGTCAACCTAAAACGTATTGGTAAAACGTTAAACTCGAGCGGGTCGCTCTTGCGCCGGGCAGGGAGGGGCGGCAGTGGCGGAGCGGGGCGATCTGCTACAGCATGGGCAGATCGTCGCCGCCGGACCGATCGGCGAATTGCGGAACTCGGCGCTGATGTACGAACTCCACTTCGGCGAGAAGGCGGCCGGCGGGCGATTGATGGCAACGGAGGGAAGCACGGTGCACACGAGAAGCTTTGGCCGGACCGGCTGGCAGGTTTCCGAGATCGGCTTCGGCAGCTGGGGGATCGGCGCGGACTGGGGTGCGGTCGATGACCGCGACGCGCTGGCCGCCTTGAACGAGACGCTCGATCGTGGCGTCAGCTTCATCGACACGGCTGACGTGTACGGCAATGGTCGGGCAGAGAAGCTGATCGCGCAGGTGTTGAAGTCGCGCAACGGCAAGCGCCCCGTGGTGGCGACGAAGGCCGGACGGCGTCTCAACCCGCACGTGACGGCCGGCTACAGCCGCGACAACCTGACCGCGTTCATCGAGCGCAGCCTGCAGTATCTCGAGGTGGACGCGCTCGACCTGGTGCAGCTCCACTGCCCGCCGACGGAGGTGTACTACCGGCCCGAGACCTTCGAGGCGCTGGACGGCCTGGTGACCCAGGGCAAAATCCGCCACTATGGCGTCAGCGTCGAGAAGGTGGAGGAAGGCATCAAGGCCCTGCAATATCCGGGCGTGGCGAGCGTGCAGATCATCTTCAACATGTTCCGCCAGCGGCCGGTGGAGCTGTTCTTCGATTTGGCGAAGCAGCGCAAGGTGGCGGTCATCGTCCGCGTGCCGCTGGCGAGCGGCCTGCTTTCCGGCAAGTTCACGCGCACCAGCCAATTCGCGTCGAACGACCATCGCAACTACAACCGCCATGGCGAGGCGTTCGATGTCGGCGAGACCTTCGCCGGCGTTCCCTACGAGGACGGGCTGGCGGCGGTCGAGGAGATCCGCGCGCTGGTGCCGGCCGGCGAGACCATGGCGCAGTTCGCCTTGCGCTGGATTCTGACGCATGACGCGGTAAGCGTGGTCATTCCTGGTGCGAAGAACCAGAGACAGGCACAGGAGAACGCTGCTGCTTCCGATCTGTCGCCGCCGTCGGCCCAGGCAATGACGCAGATCAGCGCGATCTACGAGAGCCGGATCAAGCCATTCGTGCATCAGCGTTGGTGAGGGGACCGGAGACAGCATGCCGCAGGCGGTGATCGACCGGGCGCAACCCGAAACCGGCGTTGCTCGCCATCCCCGGGAGCGACGCTCCTGTGTCGTCGTGCGCACTCAGCCGAAACTCTATTTCCCGACGTCTTTCGGCCGGCTCGCCGTCGCCGTGCCGGCGGCGAGCCGAATTCCTTTATGATTTCTGACAGTTAAGCCATGGATGCGGCAAATCAGAGGGGGCGTTGCCGTGGTCTGCGCGGCGGCGAGCGGATGGTTTCGGTGCGTTGACACCTGCGACAGGGCATCGCTACAATATGCACAGAAAATAGTGCATAAATACCGCAGGCCGCCGGTGGCCGACGCCGGTTGGTAGGGAAGGAGTCCAGGCGGCCGAGGGAGCCGCCAGCCAGTATCGAGTGACCCGAGTGCATGAAGCCAGGTCAACGCAACACGAGCCAGGATGGCGTGCGCTTTGTGCGCGAGTGTCCGAGGTGTTCGTTGTCGCTTCAATCACAATAGTCGATTCCTGCCGGGGCCGACGCCGGAGTGGCAGGCGCGGCGGCCCGACAGCAGACGCCCATCAAGAACGAGCACGGCAAGCAGACAATGAACCGAATTATCAATAACCCTGATCTGGTGGTGGAAGACGCGCTGCGCGGCTATCTGAAGGCGCATCGGGATCTGGTGTCGGCGACGGACAACCCACGGGTGATCCGCCACCATCTGGCGCCGCGACAGGGCAAGGTCGGCGTCGTCACCGGTGGCGGCTCGGGCCACGAACCGGCCTTCCTCGGCTATGTCGGCGACGCCCTGATCGACGCGGTGGCGATCGGCGAAATCTTCTCCTCGCCTACCGCGAAAAGCTTCCACGACGCGTTCAAGGCGGCCGATGGCGGGCGCGGGGTGGCCTGCCTCTATGGCAACTACGCCGGCGACAACATGAACGTCAAAATCGCCATCAAGCAGGCGGCGGTGCACGGGCTCGCGGTGAAGACGGTGGTGGCCAACGACGACGTTCCCTCGGCGCCGAAGACGGAGCGGGGCAAGCGGCGCGGGGTGGCCGGCGAGATCCTGATGTGGAAGGTGGGTGGCGCGCGGGCCGCCGAGGGCGCCGATCTGGACGAGGTGATCGCCGCGGCGCAGAAGGCGATCGATGCCACCCGCAGCATCGGCATCGGGCTTTCCCCCTGCACCATCCCGGCGGTGGGCAAGCCGAATTTCTCCATCGCGGACGGCATGATGGAGGTCGGCATCGGCCATCACGGCGAGCCCGGGGTGGAAGTGATGCCGATTCGGCCGGCGAACGAAATGGCCGACCTGATGCTGGCGCACATCCTGCCGGATCTGCCATTCGGGGCGGGCGACGACCTAGCGGTGCTGGTCTCGGGGCTGGGTGCCACGCCGATCATGGAACTCTACATCCTGTATGACCGGATCAGCGAGGTTCTGGCGGGCAAGGGGATGAAGGTCGTGCATCCCTTCGTTGGCAACTACTTCACATCGCTGGAGATGATGGGCGTGACGCTGACGGTGATGCGGCTCGACGGCGAGCTGAACCGCCTCGTCGGCGTACCCGCCCGCTCCGTCGGCCTTACCCGCGTCGCCCCATGAGCGGCCTGCCTCTCGCCACCACGGGTGGCCTGGTGCTCGAGTTGGTGGACGTGATCAACACCAACCGGGCCTATCTGTCGGAGATCGACGGCGCCATCGGCGACGGCGACCACGGCATCAACATGAGCAAGGGATTCACGCAGGCGGGGGCGGCGTTGGGTAAGACGCCGCCCCCGCTGCCGCAGGCGCTGCGGGTGCTGAGCGAGACGCTGATGGAGGGGATCGGCGGCTCGATGGGGCCGCTCTACGGCACCCTGTTCAGTGCCATGGCGGACACGCTGGACGGCGCGACGCTGCTGGACGGACCGTTGTTCGGCCGTATGCTGCACGCGGCGCTGGACGGGGTGGAGGAGATCGGTTCGGCCCGGCCGGGGGACAAGACGCTGCTGGACGCGTTGGCGCCGGCCATCACCGCTTTCGACGCGGCAACAGCCGAGGGAAGGTCGTTCGCGGACAGCCTGGACGCGATGGCGGCGGCGGCGGAGCGCGGACGGGATGCGACCCGCGACATGATCGCCCGGGTCGGCCGTGCCTCGCGCCTCGGCGAGCGCTCCCGCGGCGTGCTCGACGCCGGCGCCACGTCGTGCTGCCTCATCCTGCAGACCCTCGCCGCGGGGGTGAAGAAGCGGCTCGCTGCGACCTGACCGCCGTTGGCGGCCAACAAGCGGCGGTCAGTTTGGAACACATGAAGGGCCCAGACGAATGGGCCGAAGGAGACGACCAATGACAACCGCGCGGGTGAACCAGATCCCCGAGACAATGCAGGCCGTGGTGGCCTATGCGCCGCACGATTACCGCTTCGAGACCGTGCCGGTGCCGCGTGCCGGCGCTGACGACATTATCATCGAAGTCGAGGCCTGCGGCATCTGCGCCGGCGACTCCAAGGCCTATGACGGCGCTCCGTCGTTCTGGGGCGACGGCAAGGACCAGCCCGCCTACATCAAGGCGCCGATGATTCCGGGTCACGAGTTCATCGGCATCGCCGTCGAGCTTGGTGAGAACATCGTCCGGCGCGGCGAGTTCAAGCTTGGCGAGCGGCTGATCTCCGAGCAGATCGTGCCCTGCGACGAGTGCCGCTTCTGCAAGAGCGGCCAGTACTGGATGTGCGAACGCCACGACGTCTACGGCTTCCAGAACAACGTCAACGGCGGCATGGCGAAGTACATGCGCCTGCCGGCGACCTCGCGCACCCACAAGGTGCCGAACGACATGCCGATCGAGCGGGCGGCGATGATCGAGCCCTACGCCTGCTCGGTGCACGCGGTGAACCGCGCCCAGATCCAGCTCGATGACTTCGTGGTGCTGGCCGGCGCCGGGCCGCTCGGCCTGGGCATGGTCGGCGCGGCGCGGCTGAAGAACCCGAGCAAGCTGCTGGTGCTCGACACCAAGCCGGAGCGCCTGGCCATCGCCAAGCGGTTCGGCGCCGACCTGGTGATGAACCCGCTCAAGGAAGACGTGGTCAAGATCGTCAAGCAGATGACCGGCGGCTACGGCTGCGACGTCTACATCGAGGCGACCGGCCATCCCTCCAGCGTGGTGCAGGGCCTGAACATGATCCGCAAGCGCGGCCGCTTTGTCGAGTTCAGCGTGTTCGGCCAGGACGTGAAGGTCGACTGGAGCATCATCAGCGACCGCAAGGAACTCGATCTGTACGGCTCGCACCTCGGGCCCTACTGCTATCCGTTCGTCATCGAGGCGATCGGCGACGGTCGGCTGCCCACCGAAGGCGTCGTAACGCACAAGCTGCCGCTCGCCGATTTCCAGAAGGGCATCGACATGATGCACAAAGGAGAAGGCTCCATCAAGATTGTGTTGATCCCGTAATGCACTCCGCCGCCCCGCCCGCGGCTTGGCGCGGAGGGGGCGGTTTCCATCGACTTTCTGCATAAGGAAAGCGGTCGTCGGTGCGATGTACCGGCGGAAAAGTTCTATCCGCTGCGGCCGCGCAGGTTGCGCTGTGCGCCGCGGGCTGCAACGACAAGGGAGAAGGTTCAATGAAAGACAAGACCACCAGCTTCTTCAGCGACTACGTCGCCGGAAGAATGGGCCGTCGCGAACTGATCGAGCGTTTCGGCAAGCTCGGCCTCAGTGCCGCCGCCGCCAGCGTGCTGCTCAACAGCATGCAGACCCAGGCCATGGCGGCCGACTTCGACTGGCAGAAGTTCAAGGGCAAGTCCCTCAAGCTGCTGCTCAACAAGCATCCGTATGCGGACGCGATGCTCGCCAACCTCGATCACTTCAAGCAGATCAGCGGGCTGGACATCACCTACGACGTGTTCCCCGAGGACGTCTATTTCGACAAGGTGACCACCGCCCTGTCGAGCAAGGCTTCCACCTACGACGTGTTCATGTCCGGCGCCTACCAGACCTGGCAGTACGGCCCGGCCGGCTGGCTCGTCGACCTCAACGAGTTCATCAAGGACCCGGCTGCCACCTCGCCCGCCTTCAACGTCAAAGACATCCTGCCGGGTCTGCTCTCCTCCGATTCCTGGTCGGGCGTGCCCGGCGAGCCCCTCGGTGGTCCGACTGCCAAGCAGTGGGCGTTGCCGCTGGGCTTCGAGCTGAACTCGATCTCCTACAACACGCGCATGTTCAAGCAGGCCGGCATCGAACCGCCGACCAACCTGCCCGACCTGATCGAGAAGGCGGTGAAGGTCCAGACCGACGTGAAGGGGATCTACGGCATCGGCGCTCGCGGCAGCCGGAGCTGGGCCACCATCCATCCGGGTTACCTGTCCGGTCTCGTCAGCTACGGCGGCACCGACTTCACGGTGCAGAACGGCAAGCTGAAGGCGGCGATGAACAGCCCGCAGGCCAAGGCCTTCACCAAGCTGTGGATCGAAATGCTGCAGAAGGCCGGCCCGAAGAACTGGACCAACTACACCTGGTACGAGGTGGGCAACGACCTCGGCGCTGGCGCCTCGGCGATGATCTTCGACGCCGACATTCTCGGCTTCTTCCAGCAGACCGACGCGAAGGAGAAGGGCAACCTCAGCTTCCACGGCTTCGCCGCCAATCCGGAGAAGAAGGATCCCACGCCGAACGTGTGGATCTGGTCGCTGGCGATGAGCGCCTTCTCGGCCAACAAGGCAGCGGCCTGGTTGTTCATGCAGTGGGCCCTGAGCGCCGAGCAGTGCGCGTTTGGTGCCACGAAGGCCAAGCTGGTTGACCCGGTGCGGCAGTCGGTGTGGGACAACAAGGAGTTCCAGGACCGCCTGAAGGCGAGCTACGCGGGTTATCTGGAGCAGTATCAGGCCTCGGCGGCCGGCTCGAAGATCTACTTCACGCCGCAGCCGCTGTTCTTCAACCTCACGACCGATTGGGCCGCGGCGCTCCAGAAGATGTACTCGAAGGAGATCCCGGTCGACGAAGGACTCGACAAGCTGGCCGAAAATGTGCAGGGCCAACTGCGCGACGCCGGCATCACCGACTGAGTCGACAATGGCGGGGGCGCGTGTGGCGCCCCCGTTTTTCAGGGTCTTCCATGGATCGCACGTCATGAGTACTTCCGCCGTGGCCACGATGAATCTTCGACCAGCCCCCCGACGCCACGGGGCCCGCATGGCGAGCATCCTGCCGTATCTGTTGAGCATGCCGGCGCTGCTGGTGTGCATCGGCATCCTGGTGCCGTTCGTAACGGCCGTTTATTATTCAATGCAGCGCTACAACCTCGCGTTCCCGAGTTCGCGCAGGTTCATCTGGTTCGACAACTTCATCGCGCTGTTCGGCAGCGCCCCATTCTGGCACACTATCAGCATCTCGCTCATCTACACCGTGCTCACGGTCGGGCTGGAAATGCTGCTGGGGCTCGGCATCGCGCTGCTGCTGTGGCGGCGCACGCCGGTGACCAACTTTCTTGGCGTGGCGTTGATCCTGCCGCTGATGGTGGCGCCCGAGATCGCCAGCCTGATGTGGAAGCTGATGACCAACGCCAATTTCGGCATCCTCAGCTACTTCGTGTCGCTGCTCGGCTTCCCAAACTTCAAGTGGGGATCGGCGCCCGAGAGCGCCCTGTTCACCGTGGTGCTGGTGGACATGTGGGTGTACACGCCGTTCATCAGCATCCTGCTGCTGGCCGGCCTGCGCGGACTGCCGCGCCAGCCGTTCGAGGCGGCGGAACTCGACGGCGTGCCCTCCAGCTTCGTGTTCTTCCGCATCATGCTGCCGATGCTGATGCCCTACATGCTCACCGCCGGCCTGTTCCGCATGCTCGACTCAATCCAGCAGTTCGACATCATCTACGCCATGACCCAGGGCGGGCCGGGCGATACGCTGGTGGTGTTCCAGATCGAGGCCTATCTGCAGGCCTTCACCTTTACCAACATGGGTCGCGCCTCGGCGATCCTGGTGGTGCTGTGGCTCATTACCTACATCCTGAGCAACGTCTTCATGAAGAACTGGCTGCGCCTGCGCGAACGCGCCCGCGGCCGGGCGTGAGGGGAGCGCGCAACCATGCAAGGCAAGTCCATCCTCCGCGCCGTGGCGCTGACGCTGATCGGCCTGTTCTTCCTGTTCCCGCTGTTCTGGGTCCTGCTGATGTCGGTGATGACGAACTCCGACATCCTGCGCAACCCGCCCAGCCCGTTCTTCGTGCCGACGCTGCACAACTACTTCGCGCTGATCTCGGGCCAGCTTGGGGGGGTCGTCGGAACCCAGAAGATCGACTACATGATGAACCTGTTCAACAGCGTGGTGTTGAGCAGTTGCTCGGTGATCCTCTCGCTGCTGCTTGGCGTGCCGGCGGCCTACGCATTCGCGCGCTTCAAGTTCCGCTTGGGCGAGAACATGGCCTTCACCCTGCTGAGCTTCCGCTTCGCCCCGCCGCTGCTGGTGGTGCTGCCGCTGCTGATCTATTTCCAGAAGGTCGGGCTGGATGACACGTATATCGGCCTGATATGGGTCTACCAGCTCATCACCCTGCCGCTGGTGCTGTGGATCGTGCGCGGCTACTTCGAGGATGTCAGCGAGGACATCGAGCTGGCCTACCGACTGGACGGTCACGGCTGGCTCGCCACCTTCTTTCGCATCTCCATCCCCCTGGCGCGGCCGGGCATCGCGGCGGCGGCGCTGCTGAGCTTCATCTTCGCCTGGAACAACTTCATCTTTGCCCTGATCCTGGCTTCGTCCGGCAAGCAGCCGGTGACGGTGGGGGCGCTCGCCTTCATCACCGCCTCGGGCATCGAATACGGCCAGATCGCCGCAGCGCTGGTGCTGTCGATCGTGCCGACGCTGGTGCTGGCGATCTTCACCCAGCGTTATCTCGTCGAGGGCCTCAGCCTCGGCGCCATCAAGGGCTGACGGAGACAACGATGGCTTTCCTCGAGATCACCGGACTGAAGAAGTCCTTCAAGGACCACGAGATCATCCGCGACCTGTCGCTGGACGTGGAGCGCGGCGAATTCCTGGTCATCTTCGGCCCGTCGGCCTGCGGCAAGACGGTGCTGCTGCGCATGGTCGCCGGCATGCTGCGGCCGGACGCCGGCGACATCAGCATCGACGGAAGCTCGGTGGTGGACGTGAACCCCGAGTACCGCGACATCGGCATGGCGTTCCAGAATTACGCGCTCTATCCGCACATGACCGCCTTCGACAACATCGCCAGCCCGTTGCGTTCCCGGCACCTGCCCGCGGCCGAGCTGACAGAGCGGGTGCACGAGGTGGCGCGCATGCTGCGCATCGACCACGTGATCGACCATCTGCCGAAGGCGCTGTCGCAGGGCCAGAAGCAGCGCACCGCGCTGGCGCGCAGCCTGGTCGGGCGGCCCAGCCTGCTGCTGCTCGACGACCCGCTGCGCAACGTGGACGCGAAGATCCGCTACGAGATGCGGCTGGAGCTGCCGCGCGTGCTACGGCGCTACGAATCCACCGTCGTCTACGTAACGCAGGACTACAAGGAGGCGATGGCGCTGGGCGATCGTGTCGCCGTACTGGTGGACGGAGTCTTCAGCCAGATCGCCTCGCCGCACGCGATTTACGATGCGCCGGGCAACACGCGCATCGCGCGCCTGTTCGGCGACCCACCGATCAACCTGCTGGCGGTGCGGCCGCTGACGGGCGCGGCGGGAATCGAGATGCAGGTGGCGGGAGGCACGGTGCGGCTGCCGGTGGACGGCACGCAGCTCGCCGGCCGCGAGTGCATGTTCGGCATCCGCTCCGAGAACGTGGCGGTGTCGCTGGAGCCGACCGACGGCATTCCGGTGACGCTGGACGCCATCACGCCCTTGAACAATCGCCTGGTGATGCTGCTGCGCGGCACCGAAGGCACGGAGCTGTTCGCGAGTTGCCCGCAGGGCGGCCCGATGGACCGGCTGCGCGGGCGGCACCAGGCCTGGGCCAGGCTCGACTTGGCGCATGCCCATTTTTTCGATAGCAGCGACGGTGCGAGGATCTGAGTCGAATGACTACGCTCTATCTTGACAAAATCTCGAAGGTCTATGCCGGCGCGGCCGAGCGAGCCGTCGATACGGTTACCATGCACATCGAGGACGGCGAGATCGTCGCGCTGCTCGGCTCCTCGGGCTGCGGCAAGACGACGACGCTGCGCATGGTGGCGGGCTTCGAGACGGTCACCGACGGCGAGATCCGCGTTGGTCCCCGCCTAGTGAACACGCTGACGCCGTCACAACGCAACGTGGCCATGGCGTTCGAGACCTACGCCCTCTATCCGCCGCTCAGGGTGCGCGAGAACATCGCCTTCGGCCTGCTGCGCGACCGCGTGGCGAGCACGGAGATCGAGAAGCGAGTGAAGCACATCGCCGGGATGCTGGAGATCACAGATCTGCTCGAACGCTATCCGCCCTCGATCTCCGGCGGCGAGCAGCAGCGCGTGAGCCTGGCCCGCGCGCTGATCCGCAACGCTGCCGTCTACCTGCTGGACGAGCCGATGTCGCAGCTTGAGCCGCAGTTGCGGGCACTGCTGCGCGCCCGCATCAAGGACTACCTGATCGCGCACAAGATGACGACCGTGTGCGTGACCCATGACCAGACCGAGGCGATCGCGCTGGCGGACCGCATCGCGGTGATGGAGAAGGGACTGTTGCAACAGTTCGGCACGCCGATCGACCTGCAGGAACGGCCGGCCAACCTGTTCGTGGCGTCGTTCATCGGCGAGCCGCCGATGAACCTGTTCTCGGCGATGGTGCAGAACCAAACGATCGCGGTGCTGAACGAACGCCAGGAAGTGGCGTTCCATGCGCCGCTGCCGGCCTCGGAGCGGACGCGCCAGCTTGCCGAGGGGCACCGGATCATGGTGGGCGTGCGCCCGCACAAGGTGCATGTGGCGCCGGGCGGTAGCGCCGAGGCCGCGACGCTGGTGGGCGAGGTGACGTCGAACCACTGGCTTGGCGACAGTTGCCATGTCGGCGTCATGCTGCGGGGCTGCCTGCTGATCGCCGTTGCTAACCGCGACTTGCAGGCCCCGGTGGGCTCGCAGGTGCCCGTCGTCATCCCGGGCGAGGCGGTGCATGTCTTCGATGTCGAAACAGGTGTGGCGATTCAGCACGGCCTGGAGTCCGCTGTCGCGCTTGCCGTCTGAGGCATAGACGGCGCCGGCTGCCCCCCCCGGAGCGAGCCGATCGGCCGGCACCGGGGCGGAGGCGGCGGGATCGTGGCGATGGCGCCTGTGGCTTCACGTTTCCAGTTCGGCTGCAGCGAGGCGGTGCTGGTCGGCGTCACCATGATCTGGGGCGCGACCTTTCTTATCATCCAGCACGCGCTCGCCGTCAGCGGCCCGTGGTTCTTCATCGGTCTGCGTTTCGCCAGCGCCGCGCTTGTCGGCGTGCTGTTTCTCGCGAAAGCGCCGCACGGTCTGACCCGCGCCGAACTGATGACAGGCGTGCTGATCGGCCTGTGCATCTTCCTCGGCCACGCGCTGCAGACGCATGGGCTTGAGACCATTCCGAGCAGCAAGTCGGCCTTCATCACCGCGCTCTACGTGCCGATCGTGCCGGTTCTGCAGTGGCTGGTGCTACGCCGCGTGCCCGGCATCATGTCCTGGCTCGGCATCGTGTTTGCTTTCGCCGGCTTGGTGCTGCTCGCCGGCCCCCAGGGAAGGACGATCGGGCTCGGCATCGGTGAGCTGCTGACGCTGCTCGGCGCCGTCGTCTTCGCCGCCGAGATCATCCTGATCGGCCGTTATGCCGGTCGCGTCGATGTGCGGCGGGTGACGGTGGTGCAACTTGTTGTCACCGCGCTGCTGGCCTTCGGCGCGATGGCCTCGCAGGGCGAGCCTGTGCCGCCCTTCTCCTGGCTGCTGGCGGTGAGCGCGGTTGGCCTGGGGGTGGCCAGCGCCGGCATTCAGTTGGCGATGAACTGGGCGCAGAAGACCGTCTCGCCGACCCGCGCGACCGTGATCTACACCGGCGAGCCGGTCTGGGCGGGGATCATCGGCCGCATCGCCGGCGAGCGCCTGCCGGTGGCAGCCTTCGTCGGCGCGGCGCTGATCGTTGCAGGCATTGTTGTCAGTCAGGTGCGAGGCTTTGCCCCGCGACCCCATCAAAGGCGGAGTCTTTGAAATCCAATCGGTTTCCAAAGGCCTCCGGCCTTTGGCGGGTCGAGGGCAGGGCCCTCGCCTTGCCTAGCCGGCCACGTTGCCGGTGACGTAGCCACCGTCCACAGGCACGGTGACGCCGGTGATGAAGCCCGCCGCCGGCGAGGCCAGGAACAGCACGGCGCCGACCAGGTCCTCCGGCGTGCCCCAACGCTTCAGCGCCGAATGCTCGGCGATGCGTCGGGCGCTCTCCGGCTTCTCCCACAGGGCGCGCGTCATTTCCGTGGTGTGGTAGCCGGGCGCGATGGCGTTGACGCGGATGCCGTCGCGTCCGAACTCGTGCGCCAGCGCCCGCGTCAGGCCGAGTATGCCGGTCTTGCTGGCGCAATAGGCGGGCACCGTGGTGTCGGCGATATAGCTCAGCATCGAGGCGGTGCTGATGATGGCGCCACGCGAGCGCGCCAACAGCGGCCGGGCCGCGATCGCGAGGCGCATGACGCTGTTCAGGTTCACGTCCATCACGTCGAGGAAAGCGTCCATCCGCCACTCGGCGTCGGGTCGCGAGATGCCGGCGGTGTTCACCAGCACGTCCAGCGCCGGCATCTCGCCGACGAAGCGCTCCACCGCTGCCGTGTCGCGCACGTCCAGGCGGGCGAAGACGATGCCCGCGTTGGTCGGGTCGGCTGATGCCGCCGCCAGCTTCGCCTCGGTGCTGCCGCTGGCGCGCACGCTCGCACCCAGGCGCACGAAGCCGCGCGCGATGGCGAGCCCAATGCCGCGCGAACCGCCCGAAACCAGGACATGCTTACCCTGGAACAGATCCGGCCGGAAGCTGCTGACGATTTCATCCATGGTATGTTTCCTTCGCTGCTGATCGCGCCCGCCCGATCCTCAGGCCCTGCGCATTCCTTGCGTGCCTTGCTGCAACAACGCCGCGATGTCGATCATATTCTGAATATGTAACAAATCTATTTCACGATCAGAATCTTGCTGCGGTCAATGGTGATGCCAACGGCGAAAATCAGGACCGTGCCGAACAGGATTTGCTGGGCGAAGATGTTGACGCCGACGAAAATCATGCCGATGCGAACGACCGAAATGATCAGCGCGCCGATCATGGTCCGGCCGATGCCACCGACGCCGCCCGTGACGGCGGTGCCACCGACCACCACGGCGGCGATCGAGGGCAGCAGAAGCTCGTTGGCCAGCATCGGCGAGCCGCTCGCCATGCGCGCCGCCAGCACTACGCCGGCGAGGCCGGCCAGGGTGCCCGCGAGCACGAAGCAGATGATTTTCTGCCGCTCCACGCGCACGCCCGAGGCCCACGCGGCCGGCTCGCCCGCGCCGATGGCCATGCTGTAGCGGCCGAACGCGCTGTACCGCTGCACCACCATCCCGACCAGCAGCACCACGGCGCCGAGCCAGATCACATGGGGAACGCCGAGCAGGTTGCCCGTGACCACCGTGAGGTACTCGCGTCCGTTCTCGCCGATGGGGATGGAGTGCGCGTCGGAGAGCAGCAGGGCGGTGCCGCTCATCACCCCGCCGGTGGCCAGGGTGGCGACGAACGAGGGCACGCGCAACCGGACATGCACGAAGCCGCTGCACAGGCCGAAGACGGTACCAACCAGCACGGCCGCGACAAAGGCGCCATAGCCGAACCTGGCCACCAGCATGGCCAGTACGACACTGCTCAGCGAGGCGACCGCCTGCAGCGACAGATCGACCCCGCCGATCAGGGTGACGAAGGTCTGCCCCGCCGCCAGCAGATACAGCGTGGCGGTGTCGGCGAGCACCTCCAACAGCGTCTGCGGCGTGCCGAAACCCGGGGTGACGGCGGCGATCAGGATAACCAACGCCACCAGCAACAGGCTCGGGGCGGCCGTGCGCAACCGCGCCCGCGCGACGGGATCGCTGAGGTTCATCATACCATGTGCTCGATCAGATCGACCTGCGCCGGCTTGGCGCCACGCCCGGCCTCGAAACGCGCCGTGACGCGGCCGTCGCGCATCACCAGCACGGTGTGGGAAAGCCCGATCGTCTCCTCCAGGCTGTCCGCGGTCAGCACCACGCTGGTGCCCTGCCGGCAGAGGTCACGCACCAGCCGGTAGACCTCCTCCTTGGCGCCGACATCGAGCCCGCGTGTCGGGTGATCGAGGATGAGGATGCGCGAGCCCGCCGTCAGCCACTTCGCCAGCACCACCTTCTGTTGGTTGCCGCCACTCAGCGAGACGCACAGCGCGTCGATGCCACTGGCGCGGATGGAGAGCTTGCGCATCCAGTCGGCGGCCAGCAGGCGTTCGCGCGCCCGACGGATCCAACCGTGGCGCATGACCACGCCGAGATTGGCCAGCGTCATGTTGGAGGCGAGCGAGAGGAGCAGGACCAGCCCCTCGACGCGGCGCTCGCGCGGGATGTAGCCGATGCCGTGCGCCACCGCGTCGGCGGGGATGGCGAAACGCACCTCGGCGCCGTCCACCTTCAGCGTGCCCGCGGTATGCGCCAGGAAGCCGAACAGCGTGCGCACCAGCTCCTCGCGGCCGGAACCGATCACGCCGGCGATGCCCAGCACCTCACCGCGGCGCAGATCGAAATCGACGTCGCGGTAATGCCCTTCGGCGGTGAGCCCGCGCGCCTGCAGCACCACTGCGTCGCCGTGTGCTTCCTGGTCGGACTCCCGGTAGAATTCCGTGTGCTGCTCGCGCCCCACCATCAGGCGGTGCAGCTTGGGCAGGCTCGCCTCTGCCGTCGGCATCTCGGCGACGACAGCGCCGTCCTTCATGACGTAGATGCGGTCGGAGAGCGCCAGCACCTCGTCCAGCCGGTGCGACACGAATATGAAGCTGGCGCGCTGCTTGAGCGCACGCACGCGGGCGAACAGCAGCGCGACTTCGTGCCGCTCCAGTACCGAGGTCGGCTCGTCGAGCAGGATCACCAGCTCGCCCGCAACGCGGTCCTCCAGCGACAGCGCCTTGGCCAGTTCGAGCATCTGGCGCGCGGCGAAACTGAGTTCGGCGGTGCGGGTCGCCGGGTCGATGTCCAGTTCGACCTTTGCGAGCTGCCGGCGCGCTGCTTCGTGCAGCCGGCGCCAGTTGATCAGGCCGGCGCGCATGAACTCCTGCTCGCGGCCGAGGAACAGGTTCTCGGCCACCGACAGGTTGAGCAGCAGCGACTGTTCCTGGAAGACCATGGCGATGCCGTGGTCCGCCGCCTCGCGCGGGCTACGCAGAACCAGCGGCACGCCATCACGCAGCAGCGTGCCGCTGCTCGGCAGTTGCACCCCGGCGACGAGGCGCATCAGCGTCGATTTGCCGGCCCCGTTCTCGCCGACCAGGCCGACCACTTCGTGCGGGTGGAGTTCGAAGTCCACCGCTTTCAGCGCGGGGATGCCGACGAAGCTCTTGGAGAGCTGGATACCCTGCAGCACGGCGGTCATCGTACGATCATCCGCGAACGGTCCACCGAGATTGCCACGGCGGCGATGATCAGCAGTCCCTGCACGGCCTGCTGCACGTAGGGCGAAAAGCCGAGCAGGACCATGCCGTTGTTGAGCACCGCGACGATCACCACGCCGATCAGCGACTGCGGCACGCTGCCCTCGCCGCCGACGAGCGAAGTGCCGCCGACCACCACCGCGGTGATGGTGGGGAACAGCCGGCCGATGCCCATCACGGCGTTACCTTGGCCCAACTGGCTCGCCGCGAGCGCCCCGCCGAGGGCATAGAAGGCGCCGCCGAGCGCAAAAATGATCACCTTGACGCGGCGGATCGGAATGCCGGAAAGCGCGGCGACATCCTCGCCGCCGCCGATCGCGTAGACGTAGCGGCCGAGCCGCGTGTAGTGCTGGATGACCCAGGCGACCGCAACGACCGCCAACGCGATCCAGACCATCAGCGGCAGCCCACCGAGCCGGGCCAGCGCGAGCAGGCGCACGCTCGGGTCGAGGATACGCACGGTACCGCCGCCGAGTACGAAGTTGGCGAGTCCGGCGCTGGCGAACCAGATGCCCAGCGTCACCATGAACGAGGGAATGCGCAGCCCGACATGCAGCACGCCGCTGAGGGCGCCGATCGCCAGACCCGCGAACACCGCCAGCAGCAGCGCCCACAGGCCGAGGTCGAGGCTGGTCACGTCGTTGCGGACCAGCAGGCTGACCACGGTCGCGCCGACCGCCACCACCCCCTCGATCGAGAGGTCGATGCTGCCGAGCAGGATCACGAAGGTTTCGCCGCACATCAGCACCGCCGGGATGGCGGACGAGTTGGCGATGCGAACCAGGTTGGAGACGTGGAAAAAATAGGGGTTGGCCAGCCCGATCAGCAGGCAGAGCCCGATCAGCACGAGCAGGGGCGCGGCGGAGCGGAGTCTCCGCCTCAGCCGCGCATTGCCGCTCGGCACTCCCCGGCCCGAGGCGGGCCGGGGAGCCGCAACCGCCGCAGAAGACGAAGACGCCACCGTAAACAGTCTCCAGAAAAGGACGAGAACGGCACGCAGGTGCGCGGGATCAACCCGGACGGATCTGCCCGGTCACGCGGCCCCAGTAGTCGTTGAAGTCGATTTTCGGCTCGGCCTCGATGTTGCTCTTGTAGAAGGCGTCGGCGTTCTCGTGCGTCACCACGATGCCGGTGCCGTAGAATTCGCGATGCTCCTGCGGCTCCTTGGCCGGATTTATTGCCCCGGTCAGCGCTGCATAGCCGAGTGACAGGCCCATCGAGCCCTGCCAGAACGGATCTGACGACACGGTTGCCGCCACTTCGCCGGCGCGGACCGCCTCGATCACCGTCTTGATACCGTCGGTGCCGGAGACTGGAACCTTGCCCGCGAGGTGTTCGCCGCGCAGCGCCTCAAGCGCGCCCACCGCCATGTCGTCATTGGCCGCCCAGATGCCCTTGATCTGGTCGCCGAAGCGGGTGAGCCAGGTGCTGACGAGGTCGTAGGCCTTGGTGGACTGCCAGTCGGCGATCTGGTAGTCGAGCAGCTTGATATCCGGATGCTTGGCCAACGCATTGTCCAGCCCGGCCTTGCGTTCGAGCGAGGTCGTGTTGGAGATGATGCCGCCGATCGCGACGATGCCGCCCTTGCCGCCCATCACCTTGAACAGCTCGTTCGCCATCAATTCGCCGTTGTGCACGCCGTCGAAGGCGATGTGGGCGACGTAATTGGGGTTGAAGTCCCAGGGATGCAGGTCGGCGGGCTTGTTCCACTGCGTCACCACGAAGGCGCCGGCCTTGACTGCGGCTTCGACGATCGGGCGGGCGTCGGGCGCGTCGTTGGGATCGACGTTCAGCACCATCTTGCCGCCGGTCTTGGCGAGCATCGCGCGGATGTCGGCGATCCCCTTCTCGCTATTGCCCTCGGTGACCAGCGTGACGTGCTCGCAGCCGACCGACTTGGCGAAGGCCTGCGCGCCCCTGTTCCAGGTCGCGTGATATGGGTTGGAGAGCGAGCGGATGGAGGTGACGAGGGTCGGCTTGTCGGCCGCCAGGACGATGCGCGGGCGCAACGCCAAGGTGCCAGCCGCACCCAGCATGGCCGCGCTGAGCAGCACGCTGCGTCGCGACATACCTGCGGCATCTTCCCGCAGACCGGGGTGGACGAATTTCACCATAGTGGAACCCTCCCGGTGCGCCTTTGGCGCACTCTTTACAATTTATCGTTGCGTGGTACTTTGACTACCGTTTAACGTTCCTGTCAACGCTCCCAGACCGGAATTCGATGCTTTCTGCGTCGTCTGTGCCAGCTTCCCATGGCATATCAGTTACGTGAGTACTAACTTCGTAGCATGACTACGAAATGGCATCCTTTCTTCGCTGCGCGGATCGCGCCCGCCCGATCCTCAGGTTCTGCGCATCCACTGCGTGCCCTGCTGCAGCAGCACCGCGACGGTGATGATGACCCCCATGAACACCTGCTGGGTATAGCCCGGCACATCGGCAAGATTCATGATGTTGCCGATGATGCCAAGGATGACGGCGCCCAGTAGCGTGTTGAAGGCGCCACCGCGCCCGCCCGCCAGGCTGGCGCCGCCGATGACCGTCGCAGCGATTGCCTCCAGCTCCGCGCCAACGCCAACGATCGGCGAGCCGACACCGCTGCGCCCGGTGGAGATGATGCCGGCAACCGCCGCCAGCGCGCCGGAGATGACGTAGACCGAAAGCACGTGCCGCGGCACACTGACGCCGGAAAGCCGTACCGCCTCGGCGTTCGAGCCGACCGCCTTCACCAGCCGGCCGAAACTGGTCAGGTTCAGCACGATTCCGGCGACGATGAAGATGGTAAACATCAACACCACCGGATAGGGCACGCCGAACAGGAAACCTTGCGCGAAATCGGAGAGTAGCGCCCCGCGCTCGCCCACCAGAATCGGCTGCCCCTTCGAGATGATCAGCGCCAGACCGCGCGCCACGGTCATCATTGCCAGGGTCATGACGAAGGCCGGCATGCGCAGATAGGCGATCATCATCCCCGAGAACAGGCCGCACGCGGCGCCGACCGCGATGACCAGCGGCATGGCCAGGCCCGGCGCATACTGCTGCACCAGGATGGCCGACAGCACGCTGCCCATGGCGGAGATCGAACCCACCGAGAGGTCGATACCGGCAGTGAGGACCACGAACAGCATGCCGACGGACATGATGCCGACGCCGGAAACCTGGCGCAGCACGTTCATGATGTTGCGCTCGGTCAGGAACATGGCGGACTGGTACGTGGCGCCGGCGACGATAACCACGAAAATCAGGCTGGTTCCGTAACGGCGGAACGCATTGGCGAAATCGAAGGGTGGCCTGGTCTTGTCGGGGGCAGCCACGGTGGAAACGCTGTTCATGTCAGTTCGTGATCCTGTTGCCCTGGCCGGGGCGGAGGGGACCCCGACGCGCGTGCGCGTTGGGCGCCCGTCATGGCGAGGGAGAGAAGCGTCTCCTTGGTGTAACGTTCTGGGGTCAGCTCGCCGCGCAGCTCCCCGTCTCCCATCACCAGGATGCGGTCGCACAGGCCGAACAGCTCCTGGTGCTCCGACGAGATGACCAGCACCGCCCGCCCTTCCGCCGCGAGATGATGGATCAATGAATAGATCTCCGACTTCGCCCCCACATCGACGCCGCGCGTCGGCTCGTCGAGGATGATGACGCGCCCGCCCGCGTGAAACCATTTGGCCAGCACCACCTTCTGTTGGTTGCCGCCGGACAGGCTGGACACCGGGGCATCGAGGCTGGCCGCCTTGATGCGCAGATATTCGGACAGGTGCCCGACGACGCGCCGTTCCTCGGCGCGGCGGATGAAACCCAGTGCGTTCACCACTGCCCTGAGACGGGCCATGGTGACGTTGACGCGGATCGGCATCTCGAGAATCACGCCCTGGGTCTTGCGGTCCTCCGGCAGCAGGGCGATGCCGGCGGCGACCGCGTCGGCCGGCCGGCGGATATGCCGCTCGCGCCCCTGCACCACGATGCGGCCGCCGTCGCGATGGTCGGCACCGAAGATCAGCCGCGCCATTTCGGTGCGGCCGGCGCCGACCAGCCCGCCGACGCCGACAATCTCGCCGGCGCGTATGGCGAAGCTGACGTCGCGTACCCGCCGGCCGGCGGAAAGGTGCTCGACGCGCAGCAGTTCCTCGCCCGGCGTCCTCTCGTCGCGCTCGCCAAACATGGCCGAAAGCGAGCGGCCGACCATCATGCGTATCACCGCGTCGATATCGACGGCGTCGGGCGTGACGGTGCCGACGACGGCGCCGTCCTTCATCACCGTCAGGCGGTCGGCGACGCGGAAGACCTCGTCCAGCCGGTGCGAGATGTAGACGATGCCCACGCCCTGCTGACGCAGCCCGTCGATGACGCGCAGCAGCCGTTCCGCGTCCTGGGTAGCGAGCACGGAGGTGGGCTCGTCGAAGACGATGATGCGGGCATTGCGCGACAGCGCCTTGGCAATCTCGACCACCTGCTGGTGGGCCACCGCCAGCTCGCCCAGGTTCTTCGCGGGATCGATGTCGAAGCCAAGCCGGGTAATCAGTTCGTGCGCGCGCCGGCGCAGCGTTTTCCACATGATCGCCGGCGGCAGCGCGCCGAGGAAGATGTTCTCGGCCACCGTCAGGTCTGGCGCCAGCGCCAGCTCCTGATGGATGATGGCAATCCCCAGGCCCAGTGCGTGCGCTGGACTGCGTAGCTGCACCGGGGCGCCAGAAAGATGGAGCGTGCCGCTGTCCGGCGCGATCTCCCCGCCGAGGACGCGGATCAGCGTCGATTTACCGGCGCCGTTCTCTCCCACCAGGGCATGCACCTCGCCGGGCCGGATGGCGAAATCGACACCTCTCAGCGCGGCGACACCGCCGAAACGCTTGGTAATGGCGTGAAGAAACGCAAGCTCTTCCATCGGCCTCAGCCCTGCGTGGTTGTCGTTGCCGCCCCCGCGCCACTGGCACGGGGGCGGCTGGCCGGATCAGAACACTGCGTCAGGCTTGTAGTACTTGTCGACGTTGTCCTTGGTGATCGCCACCGGGGTGGTCAGATCGAGCTTGGGGAACTTGGGGTCGAGCTTGCCCTGGAGGGCCTTCACGCCGATTTCCACCGCGGTGCGGGCGGTCAGGGCCGGGTCGTTCAGGCCGGTGGCGCCGTACTCGCCCTTCTTGATCAGCTCCAGCGCCTCCTTCTGCCCGTCGGCCGCGGCCACCAGCACCACGCCATCAAGACGCTTGGCTTCTTCCAGCGC
>Ga0255356_1000476_pt1 | contig 27539 bp, 23 predicted proteins | sample HBST100metaG_FD_189944 | JGI IMG/M metagenome (GOLD analysis project Ga0255356, IMG submission 189944) | Peat soil microbial communities from Stordalen Mire, Sweden - H.B.S.T100 | ecosystem: Environmental > Terrestrial > Soil > Wetlands > Peat | place: Sweden: Norrbotten County, Stordalen Mire...
AAACGACCGGAAAGTTCCTCAAGCGTCCCTTCGCCTTGATCGTAGGCGGAAAGCAGTTTACGGCGCAGATCATCCCCAAGGGGTTTTCCCATGTCCTTATTCGCCGCAGAGTCTCGCCAGAAACAGTCTACACTATTTGAGAAAACGCTCTAAAGTTCCATTTTTCGTCAACCTACCGCATCGAAAGCTCCCGGTTCCCGAGTGGTCGACCGCGCAGAAAATATGATCTTGCGTTAGGGCCGGAGCATTTTAGCTTTTGCTATAAACTTCTGTACCCCATTCATTCCGCGATTTTCTGCGGAATGGGTGGGATACGGAAAAATTCCGGTCTACACTCTTTCCGAAAAAGCTCTAGCAGACGGAAGAATACATCTCTCCAAGCCGAACCTTAGCGGTGCGCTCCGGCGGGCATGGGATCCGCCACGAAAGCCGGCGTCTTTGAATCGTTCGCAAAGCGCCACGCGGAAAGGTACGCAAGGTCGAGGATCTTCTTCATCTTTGCGTAGTCGATCTTTTCCACCGTGTCCGTAATATGGTGATAGTCAGGGTGGAAGCCCGTGAACCACCAGAACGCCGGTACATCGTGCAGGACGAACGGAAATTGGTCGGAGCGGAAGAAGACGTTCAGCGCGTTCTCGTGATCAAAACGGTCATCCAGAACAAGGCCCACATGCGCATTTTCCTGTTTCACCACCGCGTCATATTCGGGCGAGTAGAGCGCGCCAACCAGGTTCAGCCGGTTTGAAGTATCAGCGGGAATCGCAATCAGCCCGTCGGTCTGGGGACTCGGCTTTTCGTCGCGCCCGATCATGTCAAAGTTGATTTGCGCGCGCGTGGTCGCGAGGGGCCTCAGCGGATGCTGGGCCATGTAGTACGCGCCCAGCAGGCCACGCTCTTCGCTGGCAAAGACGACAAACAGAATCGACCGCCTGGGCCGCACGCCGTTCGCCTCAAAGGCCTTTGCCAGTTCCACCACGCCCACCGTGCCCGAGCCGTTATCGTCCGCTCCGTGCCATATTTGCAGGCAACCCGGTCCGGGGGGTGTCAGCCGACCATGTTCGTCGATACTGCCTGATGCAGTGGAACACGGAGAGGAACCGTCGTGATCGTGATGCGCCGTAATCATGACCGTCTCGGCCTTCAACGCCGGGTTTGATCCTTCCAGCAGGCCGGCCACATTCCAGGTCGTTCCGGTGCGTTCCACTGTGTTGTGCAGGTGCAGGGTCAGCGTCGTGTCCGGCAGGGCGCGGCTCTGCGGAGTCAGATCTTTGTCGATTGCCGCCTGAAGCGCGGAGGCTTCCTCCTTGCCGCTCCGGCCACGAGCAGCGCCCTCAGTCGCCAGCAACTCTGCCGCTACGTCATCCAGCACCATCACGCTGGGGATACGAACTTCATCGTCGGCAATCGCTTGCAGCGGAATCGGCACAACCCTTGCTGCGCTGCCGCCAATGCGTGACTGGCGCTCGGCGTTCGTCAAGTGTTTGCGGTTGGGTTCTGCCACCACGACCAGCGCCACGGCTCCGTGCGCCTGCGCATTCAGCAGTTTCACGCGCGTGGTTGCGTAGCGTGTGTTGCCGGTGCCGTTGAAGATCGACGCGGGGTCGTTCTCCTGCGGCTCATGATCGTACACCAGTACGATCTTTCCCTTCGCATCGATTCCCTTGTAATCGTCGTAGCCCAATTCCGGTGCGGTGATGCCGTAGCCCGCGAAGACCACGGGCGCCGTCAGATCGACGGCATGCCGGTAGTTGCCAAGCGCCGCGGGTGCCTTCCATATGGTCGGTTTGCCCGCGCGCGTCAGGGTAATCGAGCTTTCGGCGCGATCCGGCCTGAACTCCACCAGCGTCATCGCCTGCAGAAAGCTGGGCTTGCCGTTGGCATCGGTCGCCGCCGGCCGCAATCCGGCCTCTGCAAACTGCTGCACAATCCACTGCACCACAGTTTCGTCGCCTGGCTGCAAACTCATGCGTCCCGCCAGCGCATCACTGGCCACATAGGCCAAGTCGCTGCGCAGTGCAGGTTCTTGCAGGGTTGCGTAGCCCTTCGCCACTTCACGCGGCACAGGAATCTGGCCATTCGATACAACGCAGAACGCAACCGCACAGACACACAGAGCAAGAAGTCGTTTCATGCCGACTATATTACCGCGTCAGCCTAGAAGCTGTCGTTATTTGCGAGGGTCGGATCCCTTCAGAACCGCCTCTGTCTGCCTGCTGCGAAACTTCTCCAGCTTCTGCGCGATTGCCTTGTCTTCCAGCGCCAGAATCGCCGCTGCAAAGAGCGCGGCATTCTTCGCGCCCGCCTCGCCAATCGCAAACGTCGCCACCGGAACTCCCCCGGGCATCTGCACGATCGACAACAGTGAGTCGAGTCCATTCAGCGCGTTGCTCTTCATGGGAACGCCGAGCACCGGCAGAGTCGTCTTGGCCGCCAAAAATCCAGCCAGATGAGCCGCGCCGCCCGCGCCCGCAATAATCGCGCGCAGCCCGCGCGTCTTTGCGCTCTCCGCGTATTGCAACGCCCTGTCTGGAGTGCGGTGCGCGGAGATAATCTCCACTTCATATCCGATTCCAAACTCGTCGAGTACCTTAGCCGTTGCTTCCATCGTTGGCCAATCGGACTTCGATCCCATAATGATTCCGACGTCAATTCTTTTTGTTGCTTCTTCCATTACGTCCTCCACCTTTGCAATACGTCTACGAACGCAGCCTGCTCCAGCGCCTGTACGCGGTCCTTCAACATCTCCGCGGTATCTCCCGGCAACACCGGACAATGCTTCTGCAAAACAATCGGACCGTTATCCACTTCGTCAGTTACCTGGTGAATTGTGCACCCGGTCTCGCTGACGCCGGCGGCCAGCACTGCCTCATGCACACTCCGATTCATCAGCCCGCCAAACGCCGGCAGCAGCGACGGATGAACATTCAACAGTTTTCCCCGCCACGTTTGAACAAACTTCGCGGACAAGATGCGCATATAGCCGATCAGCAGCACCAACTCCGCTCCGGCCTCGCGCAGCGCCTCGCTCACTTGCTGGTCATACACCTCGTGCGTCAATCCCGCAGGGTCGAGAAATAACGCACGGACCCCATATTTCGCCGCCCGCTCGAGGATCGGCGCAGTCTGCTTGTTCGACAACACCAGCACGATCTCGACATCGAGCGTGCCTGCCGCAACCGCATCGAGAATCCCCTGTAGTGCGGTCCCGCGAGTTGAACCAAGAACGCCGACCTTCAGACTCATCCTGCCAGACTCGCCAATACAGTTGCTTCCAGGGGCCGCAGGTCCGGCTCAAATGCCGTTCCCGTAATCTTTTCAAAGAGCTGAATGTATCGCGCCGCAAGTTCCGCGATCAGATCATCCGGCGGAACCGGCAACACGGCGTCCTTGTACGGATCGCAACGCCCGCGGAACCATAGCCGGAAGAATTCCTTGTCGATCATGTTGGGCTCTTGTCCAGCAGCAAGCCGTTCGGCATAGCTATCGGCCAGCCAATACCGGCTTGAATCCGGCGTGTGGATCTCGTCGATCAAGAGAATTTCGCCATCGTCCGCTACGCCAAACTCATACTTCGTATCCACCAGGATCAGCCCGCGCTGGGCAGCTACTTTCTGCCCGAACGCGAAGATCTCAAGCGCCTTTGCTGAAGTAAACTCCCACTGTTCGGCGGTCAGCCATCCCTCGGCGACGATCTCTGCCGCCGTAATCGGCCGGTCGTGCTCCTTCTCTTTCGTGGTTGGCGTGATAATATTTTTTGGCAGCGGCTCGTTCTTCTTCATGCCCTCGGGCAGCGCATGGCCGCAATAATTCCGCACGCCCTTCTGATACTGTGTCCAGATTGACGTATCGGTTGATCCTGTCATATATCCGCGCACTACAAATTCGATGGGCAGCACCTTGCACTTGCGCGCGACGAGAGCATTGGCGTGCGGGCTGGCAATCACATGGTTGCCGACAATGCCGCGCGTCTGCTCAAACCAGTACAGCGAGGTGCGATTCAGCACCTGTCCCTTGAATGGAATCGCGCCCAGCAAGCGGTCAAAGCCGCTCTGCCGGTCGGTCGTCACCAGCAGCAGGCGTCCATCGGCCAATTCATACGTGTCGCGTACCTTGCCCACAAACTTCTTCGTCAGAGAGTTCGCCGTCAACGGCAAATCGGTTGCCGTCAGGCAGTTTGGAATTGCATCGAGCAGCGCCTGTCGTTCCATTTCAATTCACCCCCACAAATCTCACACCGGTTGTTCCCGCCTCCACGCGTCCCAGTTCCCAGACACGCAGTGCGGAAAAGTTCGCAATGGCAGCCGCCAATTCGCCCTGTAACCCTGGCGGCCCAATCAGCACCAAACCCACGCCCATGTTGAACGTGCGATGCATTTCGAGATCGTCAATATCCCCCAGGCGCTGCATCAGCGCAAAGATAGGTTGCGGCGTCCATGTCGTGCGATCAATCACCACGCCCAATCCATCCGGCAGTATGCGGGGAACATTCTCCACCAGCCCGCCGCCCGTGATATGCGCCATGCCCTTCACAGGAATTCCGGCGCCAAGAATATTCTTCACGGGCGCAATGTAATTCGTATGCGGAGCCAGCAGCGCATCGGCTATCGACTCCCCGGCCAGCTCCTCGGGCCGTGCATCAATCGCATAGCCGCCGATCTCGAAGATCAGCTTGCGCGCCAGCGAGAATCCATTCGTATGCAGGCCGCTTGAGTTGATCGCGTACAGCACATCGCCGGCAACGATGTTTGCGCCGGTCAGCAACCGCTCGCGCTCGACCACCCCGGTCACAAAGCCAACCACATCCAGTTCGCCCTCTGCATACACCGCGGGCATCTCCGCGGTCTCGCCGCCCACCAGCGCAATGCCGGCCTCAACGCACGCGGCGCTCATCCCGCGCACCAGCGCCTCGACAATCTCCGGCTCGGTCTTGTGCAAGCCCAGGTAATCCAAAAATGTAAGCGGCGTCGCTCCCATGACTACGATGTCACCCGCGACAGCGGAGACCAGATCGTGTCCCAGCGCTTCATAGCGCCCGGCCATTACCGTCACCTTGCTTTTGGTGCCCACGCCGTCCGTGCTCTGCACCATCACCGGATCCTTCAGGCCCTTTAGCGCATCGCCCAAGGCGTAGAGCGATCCAAAGGAGCCCAGTCCCGTCAGCACCGCCGATCCATGCTGCTTATAGGTTTCGGCCACATGCGACTTGATGCGCCGCACCGCCTCGTTACCAGCCTCGATGTCCACTCCCGCGGACTTGTAATCCACCTTCGAACTCATGCTCTCTCCTACCCAACCCACTTGCGAGCGTTGTCGAACATTCGTTGCCACGGACTATTCTTCAGCTCGTGCATCTTGTCGCGGACCCAGGTGTGTTGCACGCCCAGAAACATTCGCTCCGGATGCGGCATCAAAATCAGCGCCCGTCCATCCGCGCTGCTCAATCCCGCAATGCCCTGTACAGACCCGCTCGGGTTCAGCGGATACTGCTCGGTGACCTTGCCATATGTGTCGATATAGCGCAGCGCAACCGCCGCGTCCGTCGCGATGCCGCTCACATGGCCTTCGCCATGCGCCACCACGATGGGAACGCGCGCGCCGGTCATGCCCTCGAAGAACAACGACGGAGATTCTTGAATCTCCACCAGGCACAGTCGCGCCTCAAACCGTGCCGACACATTGCGCCCAAAGTGCGGCCAACCGGCGGCTCCCGGAATAATATCGTGCAATTGCGCCATCACCTGGCAGCCATTGCAGACGCCCAGAGCAAAGCTGTCCTTGCGCTCGAAGAACTCCGTGAACATCTCTTTCAGCCGGTCATTGAAGAGGATCGTCTTGGCCCACCCGCTGCCCGCGCCCAGCACGTCGCCGTAGGAAAATCCACCACACACAGCCAGTCCCTTGAACTGCTCAAGGTCCACACGCCCCGCCAGCAGATCGCTCATATGCACATCGAATGTAGTGAAGCCTGCGCGATCAAACGCCGCCGCCATCTCCACTTGCCCATTCGCGCCCTGCTCGCGCAAAACGGCAACCCGAGGCCGCGCTGTATGCACAAACGGCGCACTCAGTCGTTCCGACGCATCGAACGGCACGCTCACCGATAATCCTGGCCGCTCCGCATCTTCCAGCAGTGAAAACTCCTGCCGCGCGCTCTCCGGGTTATCGCGCAGTGACTGGATATGAAAGCTCGTCTCCGCCCACATCGTATGCAGCGCCGTGCGCTTGTTGCGATACGCAATCTTGCCGCCGCTGCGAATCACAATCTCGTTGCCCGGCACTCCGCGTCCAACAACCCGCGCCGCCAGGCCAGCAGCGGTGAGCCGTCGAAGCACATCAGCGACATCCTTGGCCGCCACCTGAACCACCGCGCCAAGCTCTTCGCTGAACAACTCGCCCAGCCCCGCCGTCGGCAATTCAATTTCCAGCCCCATCCGCCCGGCAAACGCCATCTCCACCAGCGTCACGAACAATCCGCCATCGCTGCGGTCGTGATACGCCAGCAGTTTTCCCTCGCGGTTGAGCTGTTGCATCGCGTCGAAGAACGCCTTCATCACCTCAGCCGCGGGCGCGTCAGGTGCTTCATTCCCAACTTGTCCGTACACCTGCGCCAAACACGATCCGCCCAGCCGATGCTTTCCCTCGCCAAGATCGATCAGGATCAGCGATGCATCGCCCTCGCACAACTGCGGCGTCAGCGTCCTGCGCACATCACTCACCGGCGCAAACCCTGACACGATCAGCGACAGCGGTGACACCACGGCCTTCGCCTCATCGCCTCCGCCGTCTTTACAGCGCCACTCCGTCTTCATCGACATGGAGTCTTTGCCCACCGGAATTGTCATTCCCAACGCCGGGCAAAACTCCATTCCCACCGCATGAACAGCGTCGAAGAGCTTCTGATCCTCTTGCCCCTCGCCTGCCGCGGCCATCCAGTTTGCCGAGAGCTTGATGTCGCCGAGCGTTCCAACGGGCTTCAACCCAATCGCCGCGCCCGCCATATTGGTGATCACCTCACCCACGGCCATGCGCGCCGAAGCCGCCGCATCAATCACCGCCAGCGGCGTTCTTTCGCCGATGGCCATCGCCTCGCCCCACAAAGACTCATACGCGCCCAGGGTTACCGAGCAGTCGGCCACTGGGACTTGCCACGGCCCCACCATCTGGTCTTGCACCACCATTCCCGTAACGCTGCGGTCGCCAATCGTAATCAGGAACGACTTCGACGCAATCGCCGGCAGCCGCAGCAGCCGCTCCACTGCATCTTCAAGGGTGATGCCCGTAAGATCGAGCGGCGTGGCGGCAATTTTCGTCCGCGCAAACTCACGCTCCATCTTCGGCGGCTTTCCAAACAGCACCTGGAGTGGCAGATCGACCACCTTCTCCGCTTCTCCTAAAGCCGTCGGATCGCTGAGTCTAAGACGTGGCTCCTGCTCCGCCGTGCCGATCACGGCAAACGGACAGCGCTCGCGCTTGCAGATGGCCTCAAACAGACGCAGATTCTTCGGCGCAATCGCCAGCACATATCGTTCCTGCGCCTCATTGCACCACGTCTCCATCGGACTCAACCCGGCCTCGCCGCGCGGAATCGCATTCAAGTCGAAGTTTCCGCCGCAGCCGCCGTCCTTGACCAGTTCCGGGAACGCATTTGACAGCCCGCCCGCGCCCACATCGTGAATAAACGCAATCGGATTCGCCTCGCCGCGCTGCCAGCAGCGATCGATGACCTCCTGCGCGCGGCGCTCCATCTCCGCGTTGTCGCGCTGTACTGATGCGAAGTCCAAATCCGTATTTCCGCTGCCCACGCTGCTTGAAGCGGCGCCACCGCCAAGCCCAATCAGCATCGCCGGCCCGCCCAGCGCAATCAGCGCATAGCCGGCCTTGATTGTGCCCTTCTCGATATGCTCCGCGCGAATATTGCCCAACCCGCCCGCCAGCATGATCGGCTTGAGATACCCGAAGACCGTTCTCTTTCCTTCGGAATTAACGCTGGCTTGCTCATACGTGCGGAAGTATCCGCTCAGCGCCGGCCTGCCGAACTCATTGTTGTACCCGGCCGCGCCCAGCGGTCCTTCGATCATGATGCTGAGCGGCGAAGCGATGTGCGCGGGCCGTCCATACGCCCGCTCCCACGGCTGCTGCGCCTGCGGAAGATTCAAATTCGACACCGTGAACCCGCATAGCCCGGCCTTCGGCTTCGCTCCGCGCCCGGTTGCTCCCTCGTCGCGAATCTCACCGCCCGATCCCGTCGCTGCTCCCGGCCAGGGCGAGATCGCCGTTGGATGGTTGTGCGTCTCAACCTTCAGCAAAATATCAATATCTTCTTCGTGATAGGCGTACGCCGCATCGCCCGGCTCAGGAAAGAACCTGCCGCCGCGTCCGCCGCGAATGACCGCCGCATTGTCGCGATAAGCTGAGAGCACATCCTCGCCCGACACTTCATTCGTATTGCGAATCATCTGGAAGAGCGATCGCGGTTGCTTCACCCCATCGATCGTCCAGCTTGCATTGAAGATTTTGTGGCGGCAGTGCTCGCTGTTGGCCTCCGCGAACATATACAACTCGACGTCGGTCGGATTGCGCCCCAGCCGCGTAAACTCCGCAACAAGATACTCAATCTCGTCGGGCGCAAGCGACAGCCCCAGCTCGCGATCCGCCGCGGCAATCGCCGCCGCTCCAAGGCCCAGCACGTCAATATGCCCGAGTTCCTTCTGCGCCCTCGGCGCAAACAGTGTCCGCAACTCGTCTGCGCTCTCGAAGAACACGCTCTCGGTCATGCGATCATGCATTGCCCCAGCCAGCGCCCGCGGATCTGCAACGCCGCGCTCGCCGGAGGAAACGATGTGCACTACGCGCGCGCGCTCGATCCGCTCGATTGCTTCAAAGCCTGTATTGTGCAGAATGTCCGTCGCTTTGCTCGACCACGGCGACTGCGTGCCCACGCGCGGCGCAATCCACACGCGCTGTCCCGCCGGCCTCTCCACGCCAGCGCCCAGCAACTCGGTCAGCCTCTGGTGATCGATCCCGCTTTCAGACTCTGCGCGCAGGAGCAGCACGTACAGATACGACGCCTCGACTGCCGTAACGCCTGCATCGATAGCGCGCAGGGTTGCGGCCAGCCGCGCTTCCTCAAACGCCGTCAGCGCCGACGGCCCCGGCAGCACGCGCACCGTCGATCCTTTAGAGGTGGGCTGAGAGATTCCTTGTAATGTGGCTTGCGACGTCTTCTGTGTGTTTGGCAGCATCATTCCGTTTTTGTTCCAGTGTGTTGAGGTAATCTTCCGTGATGTCTCCGGTGACATAAACCCCATCGAAGATGGACGTGTCGAAGTGTGTGAGTTCGGGTGCGGCGTCGGTAATTGCCTGTTTCAAATCTTCCAGGTCTTGAAAGATGAGGTCGGTGGCTCCAATCTCTTTTGCCAGATCCTGCACACTCCGTCCGTTGGCAATCAACTCGGATCGCGCCGGCATATCGATTCCATACACATTCGGGAAGCGCACCGGCGGCGCCGCCGAGCAGACATAGACATTCTTCGCGCCCTGCTCCCACACCATCGCGACAATCTCTCGAATCGTCGTGCCGCGCACGATGGAATCATCCACTAGCAGCACATTTTTCCCTTGAAAGACCTTTGGAATCGGATTCAGCTTGCGGCGAATCGATTGTTTGCGCAGCGCCTGTCCAGGCATGATGAACGTCCTGCCCACGTAGCGGTTCTTCACCAGCGCATCGCGGTACGGCAGGTTCAGCCGCGTCGCAATCTCCTGCGCCGCCACCCGGCTTGTCGAAGGAATCGGAGTCACCACATCGATCGGCACATCCGGCCACTCGCGCTTGATCTTCTCCGCGAGTTTCGTCCCCATGTTGATGCGGCACTGGTACACCGATGCACCATCCACCACCGAATCCGGCCGCGCAAGATAAACAAACTCAAATATGCAGGGAGACTTCTCATGCGCTTGCAGGCTGATATGCCGGTGGACCGTCCCCTTCATATCGATGAAGATCACCTCGCCCGGTGCCAGGTCGTGATCCAGATCGAACCCGCTCACCCGCAGCGCCACGCTCTCTGAAGCGATCATGTACTCGGTCTCTTTGCCCTGACATCGAGTGCCGAATACCAGTGGCCGAATACCATGCAGGTCGCGGAACGCTATCACGCCCACTCCGGCGATCATCGCAACCACGGCGTATCCGCCCTTGCACCGCCGGTGAACCTCTTCCACGCCCGCGAATATGTCGAACTCATCGGGCTTGACAGCGCCAATCCGAGCCATTGCGTGCGCAAAGACATTCAACATGACTTCGGAATCGGAGTTGGTGTTCAAGTGCCGCATATCCGTCTGGAAGAGGCTTTCCTCAATCTCTGCGACGTTCGTCAGATTGCCATTGTGCGCAAACATGATTCCATACGGCGAATTGACATAGAACGGCTGCGCCTCGGCCACTGACGCGCAGCCCGCGGTCGGGTACCGCACATGCCCGATGCCCATGTCGCCCAATAAGCGCGCCATATTCCCCGCATCGAAGACATCCGTGAGCAGGCCGTTCCCCTTTTCGAGGTAAAACCGATCCTCAAAGCACGTCGCGATGCCCGCGGCATCCTGGCCGCGATGTTGAAGCGTTGAAAGGCTTTCATAGAGAACCGAGCTGACTGCACTATGCCCGAAGACGCCTACAATACCGCACATGGTTCCTCACTGCCTGGCTAGCGCCGGATTGCCTCCGAGGTCCATCCCGAACTCCGAAAGCGGGGATAAAAAAGCTGAAGTAGTCGGTGCCCTTCAGTGCATTTAGGTTCCGGTTCAACGTAAAAGGTTTAGCAGGGCCGATTTGACCGGGCTATCCGGCCAACTGCCAGTCGAAAAATCACTTTCTTCCATCATCTCTCATCAGGATGAGGAAAATCGCGGAAATGTAAGGGGCGAAGAAGATTTGCGGGCCAGGAATTCAGCGGGGTTACGCGCGCTTGATCTCCCGCAATGCGGATCGCAGTCTCTGAAAATTGCAGGGCAACCCACCCCGGTTTGCTCGTGCAACCTGCGCCAGCATGCACCCGCACAACGGCGCATACTGTGGAACGAAAAAAGCGGCTATAACGCATAGCCGCTGATCAGGAACAACCAACATCCCATGACACCACCAGACTACTAGCTTGACGTGAAAAGTCAAACCCCCGGCAGCCCAAATCGACCCCATATCGTATAGAAATCAATACGGTATACTAAACGCACAGGTGGTCTGGCGATGTTCTCTGAGCCGTTTTACGACCCAGAAAGGTCCTGTCTGGACAACTTCGAGCACGGCCCATTCGGTCTCTTTGCCGAAACGACCCCTACTTCCCAAACCAGCGAGCCGAAAAACCAGTTTTCAGGGCAGCCCGTACTTGCGCCCGGACGCACGCTGATCGCAAGCCATCACTACGTCTCCAACCGCTTGATTTTGTACCATCAATCATTGGGTGCCCCACATCTCGATTTTGAGATGTGGGAAACCACAAGCCCAATGAAACTTCTTCATCCGGTCTGAGGCCTGCACCGAGCCGCTGCGGGATTGTGCCTGCGGAAGAGGCTTTGAATCAGAGGGTTGCGATAGAAATCAAGGAGCAAGGCCATGAGCTATGAGACTAGAAGCCGCGAGATAGCGGACGCTTTGATTACGATTGGCGGTGTGGGCTTTCGGCCTGCGGATCCCATCACGTTCAAGTCGGGGATCAAGTCGCCGGTTTACTGCGATAATCGCCGGTTCCCATTTTGGCCGGAACAGTGGGCGAAGGTGATCCACGGTTTTGAGGCCCTGATTGCCGATCAAAAAATTCCAGTCGATGTTATTGCAGGCGTTGAGGCTGCGGGAATCCCGCATAGCGCGGCGCTTGGATTTTCCATGCGCTTGCCGTCGATCTTCGTTCGCAAAGAGCTGAAGGAGCACGGCACCAAGAAGCGCGTTGAGGGCGGCGACGTAACGGGCAAGCGGGTTATATTGGTCGAAGATCTGGTGACGACTGGCGGCAGCAGCGTTGCGGCAATCGAGGCTCTGCGCGCCGAGGGCGCTCTTGTCAGCGATTGCCTGGCCATCATCAGCTACGGTTTTCCTGAGGCCGTGGAGATCTTCGAGAGATCCAACATACGGTTTCATGCGGCAACGACGTTTGATACGGTGCTGGAGCGTGCGCTGGAGCGCAAAATGATCGATGAGGCCGGAGCGGCGGTGGTGCGCGACTGGCTCGTGGAACCTCGTTTGTGGGCGAAACGGCATGGTTTCGAATAGAGGACGATGAGCGCTGCGATGCAAAAATTCGATCGGCGAGCGGAGGCGGTGGCGTCGCTTCTCTGCATAGGGCTGGACCCTGAAATCAGCCGCATTCCCGCGCGTTTCAAAGATGAAGAGTGGCCGCTTTTCGCCTTCAATCGTTGGATCATCGAGCAGACACATCCATATGCTGCCGCATACAAACCCAATATGGCGTTTTATGAGGCCCGTGGAACGCAAGGGCTGAGAGAACTCGAGCTGACAATGGAGTATCTGCGCAACCAGCATCCTGATATCTGGACGATCTGTGATGCCAAGCGCGGCGATATTGGAAATACGAATCGCGGATATGCGGTTTCCATCTTCGATGCGATGGGTTTTGATGCGGTTACGCTGCACCCGTATCTTGGCAAAGAGGCGCTTGCGCCGTTTCTGGAGAGGCGCGACAAGGCGTGCATTATCTTGTGCCGAACGTCGAACCCTGGGGCCGGCGAGTTTCAGGATCTCGAGTCGGACGGCAGGCCGTTGTGGGAGACGGTCGCGATGCGCGTAAGCACGGAATGGAATGCCGCTGGCAACTGTATGCTGGTTGTCGGTGCGACCTACCCCGAGGAGATGAGAAGAATTCGAGCGATCGCGCCGACGATTCCTTTTCTGGTGCCGGGTGTGGGCGCGCAGGGTGGCGATGTGGCAGCCGTTGTTTCCGCGGGCCTTGACGCGCACGGCAAGGGGTTTCTGATCAATAGCTCGCGGGGGATTCTATTCAGCGAAGACCCCGCGGCTGCGGCGCGTGATCTCCGCGATAGGATCAACGCTGAGAGAAAGGCTGTCCATGCTGCGTGTTGAAGGCCGGATTGCCAATCATGATCGCGAGTTTGAGGGCGCGATTGAGATCAACACCGAGACTGGGCTGATCGAGCGCGTAGGACCAGTAACAGGTCGAAGTGATCTTGATCTCAGCGGGCAGATTATTTTTCCCGGCTTTGGCGATCTGCACATTCACGCGCGGGAGGATGCCAGCCAATCGCAGGCCTATAAAGAGGATTTTGCGACGGTCTCCGCTGCATCGATTCATGGTGGAGTGACGCATATTGCGGATATGCCGAACAATCCTCGAGCGCCAGTGGACGATGCGAGCTATGCGGAGAAGGAAAAGCTGACGGCGAAGTCGGCCGTGCGCGTGACGCTGTATGCGGGAATTGGCCCGGAGACGAGTCCGCTGCGGCGGCACGTGCCTTACAAGGCGTTCATGGGGCCGTCGGTAGGAGATTTATTTTTTGCCTCGCGGGAGCAGCTTGAAGGCGTGATTGCCAAGTATTGCGGTCAGAATGTCAGCTTTCACTGCGAAGACCCTGCGATTCTGCGCGAGAGTGAGGGCGCGGCGACCCACGAGCAACGGCGTCCGGCCTGTGCTGAGATCACTGCGACGGAGTTCGCGCTCTACCTGATCGAGCGGTACAACTTGATCGGCAAGCTGTGTCATTATTCTACGAAGGGCGGCTTGGAGATGATCGCCGCGGCCAAGGCGCGGGGCGTTCGCGTTACGGTCGAGGCCACTCCACACCACCTGTTTTTTGACGATACAATGCTGTCGGACGAGAATCGCCTGGGTTTGCGGATGAATCCTCCGCTGCGTGGCGGAGAGGACCGGCTGGCGCTGATCGCGGCGCTGCGCGAAGGGTTGGTGGACTATCTTGCAACGGACCATGCTCCCCACACTCTTGAAGAGAAGATGAATGGAATGAGTGGTGCGCCTCAACTTGATACTTATGGAGCGTTTGCAACGTGGTTGATGGCGGAGCAAGGATTCTCCGCGAGAGATATTGCGCGTGTCTGCGCTTACAATCCGGGTTCCTTTGTCAAAGAGTTTCTGCCTCTTGGTTTCGGTAAAGGATTTGGCGTGATCGAACCGGGATATGTTGGTTCGCTCACCATTCTCGACCCGGACGCGCCGTCCGTGGTACGGCGAGAAGAGATGAAGACAAAGTGCGGCTGGTCTCCGTTTGAGGGTTATACGTTGCCTGGCCGTGTGACTTACACCGTACTAAAAGGTAAAGTTTACCCGGCAAGTTGAGGGAGGGTTACCCTTTATGGAAAAGCTCAAACACGTAATCAGCACGCGGCAGTTCACTGATCCAGAGTTTTTGCTGGGGCTTTTTGAGTCGGCCAATCGCATGGAGCGCGACGATGTTTTTCGCGCGTTGACGGGTCCGCTCCGTGGCCGGATTCTCGCCACGTTGTTTTTCGAGCCGAGTACGAGAACGCGATTTTCCTTCGAGGCCGCGATGCAGAAGCTGGGCGGCGGCGTGCTCTCCGCGGAGGACGCCCGCGAACATTCTTCTGCCACCAAGGGCGAGACCATCGGAGATACCGTTCGCGTGGTGAGCGGGTATGCCGATGTCATCGCCATTCGCCACTATGAGAGTGGAGCGGCTGAGGAGGCGGCGAAGAATTCTCCGGTGCCCATCATTAATGCCGGGGATGGTATCGGAGAACATCCCACCCAGGCGCTGGCGGATATTTACACCATCAAGAAAGAGCTTGGCTGGCTGAGCGGGTTGCGTGTCTCGCTGGTTGGCGACTTGCTGAACGGAAGGACGATTCATTCACTGCTGCCGCTGCTTTGTCTGAACTCCGGGGTAACGATCGATCTGATCTCGCCGCCGCAGTTGCGCCTGCCGCTGGAGTACCGCGAATATATGACGGGGAAGGGAATTCCGTTCCACGAGTGCGAGAGGCTCGAAGGCGTCGTTGAGCAGGCGGATGTTGCATATATCACTCGCGTGCAACGCGAGCGATTTGCCTCAAAGGAAGACTATGACGCGGTCAAGGATGCGTATGTGATCGATGCGGAGTTGGCAAACCGCATGAAGCCGGCGGCCATCATCATGCACGCCTTGCCGCGCGTCAATGAGATCTCTCCGGATGTCGACGGCAATGCTAGGGCCGCTTACTTCCGGCAGGCGAAGAACGGCTTGTATATTCGCATGGCCTTGCTGAAGTATCTGCTGTCTTAGGAGCTTGTTGAATAACGTGGTTTTTTGTCAGGGCACAACTTTTAGCCTGTACTGAGCCTGTCGAAGGGTGCTGTAAATCACACAAGATCAACGAGAGCTTTACAGGCTGCGAAATAACTCGTGGAATAAGTTTCGAGAAGACGTTTTGTATCAGGGCACGACTTCAGTCGTGCCGTAAGTGCCGAATAATCAACGCGGGCTTCAGTCCTTGAGGGGTGTTTTTCGGGAGTTCGTATCAAGTCCATGCCTTTTTCCGCAGCCTGTTTATAGCAGTTCTCCAATTGCTGTACACCGAATCCACTGCGGCCGAGTGGCTTTTTCACCAAGAAAATGCCACCTTGCACGGTCTCAAAAGGCTACATCTATTGGAGAACAGCTCTAACATACGGATGCAAAAGGAGTAGATATGAAAGTCAGCGCGAGTAGAGTTTCAGAAAGGGACCTATGAACGAGTTAACGCACCTCGACAGTGAAGGTCTGCCTCGAATGGTGGATGTTAGTGCCAAGCAGGAAACGCTTCGTCAGGCTGACGCTGAAGCCGTGCTCTGGGTCGGCAGTGAAGTGATGCAAGCGATCCGCGATGGCCGCACGCCCAAAGGAAATATCTTCGAGACGGCGCGCATTGCTGGTGTCATGGGCGCAAAGCGCACCTCCGACCTGATTCCTCTTTGCCATCCGTTGAACCTCACCCACGCGTCGGTTGACATGGAGTTGTTCGACGACCGCATTGTGATTCGCACCAGTGTACGGACTCTTGGATCAACCGGTGTCGAAATGGAGGCGCTTACTGCCGCCGCGGTTACCGGGCTGACGTTGTATGACATGTTGAAAGCTCTTTCCAAACAGATGCATCTTGACGGACTCAGGCTGCTGGCGAAGTCCGGAGGCCGCAGCGGAGACTATCGTGCCGAGGCCTCCCATGCCTGATGGAACACTGCTGCACGTTTGTATCTCCGCAAAGAAAGGCATCGCCAAGCACGAGGTGCCTTCCGTCTCCGTTCAGGTTGAGCATGGAGTCGAAGGCGATGCGCATGCCGGAGACTGGCATCGGCAGATCAGCTTGCTTGCCCACGTTGACATCGAGTCCATGCGCGCCAAAGGGCTCAAACTGAAACCCGGCGCGTTTGGCGAGAATCTGGTCATCGACGGTCTTGACTGCAATGAGTTGGGAGTCGGCTCGCAACTCAGAATTGGCCCGGTGCTGTTGGAGCTGACGCAGATCGGCAAAGTCTGCCACACCCGTTGCGCCATCTACTACTCGACGGGCGATTGCATCATGCCGCGCACAGGATTGTTTGCGCGTGTCCTCGAAGGCGGCGTATTGCATCCCGGCATGGCTGTACAGGTGGTGCGCAAGGTTACGCGCTCCACAATCCAGGCGGCAGTGGTCACAGTCTCGGATCGCTGTTCGGCAGGCACGACTCGCGACACGGCTGGACCGGCGGTTGCGGCGCTGCTCAGCAGTGAACTCAACGCGCGCATCGCCTGGACGCGTGTGGTTCCCGATGAGGCTGACCGGATCGCGGCGGAGTTGATAGATTTGTGTGATCGCCGCGTTGATCTGGTGGTTACTGCGGGCGGCACGGGCATCTCCCCTCGCGACGTAACGCCTGAAGCCACTCGAACGGTAATCGACCGCGAGTTGCCGGGACTCGCCGAGGCAATGCGTGCTGCTTCGGCATTGCAGACTCCGAACGCGTTGCTCTCGCGCGCCATTGCCGGAGTTCGGCGCGAGACTCTGATTTTGAATCTGCCCGGAAGCCTCAAGGCGGCAACCGAAAATCTGCGCGCAGTTCTTCCCGCTCTTCCTCATGCCGTGAAGATGCTGCGCGGCGAAACGGCACATCACGAGCAGGATAAAGAGCGTTTAATCTCTATCAATTCAACCGGAGAACCAAAAGACCTTCGGCCTGCACCAAGTACAGCCAGGTCATAATCGTCGAAGGCCGTAGAAGGAACGATAAGCTCCAGGGATAAAAACAGAAAGGGCCGCGCCAACACTGGTGCGGCCCTGCTTATAAATAAAAACTGCTCGATTCGATCTCTCGCTCGAAAACCGTTTTAGTCCTGTGCTTCCCCAGCGATCAATTTGAGAGTAATTTGCTTGCGGCCGCGATAGAAAGTAACGCTGACCGTGTCGCCGGCCTGGTGTTTTTCCATCACAGCATTGACTTCCTGGGGATCAGCGACTGGCTTGCCATCGATGGCCACGATGAGGTCGCCGCCTAGCAGGATGGGCGTGTTGCCCACATAAGCCTGTTGGTTGCCGCCGTGCATACCGGCGCGTTCAGCAGCGCCGCCGGGGATGACCTTCTGCACCAAGACGCCGGAATCGACAGTCAGGCCCATCTGCTCGGCCAGATCGGGGCCGATGGCATAGGAGACGATGCCCAGCGAGGGACGCTTGACGCGCCCGTAGCGGGTCAGGTCGGCCAACACCGCCTTGGCCGTGTTGATGGGAATGGCAAAGCCGATGCCTGAGCTTTGTTCGGCGCCGTTCGAAGCGATCATGGTGTTGATGCCGATCACCTCGCCGTGCGAGTTGAGCAACGGACCGCCGGAGTTGCCGGGATTGATGGCCGCGTCGGTCTGGATGGCATCCTCAATGGGCGCGCCCTCCGAACCGCGAATGGACCGTATGGAGCTGATGATGCCCCGCGTCATGGTGCCGTTGAGGCCGAAGGGATTGCCGATGGCGTAGACCTTCTGGCCCACCGAGAGATCGCCGGAGTTGGCCAGCGTGACCGGCTGGAGATTGGGCGCATCAATCTGCAAGAGGGCCAGGTCGTGCGTGCGGTCGGTGCCCACCACCTTGGCCGAGTAGCTGCGCTTGTTGCTCAACTGCACCTTGATGCCTCGATTGGCGTTGGCTACCACGTGGTAGTTGGTGAGCACGTGGCCAGCCTTGTCCAGAATGAAACCCGACCCCTGCCCCTGCTGCGGAACCGGCTCGAAGAAAAAGTTGTAGACCAGGGTGGTGGAGGTGATGTTCACCACCGAAGGCACCACGCGCTTGTAGACGGCGATGTTGTTCTGTTCCTCGGCGTCGTAGGTGGGCGCGGCCTGAGCCTCGGTGAGCTGGAGCGGGGAGCCGGAGCCGCTTGCGTGCAGCGGCGACCAATGGCCCCAAACCACGGGAAGATGCGCGGTGATGTACCAGAATCCGCCCACCAGCAGAACAACCAGAAGAACTCGGCGCAGTTTCACATTCATAGCGTGTAAACCCCTACAGTGGTCAGTAGAACCGGCTGATCATTGAACAGTGATAATTTGACCATGGTCGTGGTCAGAAAAAACGCTTGCAATAGAGTCGACATTCCCTGTTCACTATTTTAAAGACTCATCTTGCGGGGATTTGTTGCTTTCCGCCTGGAGGCTCTGCCACAATTCCTCCACCTGGGCGCGGAGCGCCGCCTTATCTCCTGCATTTTCCAGAATATAGTCAGCGCGAGCGGTTTTGGCCGCGTCGGGAATCTGGCGCGCCAGCCGGAGCCGCGCATCGGCTTCAGCGGCTTCGCGGACAGTTCCCGTCGGGCTGATGCGGGCTACATAGCGGGCGACCTTCAGTTCGTCGGGCGCGGTCACCACGACGATGCGGTCCAGGCGCCGCCGCCAGTCGGCCAGTACGGTCTCGCTTTCGCCCCTGTCGCGGGCATCGCGCTCCACCTCAAAAATGAGCGCCGACTCAACGACGGCCACGGCGGCGGGATTGCGGTCAAAAACCTGGTTCATCCAGCGCCGCTGGGCGGCAATCACAGCAGGGTGCACGATGGCGTTCAGTTCATTGATGCGCCCGCCTTGAAAGGCTATTTCAGCCAGCCGTTTGCGATTCAATCGGTCGTCGGGACCAACAACGTCCCGGCCAAAGACGCGGACAATCTGAGAAAAAACCGGCTGCCCCGGCTCCATCAGTGCCCGGCCCAGTTCATCGGCCTCAATCACCTCGGCGCCCAGCGAGCGCAGCATCTCCGCGACAGTGCTCTTGCCGCTTCCCAGCCCGCCCGTGAGACCCACTCTCAGCATCTAATTTCCTCGCCGCATCTTGGCGGCACGTACCGTGTTGGCCATCAGCATCGCAATCGTCAATTTCCCAACGCCGCCTGGGACCGGCGTGTACGCTCCGGCCAGCTCGAAGGCCTTTGGGTCAATGTCGCCGACAATCACCGATCCATTCTTTGCGAAGGCGGCTTCACGCTTTGCATTGCCCGCAAAGAAGCGCTCAAACTCGACCTTTTCCGTTATGCGGTTAATGCCCACATCGACCAAGGTCGCTCCAGGTTTCACCATCTCCGCGGTGATGAAGCCCGGTCGTCCGATTGCGGCCACCAGGATGTCGGCTTGGCGCGTGATCTCCCCAAGGTTTCGTGTTTTTGAGTGGCAAATGGTCACCGTTGCATTCTGGTGCAGCAGCAGCATGGCCGCTGGCTTGCCCACAATATCGCTGCGGCCCACGACGACCGCGTGCTGGCCGGCGATGGGAATGTTACTGCGCTTGAGAATCTCAATGATTCCAGCAGGAGTGCAAGGGACAAGCGCGGAGCGTCCCGCCTGCAAGCGGCCCGCGTTCACGGGATGGAAGCCGTCCACATCCTTGGCCGGATCGATGGCGTCGAGCAGGGCTTTTGTGTCGACATGCGCTGGCAGCGGCAACTGGATCAGAATGCCGTCGATCTCGTCGCGGCGGTTGAGAGTGGCCACCAGATCGAGCATCTCTTCGGTGGTGACGGTGGCCGGCGGCGTGATGAGCTCGCTGAAGATGCCCAGGTCGGCGCAGGTTTGCACCTTGTTGCGGACATAGATTTCCGAGGCGGCCACGTTGCCCACCAGCACCGCCGCCAGCCCCGGCTGAATGCCGCGCACGGCCAGTGCGCTCGCCTCCTCGGTCACTTCCTGCTTAATGGCTGCGGCAATTGCCACGCCGTCGAGAATTCTTGGCATTTTGCACTCCAAAGTTCATCGTATCGCTTTGTGCCTCCGCGCGGAAATGATGCACTGTCCTCCTGCACAATCATTAAGTATTGCTCATCGAACGCGGGCATATTGAAGGAATCTCTCCGCGTGCCGAAGAGACTATTAGCGAGCATTTTCTCTGCCGCGCGTGGTGCGTTGCGAACGCAGCGCGGCATCGGCGGAAGATCGCCCAGCCTGCGTTGACTGAACAAAGGGAGACTCCGATGGTGCGGAATGAAAGGCGAAGGGACGAAGCGATCACTCCGTCCTGGGCACATCTTCGCCTTCCACCTTTTCCCCAGGTCGCCCTCCGGGTACTGCAACTGGCCAACAACGAGAATGTGCAATTGCACGAGTTGAGCGGGTTGATCTCCTCCGATCCGGCCTTTGCCAGCGAGGTTCTTACCATCGCGAATTCGCTCTTGTATGCTCCGCGTTTTCCCGCCAGCAGTGTTCTGCAGGCCATCGCGGTTCTGGGCGCCAATAACCTGCAAGGGCTGTGCCTCACAGTAGGCGTGCGCGCGTACATGGGCAAATCGCTGAACCAGCCTTGTATGCGAGCCATCTGGCGCCACAATCTAGCCTGTGCCCTCATTGCCGATCAACTGGCTTCCGTGGGCTTTCTGGACCGGGACGTTGCGTTCACCTCGGGCGTGATGCACGACATTGGGCGATTGGCTCTGGCTGTAATCCGGCCCAGGGAGTACGGCTTGGTGCTGGGGGTTCACAGTGGTTCTCCCGCCAGCATTCTCAAGGCCGAACGAGATCTCTTCGGATGGGATCATTGCGAGGCTGGTCGGCAACTGATCTCGGAATGGAAGATGCCTTTGGAGTTTGAACCCACTGTCTCCGAGCATCATGCGCCGCGGCAGAAGGATAGCTCCTGGGGCATGGCCGATTTGATCAATGTGAGCTGCCGCATGGCTGACACGGTCGGCTGCGCCGCGTTTCCCGGCTGCGAGGTCACGCCGTTTCCCGATCTGCTGGACGAATTGCCCGCGCGCGAGCGCAGGCTCTTTCATACCTCGGTTGAAGCCCTGACCTCCGAAATCGTCAGAAAGATCGATTCCGTAGAGTCGGCTTGACGCGTGCGGCGTGCGGCCTGACTGGAGAATGCTTGCTCCGCATCCTCCAGCCGGTCTCGTTCTAGTACCGCGACCGCATGATTTGGTAATCATGACCGTGAACTTTGGGTGCCCCCGGTCTCGATTTTGAGACCGAAGAAACGACAAATTCAAGCGGTCATAGAACTAGAAATGGAAAACATTCTTCAACATGAACAGCACGTTTGCCGGCCGCTCGGCCAGCCTGCGCATGTAATAGGGGTACCACTCGTGGCCGAAGGGCACATACACGCGCACGTTGTAGCCCTCTTGGACGAGTTTGCGCTGCAAGTCGGAGCGCAGGCCGTAGAGCATCTGGAACTCGAAACTCTTGGGGTCGATTCCATTTTCTTTGGCGTAGCTCTTGATTGCGGCGATCATGGCCAGGTCGTGAGTCGCAAAGCCATGATAGACTCCGCTTTCCATCAGCATCTTGGCAAGGCGAAGGTAGTTCGCGTCCACATCGGCCTTGTGCGGAAACGCGACCGTGGCTGGCTCGTCGTAGGCGCCCTTGCACAGGCGCACGCGGGTTCCGTCAGCGATCAGTTGCTTGATGTCATTCTGGGAGCGGAAGAGGTAGGCCTGGATCACAATGCCAATTGCTCCATGCAACTCGGGCTTGGCATTCAGCCGGTGCACAATGTCCATGGTCACCTGCGCCAGCGGTGAATCTTCCATGTCGATGCGGACAAAGCTGCCCGTCGCCTTGGCGTGTTGAGTTACGTTCTCGGCAATGCTTTCCGCCAGGGCCGGTGACTGGGTTAGCCCCATCTGCGTCAGCTTCATGCTGATGTTGGCCTTCAGCTTTCGCTCGGCAATCAGATCCAGCAGCTTGTGGTAGACGTCGGCGGAGGCCAGGGCTTCGCGCTCTGAGGTCACGCTCTCGCCCAGCGAGTCCAGGCTGACAGTGATGCCATCTTTGTTGACGGACTCGGCCACGCGCAGGGCGTCGTCGATCTCCATGCCGGCAATAAATCGCGAGCTGACACGGATGCCCAGCCGGGAATTTTCGCTAAACCGGCGAAGAGGCCGATTGCTGGCGAGTGCAATGAAGAATGAACGAAGGATAGGCATTTTCGGTTCTCCTCAAATAGGCCTCTGGTTCGTAGGCCAATTTTCAAACGAACCAGTTTCGCACAGTTGGGCGGCAATAGGGGAGGCCGGGCGAATCTTCGGCGAAAAATATCCTGCATTCTGTCTGCCGTGCAATGTGGGCCAAAGCCTTGGAAGCAGCCCATCGATTCTCCTGCGCCTGCCGTCCCTCCATAGCGGCAGGCGCACTTTCTCTATAATGCGGAAGGCCATCTAGTCTTGGAGGAGCCCCTCGTGAACCGTAAATCTGCCTCGATTTTCCGTTTCTTTTTTGCCCTTGGCTTACTCGTCCTTGCGCTGCCCGCCGTCCTGGCCCAATCCGCCCCGCCCACGGTCTACGTTAAAGCTGGTCATCTCTTCGACGCCACCAGCGACACCCTGCGCGACAATATGGTGCTGGTCGTCGAGGGTGAGCGCATCGCCAAAGTGGCGCCTGCCTCCCAGGTGACCATTCCTGCCGGGGCCACGGTCGTTGATCTCTCCCAGGCATGGGTGTTGCCGGGGTTGATCGATTGCCACACCCACCTTGAGGCCCGCGCCGACCACTACGACCCAATCTGGGATGTGCGCAACACTCCCTTCACGGGTGGTTTTAACGGCGTGGTCAACGCCAACAAGACCCTCCAGGCTGGCTTCACCAGCGTCCGCGACGTGGGCTCACAGCCTTTCTTTGCCGTCGATCTGCGGCGCGCCATTGATGAGGGCCTCTTTCCCGGTCCTCGCGTGGTGGCCAGCGGTCCGCCCATCTCCATCACCGGCGGCCACGGCGATTTGAACGGCTTTGCCCCCGGCGTCCAGAACAGGATGTATCCGGCCGAGCGCGGCTATTCTCTTGCCGACGGACCCGAAGAGGTTCGCCACCAGGTTCGCGAACAGATCAAGTACGGCGTGGATGTCATCAAGCTGCACGCCACCGGCGGCGTGCTTTCACTGGGCGATAAGCCCGGTGCCGAGCAGCTTACCTACGAAGAGATGAAGATGGCCGTTGATGAGGCTCATCGCACCGGCCGCAAGGTCGCCGCGCACGCCCATGGAACGCAGGGAATCAAGGATGCGATTCGCGCTGGCGTTGACTCCATCGAGCATGGCAGCCTCATCGACCAGGAAGGCATCGAGATGATGAAGGCTCGCGGCACCTATCTTGTCGCCGACATCTATAACGACGATTACATCCTCGGCAAGGCTGTCGAGTTCGGCCTGCCCAAGGAAAATGTCGAGAAGGAGAAGACGGTGGGTCGCCTGCAACGCGAGAATTTCGCCAAGGCCGTGGCCGCGGGCGTCAAAATCGCTTTCGGCACCGATGCTGGTGTCTATCCCCACGGCGACAACGCCAAGCAGTTCCACTACATGGTCAAGTTCGGCATGACCCCCGCCGGAGCCATCCGCGCCGCCACCTCCAGCGCCGCTGACCTCATTGACCGCGCCCACGACGTGGGCACCCTCGAAGCCGGCAAGTTCGCTGACCTGATCGCCGTTACCGCCAACCCGCTGGAGAGCGTCGAGGTGCTGGAACACGTCTCTTTTGTGATGAAGGGCGGCAAGGTTTACAAGGATGAGCTGGCCTCTGCCCGGCCGGTCCAGCCGTAAAACGTACCAATACCGGTCATTTGATCCGGCCTATCCTCTTCGTAAGATAAGCTTGTAAAGGTGTTTCATGGTGCACTTTCGGGCGTCGATGCGCACCGGAAAATGAAGGAGCAAGCGAACAATGAGCGTGGTTTTGGGAATCGACGGCGGAGGGACGCGGACCCGCGCCTCCATTCTGGAGGGTGAACGCGTTCTGGCTCATGTCGAGAGCGGTTCCATCAAGCGTTTGCGCGTGGGCGCCAAAGTATCTGAGGCTAACCTCCGGGCGCTGCTCACAGAGGTCTATGCCCAGGCTGGCGTTACCGGCGTGCGCGCTGCCTCGGCTGGCGTGGCCAGCGCCACCATGCCCGGCGTCAAGGAGTGGATCACCGCGGTTTTTCAGGATTTTAAGGTCGAGCGTTCAGAGGTTGTCGGCGACGAGGTCATCGCCCTCGATGCGGCCTTTCACGGCGGGCCGGGAATCCTGCAGATTGCCGGCACGGGCTCGAACACCATTGGCCGCGCGTCCGATGGCACTCGGGAAACCGCCGGTGGTTGGAGTTCGCGGCTGGGCGATGAGGGTTCCGGTTATTGGATCGGGGTCAATAGCGTTCGCTGGGCGCTCCATGCCCATGACCGTGAGGAACCAACGCAAATTCTCGAAAAAGTGGGCGAAATCTGGGGTACGCCCACCTTGCGCGCCTTGATCAACCTGGGCGACAGCACGCCCGGACCGGACTTTGCCGCGCTGGCGCCAGCCATCAGCGAGCTGGCTCAGGCCGGTGACCCGGTTGCAGTCGCGGTTCTTCGGCAGGCGGCGGCCGACCTGGTCGAGTTTGTGCTGCTGGTGCGCGCCAAGCTGCGCCGCAAGCACGGGATTGCGGGCGAGGTCCCGGTGGCTTGGACCGGCGGCGTCATCGAGCATATACCCTTGGTGCGCGAGGGCTTTTTTGCCGGACTGAAAGCCGCGGCGCCGGAGATGCCGGTGAACCGTGAGGAAGTGGTCTCTCTCGATGGCGCCCTCTGGCGCGCCCAGCGGCTGGCCGAACAGTAAGCAGGTGGAACTGAGATTCGTGCTTTCCCACATCTTGCTCGATGAAATCAAATGGGTAATCCCCCGGCTCTTCTAAGAATCTGTTTAAAAACTAGAGTCTCGTCGTAGCAGTAGGTGGGCGAAGGCGATGTAGACCATGGTTTCGGCAGAGCTGGGCTGTAATTCGTAGTCTTTTGATAAACGGCGGGACCAGTTCAGCCAGGCAAAGGTTCTCTCGACGATCCAGCGTTTGGGTAGAACCTTGAATAGATGCAGTTCTGTGCGTTTGACCACCTCGACCGTGTAACCGAACATCTGTTTGCCCCAGTCGATGAGTGTGCCTGTGTAGCCACCATCCACGAACACGGTTTGGATGGTAGCGAAGAGGCAGAACAGCCTGATCAGCACGGCACGGGCCGCCACGCGATCCTGTATGCCAGCCGAGTGTACGATCACCGCCAGCAAATTGCCTTGCGTATCTACCGCGATGTGGCGCTTGCGGCCTTTGATTTTCTTGCCCGCGTCATAACCGCGCCGCCCCCTTTTAGCACCGTTTTGGCCGACTGCGAATCGATAATCGCCACGCTGGGCAAGGCATTTCGTCCAGCAGCCTTGCGCCCCTGTTCGCGTAGCGCCTTGCCCACCTGCTCCCATACCCGGCGTTGGCGCCAAACGCGGAATTGCTGATACACCGTCTGCCAGGGAGGAAAGTCGGAAGGCATCTGCCGCCACTGGCAGCCGGTCTTCACCACATACAGCACCGCATCCGTAACCCGCCGCAAGGGATACTTGCGCGGCCTCCCTCCGGCGTGGCGTGCTTGCCGTGCGGCTCCAAGCAATGGCTCAGTCTGGCCCACTGACCATCGGTTAAATCACTCGGATACATGCTCCTACGCTAACCAGACAAGCTGCTCGCGCATATGACTTCTGTGGTTCTCGCACTAGTTTTTAAACAGGTTCTAAGGGGCAAAAATTGTGTTGCCCTTTTCCTTGTTGTCCAGACCTTCGGCCTGGTCCCCACTGCCGGAGGATACTTACACAGCGCCAGATGTGGGTGTGGCTGTAGAAATTCCGTGGGGCGCCCGGCATCAATTCTAAGTGGGGGAATTTCGAGGCATTCCGCATAGTTCCTCCCGTAGGGAGGAGACGATAATAGCTCAGGGTGAAACCCTGGGGAAGCGTTCAACCGAGATATTACCGCCCCGGAGGGGCGGTGTGAAAGGTCCAAGAATCCGGACCTGAGGTACTCGGTACCCGCCGGTGGACAAGAGTAGCCGTTGACCAATCCGGGTGAGGAGCTTACGATGGCTGGCATCCGAACGGGCCAACAATTAAGCCATATTAAAGAGGCGACATGAAGCGCACTTCGTTGACCGCAGCAATCGCATTCATTCTCGTGGCGACCGTGTTCGCAGCCGAGCCGGTCACAAAAAGAACCGTTTACATTGAACCGCAACAAGGATTTGAAACGTACCTGGCTGCTGCCATGCAAAAGAAGGACGTGCCCGCTGATGTCGTGGTGGACAAGTCCAAAGCACAATACTGGCTCACTGTGGCTCCCATTGAGGTTCACAAGGAGTCATCCGGCGGCAAGATTGCCCGTTGTCTATTCGCTTACTGTGCGGGCATAGAAGATCGGGGAAACGTATCAGTGCAGCTTGTGGAAAGCGGTTCCACGAAGGTGGTCTGGGCGTACTCCGTCAACAAAGGCAGGGGAGAGAAAAACACTCAGTCGATGGCAGAAGCAGTTGCCAAGCACCTAAAGGAATACTTGGAAAAGCCTGTTAAGTAGCGCCCTGGGGTGGGTGGGCCACCTGGCGGGTGGTCCACCCTTAAACTAACCAATAACTCGGGGTGCCCCATCCTTTCCGCTTTTTTCTGCGGAAAGGGTGGGATACCACGAACCTTGATTCGTCCATTTTTAGTTCCACACAAAATGAAGGGGAGAGAATGGCGGCGGGGAACACAACCTTATTTTCCCTACAGGCTGACAGGCTCGCACCCCTGCGAATTGCCCCGCTGTGCAGGCTATTGCGGCCTAATTCACCTTAAAAACAGCTTAATTCCCCCGTTTTTACATCGATTTTCTCAGAATTCGATGTCCTTCAATGCACACCTTTTTGCCGTCCACAATGCCCTCTCACCGGCAAAATAGTGTCCCTTGAGCGTCACTGCCATCGGGCGCCCAGCTCTCGATTTTGGAGACTTGGAAACCAATAATTCCACGAGGTCTCTGACAGCTTGAAGATGTACCAACTGGGTGCCCCAAGTCTCGATTCTGAGACCTGGGAACGAGGATCTCAAAGGAACGAATTCATGTTGTCAGAGACCTAGCCTGCGTTCATCGTGAAGCGGCAACCGCTTGCCCGTTCACAACCGAGCCAACCAGTTTCCCCGCCGCATTCACGGCCACCAGACTGGCCACTCGGCCAACGGCGACGGAACCAACCTGATCGCTCAGGCCAGTCATGGCTGCCGGATTGACGGTGGCCAGACGTAATGCCTGTTCCAACGGCGCGCCGGTAAACTCC
>Ga0255356_1000479_pt1 | contig 27481 bp, 29 predicted proteins | sample HBST100metaG_FD_189944 | JGI IMG/M metagenome (GOLD analysis project Ga0255356, IMG submission 189944) | Peat soil microbial communities from Stordalen Mire, Sweden - H.B.S.T100 | ecosystem: Environmental > Terrestrial > Soil > Wetlands > Peat | place: Sweden: Norrbotten County, Stordalen Mire...
CTGTGTAAAAACTCAACATTTGGGTTAATTTATTTTATAGTACGCAGCGGATTTTGTATCTTTAAAGCATAATAGAAGAACAACTTCAATGGCTATAAAAGAGATAAACAGATACCAGTTGATATTGGAGAATCAATTGGAAGATTGGGTGTCAAAGAATAATTCCGTGCGTTTTATCAATGCGCTTGTTTTAAAGCTCTATAAAGACAAGCCAGGTCTTTTTGACAACAACAAAGGTCATAAAAAGACAGGTCGCAAAAGCTATCATCCGGCGGCAATGCTGATGTTATTTTTGTATGGATATATGTACCGTATAAATAGTAGTCGTCGTTTAGAGCAGGAAACCTATCGAAACATGGAGGTAATCTGGCTTCTTGGGAATGAACAGCCGGACCATAAAACGATTTCAGACTTTAGAAAGGATAATTCAAAACTAATTTCAAGCATAGCCAGAGAGTTTCGTTTGTTTCTAAAATCAGAGGGTTTTATAGATGGCAGTTTGCAAGCATTTGACGGCACAAAGATAAAGGCATACACTAGTAAAGAGTTTTTAAACGCAAAGGATATCCAGAAACGTATGCAAGAGATAGAAAAGGACCTGCAAGGCTATTTGGATATTTTGGACAAAAATGACCGTAAAGACGATTTGTCAGAGCAAGAAGAAGATAACCAAGAGATATTAGTTCTTCAGGATCAGGTAGCGCAGCTCAAAGCCCAACTAAAAGAACAGGAAGCATTGTTGGCGATGATGCAAAAACAAGGCATAAAAGATTATTATGCCAATGATCCGCAAGCTAAAAGGATGAAAACTTTGGATGGTTTTCTTCCAGCCTACAATGTTCAGGTTGGTGTTGATGCCAAAAACAAAATGATAACATCCGGTTTTGTCAGTACAGATGAAGGAGATCAACATCTTTTGCTAGCAAATGTAGAAGCGAGTAAAGACCAAATAGGGATTTATCCTGATACGGCTTTGGCAGATAAAGGATATGCCACCAGTGAAGAAATAACGGCAGTTGAGAAAAATGAAGTAACCACCTGTGTTGTAGCCATGCCGGAAACCCCCAATATGAAAAATGAAGCAGAAGGGATTTACTTTGAATACAATGAACAAGAAGATTATTTTGTTTGTGCAAAGGGAGAAAAACTAATTTGTACAGGTACAAAAATCAGAAAGGGCAAAGAAGTTTTTATATATCGGGTTGTGAAAAATCCATGTAAACATTGCCCTTTATTTGGAAAGTGTACCAAAGACAAAGTTCATGGGCGAAAACTTGAAATGAAATTGAATTTTAAGGATTTAATCAAATATAGGAACCGTTCAAAAACTGAAGATTATCAGAAACTGGTAGAAAAGCGAAAAGCAATTATAGAGCATGTGTTTGGAACAATAAAAATGTGGATGGGGAAAATCCCGATTCTATTAACTTCTCAAAAGAAAGTTCAAATTGAAGTTGATTTGTATGCCACTTGTTATAACCTACGCCGTCTGTTTAATATCAGTCCTATGTCTGATTTATTGATAAAACTTGAAAATTACACTTTCAAAATGGTATAAAAAGGCAAGAAGCCTTTTTTTGTAGAAAAAGAAGCTTCTTTTATTCGGGATATTGAATAGTTATGAATTAATTGTGTCATAAATAACTTGTGAGTTTAGCTATTGGGGGTAACGGTCGAGTTTTTACACAGCCTCTCCAAGTGAAGCCCTGACTAACAGTACAAAGCTGCATTAACGTGACAAATCCTTTTTTCAAGCAATTCTTTTTCCAACTATTTTCAGTCCTTTTTCTTGTCCGTCAAGCAGAGCAATGTTTGGCAGTGTTGCCCAATCTTCAAATCCAAAATGGCTGAAAAGCCGTAAGCTTGGTTCGTTATGTTCAAAAATAAATCCGAGCAATGTCTTAATCCCGAACTTAGGCGCATTATTGATGCAATACCGGAGTATTTCTTTTCCCACACCTTGTCCTCTGTATTGAGTATCTAAATAGATGCTTATTTCAACCGTTGAGTCATAAGCCGGCCTGCCATAGAATGATTGAAAACTAACCCAGCCAATGGTCGCATGGTCAGAATTTTCAATGACCCATAATGGTCTCTTGGATGGTGTATGTTCTTCAAACCATTTTTGTCTGCTTTCTACTGTTACTGATTCCGTATCAGCAGTAACCATTCTTGAAGGCACGGTAGAATTATAGATTTCCACAATTCGTACCAAATCATTTCGCGTTGCATCTCTATAATTTAATGCTGCCATATCGATTTCTTTTTCTCTCGATTCAAGAATTTTATTTTTCAATATCTGCATCAACACTTAACCCAATCCCAATTGGTGCTGTTTGCCATTCTCCCTGGCTTGTTTTTCTGTAATATGTCTTATGCATTAAACCTGCACAAAAATATAGATACCCCTTCCCTAAATTCTTAACTTGTTCAAGGGTTACAAGAAAATTGCCATCAACCACAATGTTTTGAGATTGTAAATCAATGTGAATTTCATCTTTTACATCGTTTTTTGCCAGACGGATGTAAATAGGGTTACTTAGAATATTCTCAAAATTCATTTTGCCAAGCACTTTGTATATGTTTAGCCGATAGAAGATAGAATCATAAGAACATGCCGAAATGTTGATATTTACACGTTTGATTAAAGCGGTTTTTTTTACTTTCATCAAAATTCCTAACTCATAGCCTAACAAGTTGTCTTTGAAACCAACAGAAATCTTTTTGAAATGTGTTGAAACGCCTAATGTTCGTTGTTTGAATTTTTTTGGTCTGACTATTACTTCATTAATGTCATAAGCTTTCTCTTTTAAGAAGATGTTTTTGTTGTGTCCTCTTTTTAAGTCTGCAATTTTTATTGAATATGGCAAGTAACCGATATTCGAGAATAGTAGGGTATCGTTATCGAATTGAGAATCTATTATCAAGTTGTACTTTCCATTACAATCGGAAACCGTACCTATATTCTTTCTTAGAACTCCAATGTTGACATATTCAATAGGTAACTTACTTTTTTCATTCAACACAACCCCGGAAATGTTTTGTCCGAATAGTGTATTGCAGTCCAGTAAAAGAATCAAAATAATGAATTTCTTCATGTTTGTATTTTTATTAAATTCCGGCTCCTTATTACAAATTTGACGGGACAGGAACGATCCTGAAATTCTTCAGGCAATAGATAATCCGGTTTCGCTTTCATATTCGTTCGGCAGCTTATCAGATAGGTTCGGAATGTACCAGACAGATTCAACGCCGCCGACATAGCAAGACGTTATGCCGAGTATAGGACTTATCAAGACACTATGGACAATGGACATATGCGTCTTTATTGTTCAGAATTCAAAATAGGAATAGAGATCAAGTGTTTTAATAGCCTAAATTATAAATGGTACTAAGGCAGACACTCTCAGACAGTATATCTCATAAGAATCACCAAATTGCTCACGTAGCCATTTCTCTTCTAATTTTAATTTGTACAATAATGCTCCAAAAACAAGAGCCACTGCAATCATTCCACGCCATTCGCCTACTGCTATTGATGTGCCGATAAAGCCAAATAAAAATCCTGTATAAATTGGATGACGAACTAAGGCGTATGGCCCATTTGTAATGAGTTCGTGATCTTCTTTAATGGTGACAGCTTGGCTCCAGTTTTTCCCTAAGTAACGACGAGCCCAGACAGAAAAATATAGACCCCCAGCAGTAATTATTGCACCAATCCAAAAACACAGATTGCTTAGCGGAAGAAATCTCAAGTCAAGAAATGAAATTGGTAATTTTGGAAAATAGAGAAGCAATGCTGCTAGAATAATTGAGACTGAACGAGTAAGTCGTGATAATGAAGACTCGGTTCGAATGGTTACTTTGACATCTCTGGACATTGTCCACCAATATATCAAATAAATAATCCACATTGCTTCAAAAAGATAGTGATAAATGTATTGCATATATTTTCTCCTTTTTGTTCTGCCTGATTTGTAATCAGGCAGCTTTTAATGATAGGAACCGAAGGTCTTGAACATTAGCTAAAAATTAAAAATTCCATAACCAATTATTTACTTGTAGGATACATCCCTTGTCCATCATTATTGGATCCCCAGTTGTAAATTCTTTTTTCGGGAGTAATGGAGATTGTTTGAGTGCTACCGTTACGATTCACTTCAAAAGTATAAGTTGTTTTGGGACTTTCGTAAGCATTGTCCAAATAGGTAAATCCTGCTTTGTACTTGGGGTCGTCCAATAATGAGATCTTTATTTTACCCGTTTTATCGTCGATTTTGTTTTTTACTTTATTTATAAAATCACCCATGAGCTCTTTCTTTGTAGTAGGCATCGGACGATTATTGACGGCGGTAATAATGTCTCCTACCTGAATACCTGCTTTATCTGCGGGGCTTTCAGGATATACGTAAACGACTTTGTTAGGAACATCTTTACTATAACAAATACCGGTATAGAAAAATAGTTGCAGTCTCCCGCATTCGCCATTAGGAAGAGGGTCTTTAGGGCTACTCTCGCTTTCATATTTGATACCCGGATCTTGCACAGGATAACAATGGCGTATCATCCAACTGAACACAGGCATTTGTACTAAATCTAACAATTCAACTTTGGAGGTAGAAGATGTATTAAATTCCGATTGCCAAACAATAGGTGGAACTTTTGGTTTTTGTTGTGCTTTATGTGCATCCATGATAGCAACCTTTAATGAAGCGATATAGGTTACTTCAGTATAACCACCTTGTTGTTGAGATTCCACATACTGTTTATTACCGAACCCCGACCATATATCATAACCGAATTGATAACGTGTTGTTACCTGTTGTGTCGGTGGTACATATTGTTTTTCGTCACCCGAATAAGAGGTGATGAATACCAACAAATCGGGGTTCTCTTTGTCTCTTTTCAATCCTTTTTCTTCCAGATATGATTGCAGAACGGTCGCCAATTGCTTTTCCCGAATAGGATTATTCACATCGGAGAATTCAAAGTCAAATGATTTATATAATTCAAAATTTGCATCCGGATCACGGATGGTGTTTTTGTTTATCTGGTCGATGACAAAATTATTAAAATTCCCTGTAAGAGCAATGGGTCTGGTTGGATCAATGAGTATGTTATCATTCTTATCCTTTAAAAGAATGCTGTAGTAAGTTACTATATAATCACGGTTTGTTATTATTTGACCTTTAGTTACACACTGACAATAAACTCCATTGCTTTGCACATTGAGATTAGCGACTACGTTTAACGAAGGAGACAACAATGGCAACAGGTCCGCTTCGCAAAAACTGTTATCCGGCCAGCCTTGTTCCAGTGTAAGTGTAATATTACGGGCGGCAGCTTGTCCGATTTGTATTACAGACAAGGTTACCTGAGTGCCGGCATTACCGGCAATTAAGTTTGTTGCCTGCTCTGATGTCAGGTTGTCAACAGGTTGTCCGTTGATTTGGGTAATAATGTCATAAGGCTTTATACCAGCTCGGTCCGCAGGAAAATGTGGTCTGACAGCATCAACCACTAATCGATCTTTTCCCCAGTTTTGTGAAGTGCTCTTTTCGAATATAACACCAATAAAGCCTTTGTTTTGTGCAGTTACTGTCATCGTTAATAATAATGACATAAAAGCGATAAGAAATAGTTTCGTTTTCATTGTCCTATTGTCAGAGTTTAGCGTGCTGACTCCGCACTTTTTTAATATATAAAGCGATTTTAAATCAGTATGTCGTCGTCGTAATACATCCTAATACTTCATTTGCCATTTCCATCACAAGTCATATTGTTCTAAATGGGGCTTCACTTCACCCTGCCACCGCAAACCCAGGTCTTACGGTAATAATCTTCATCCAAATCGCTGACAATAACTCCCCTTGAAGTGGAAGTGTGCAAGAATTTATTGTCTTTGAGATAAATACCTACATGGTTAATGTGCGATTCAGGCTTCCCGATTGTGTTGAAAAAGATCAGATCTCCTTCTTTAAGTTGCTTCTTACTTATTCTTTTGCAGTTTGTATTCAGCATACCTGCCGAATTACGTTCAAGAATTTTACCATAAACCGTTTTATAAATAGTGTATACCAGAAAAGAGCAGTCCGTTCCTTTGCGGGATGCACCACCATACACATGTGGAACGTGCAGCCAGGAACCAGCTTCTTTGTAAAGGGCAAAGTTATCTTTTCTTTCTTTATTCAGCCCTAAAACTTTATATACTTCTTTGTCCTGCTTTGTTTCGATATGTCGTGAGGTAACGCAACCGAAAAACATTAACGCAAGACACCAAAGAAGGATATGACGAAACTTTATCAACTCTTTCATGGGCACTCTTATTCTATCCGGTTTATAAGTAATCATTTTCCCCTTCCTTCCTTCGCTGGCGCAGGTCTTTGACCTGTGACATTCATGTTTTTAGCCACGGTTTACAAAAACCGCGCTAGCGGGGTTCGGTTCTTATTTTATTATTTCTTTTATCCAATTCGTCATTGTTTCCAATGCCAACGGTGAAATTGTTTGTTCAATAGTGCTGTATTCCTGAGGTAATCCTGTTTTGCATTCCTGAAACAAATGATTTAATCCGGGTAATTCTTTAATCGTATAGTTTTTATTGCCACCTTTTTTCAAAGCATTTTCAATGGCCGGAAGATTTACTTTCGATGAAACCTGCAAGTCTTTGTCTCCATTAATTGCCAGTACAGGGCATTTCACTTTGTCAAGCATTAGTGCCGGATTATATTTGATGAAATTCAGCATCCAGGGCGAAGTAATCTGTGCAATCTGCTGTTGGATGATTTCATTAGCGGATTTTCCTTTAGGAATATCCATTTCTGGATTTTCTTTCATTTTCTGATTCAGGTACCCTGTAAGTTTTTGAGAAATAGTTGCCGAATCGGCCGACTGTTCAATAATATTGAATGCACTACGGTTTATTTCAGCTGTTTCTTTCAGCTTTTCTTCGGTCATGCCTGATGCCCTTCCTATTTCTTCTTGTTGGCGAAGTAATAAATTGCTGCCCGAAACACCTGTCCCCGCCATTAAAACAATAAAACTTACATCTTTATCCTTTACAGCGACCATGGGTGCAATAATTCCACCTTCGCTATGACCTATCAAACCGATATGTTTTGTGTCAATATCTTTACGTGTTTTTAAATAACTGACTTCGGCTTCCACATCAGTTGCAAAATCGAACGTAGTGGTTCTGGCAAAACTACCTTTCGAAGCAAATGTTCCACGGTCGTCACAACGTAAAACAGCTATGCCATGGCGTGTCAAATAATCCGACAAAACCAGAAATGGTTTGTGTCCCATTATTTCTTCGTCGCGATTCTGTGGACCACTGCCCGTAATCAAAACCACTACCGGATATTTACCTTCTTTGCTTGGTAAAGTCAATGTGCCAGCCAAAGTGATATTATCTTTCCTGTTTTCAACTGTCACTTCCTCCGAATAATACGGGTAAGGTTTAACAGGATTTTGAGGACGTTTTAATTCCACTTCCTCAGTTGCTTTACGACTTAAATTTAATGGGAATGATTGTCCTGCCTGATTAAATGTTCCAACTATAACACTGGTACTGTCTAATTTTCCTGTATATTCAATATTTGCAGCTGCCATGTCTGTTGTAAAAACCTGATTTTCAAATGTGGTTTTACTCATTGGAATGTCCTTTGCTCCCTGATTGGGACTATCCATGGTAGTAGAATATCCTGTATCCGTTTTAGTAACATGAAATACCAATCGCAATTGTATACCTTGTACTTTAAGTACACCATTCCATACACCTGTAATGTCCTGACCAAAACCTACTACAGCTGACGTCAGAAAGCAACTGATTAAAAAATACTTTTTCATACGATTATTTTTACTTTTTACATTAAGGACGTATGGAACTCGCAAATAATCATTGTCTTGGGTTTTATCGTGATTTAATGCTCGTTTCATTTTGTTTGATTTCAAATATTCCACATTTAAGACTGGTAAGTTTTCTTTCGCTGGCTTAGCTCTTTGAGCTTTGATATGAATGCTTCGTTTTAATGTTTTGATATATGATTACAAATCTGTGCTGGTATGTGCGTTTCACTGTCAAAATACACCAGGACCTGATGCGAGATTGAATTATATAATCTTATATACCCTGCCATTGCTTATGAGCGCGTGTAAGCTGTAGTAGTTTCTAATTTAAAGTTTCTTTTAACTTCAATTCTTATTTTGAAGTTCTAAGTGTTCTGTAAAATTTACGCACATCTTCAACGAAAAGCTCCGGTTCTTCCATTGCAGTAAAATGTCCGCCACGCGGCATCTTTGTCCAATGTATTATATTCATTTTTTTTTCAGCCCATTCTCTAGGTGGCAATAAAATGTCTTCAGGAAAAAGAGCAAGTCCGGTTGGTACTTTTATTTCTTTCATTGTCGGCAAAGAATGTGTATTCTCATAATACATACGAGCTGATGAACCAATCGTATTGGTAAGCCAATAAATCATAATATTGGTAAGTAGATCATCCATGCTGTATTTATTTTCAAGATTGCCTTTGCAATCGCTCCAGGAATGAAATTTTTCAATAATCCAAGCAGCTAAACCTACTGGCGAGTCAGAAAGTCCGTATGCCAGCGTCAGAGGTTTTGTCGATTGAATAGACATATAACCTCCCTCTTGAGCCATCCATTGCTGAACAGTTTTTTTGTATTGTAACTCTTGTGATGAAAGGCTGTGCTCGTTCGTTGAAGTTAAAATTTCCCGAATGATGCCAATATCAGTAAGATGAATCCCCACAAGAAGTTCCGAATAGTTTAATGCTAAATATCTTGTAACGCCTGATCCAATATCGCCACCTGCTGCGGCAAATTTTGTATAACCAAGTTTTTCAGTCATCAGTTTTGCCCATAGATCAGCAACCCGTGAATTATTATATCCGCTGTATTCTGGAATTGAAGAAAATCCGAAACCTGGCAATGAAGGGATAATTACATCGAAAGAGTCGTTCGTATTACCGCCGAAACTGGCAGGGTCAGTAAGTAAAGGTATTATTTTCTGATAACGGACAAAACTATCAGGCCATCCGTGAGTAAGAATAATAGGCAATGGATTTGTTCCTTTCCCTTTTTCGTAAATAAAATGAATATCAATCCCATCTACATTACATTTGAACTGAGCATAACTATTTAAATTATTTTCTTGAGAACGCCAATTATAATTACTCCGCCAATAAGAGACGAGTGACTGCATATAATCCTTTTTAGAACCACTTTCCCATTTGGAGTCTTTTAGCTGATTTGGCCATTTCGTATTTGAAAGTCTAAATGATAGGTCTTCTAGCGTTTTGTCTAAAATTTGAATTTTAAATGTTTCAATTGTCATATCATTTCAATTTATTATAATATATCTGTAATATCTTGTCGATATAGTGCTTTTTATTAAACAAGAGCATTAGAAACAGTATTTCATTGGTTGTTGTGGTTTCTCTTACCATTATCGCTAACCTTTAATATACGAACCACAATAATTCTCTTCGCTGGCATCTTCTTAGTTCAAGTTTGTAACCTGGACTAGAAACCAAAGTGGTTTGTAACCACAATCAGTTACAAATGGAAACGAAGTGACATCCCGACTTTTTGGGACTGTTTCTATTTCCTGCACAAGTCTCCGCTTCGCTAAATAGGTGTCTGAACTGTGATTTTTATGATGTCCTGATTCTATTGATTATTCTTTTACCTTCCTTTTATCTTACTCGTCAGTTCAGAATATTTATATACATCCTTAATCATATCAATCATTTAATCAAACAAATCACAGTTTAGACGTTTTCTTTCCAGTCCAAGTCTCCGCTTCGCTCAGACTTGAGCAAAAAGAGGCGCGTTTGACGACTGTCCGAAGGACTAAATGTGCATAACCCCCAACACAGTTGGGGGAAGATTTAATACAATGAAAGCAACCCGCAGGGTTGAATTAAAAAAAAAGATTAATCCAAATCCTTCTCATCAAACTCTATCCCAAACTCTTTTATACAACCATTAATCCGATGCTGATTGTCTATTGCTCTCAATATTGAATTTTATGTTTTCGAGATCAAAGATCCCTATACTCCATTGCGGCGACGGATGAGAACATCCGCCGAGACGGAAGTTTACCTTTTTTATTCTCAATAATGCCCCATATATATTTGTATAACAATGAACAATATGTATCCGGAATGGTCTTCTTTCTGTATTTTGTGCCAAAAACAATGTGATAATAATGTTGATGATAACTTGGCATTTTTCTAAGTAGTTAGTTCAACCCTATGGGTTGAGGTGTGTTTTATCATTTTAACCCCCAACTTCGTTGAGGGTTATGCACATTTAACTCTTCGAGTTTCTGATCTGTTAGATATTCGGGGCTTATAGGTTTTCAATCGTTCTTTATGATGTTATGTTGGAAGTGTCACGATACCATATTTCGTATGACGCCTGTCTGCATCTTGTGCCCAAAATAGTTGAAGTTTTCAACTTCTAATTAGTTACAAATGGTAACGAAGTGACATCCCGACTTTTCGGGACTGATTTTATTTCCATTCCAAGTCTCCGCTTCGCTCAGACTTGAACTAACTAATCTGGAACACTTTCGCAAGTTATTACCTTTGCCGATTTCAACTATCAAGTTTTATGACACTATTTATTTCCTACTACTTAACATACCATTTAGAACCATTATTCGGTACAAAATAAGATGAAAATCGACCTGCAAGACCAGGAATAAAAGCCAACGTGTCATTATGCAGAATTTCATAAGCATCCCATCCCACAGGAACATTGTTTTTATAAAAAACAATACTGTCATAAACATATTCACCGGCTCCCTGATAAGGTAAATAGCTACCATGCCCTAATGTAAAGCTGCCGGAATCTGTCGTAACATTATTCTGAATCTGCTTCCACGTTTGATCCGAATAAAATATTACTGTTTCTTCAATTCCAGTATTAGAGGGTGTTTTAGGATTATTCGGCCCGAGTAGATAATCAGCGTATGTGTATATCCACCTCCATGTGCCTACAATGGTTGGCACATCATCTTTGGCACATTGGGTAAAACAACACAATGTGCCAATACTCATTAATAGGTAAAAGTATTTTCTGTGTTTCAGAAAAACAGTAAGAATTTGATTTTTCATAGGCAATACAATGAAGTCGTCTTGACTTTTCCGATAATAGCTATCTTTGATATTTTTGAACTCATAGAAGCCATCTCTTTATAGTAAAATCATCTTTTTGTGTCCGTTTTCTTCTGAAAATGATATAAAATTAGGCTGAAAAAACATGAAAGTCAGTGGAAATTTTTCTAAAAACAAAAAGTCAAGACGACTTCAATAAATAAATTAAGTTCAATCGTCAATCGCGTAAAATAAATATAAATTTATATTGAGAAATAGAATCGTAGTTCCGCTTAGCGCAAGTTTGAGCGAAGCGGAAACTTGTGCGTAACCATTGCAGTTTGTAACTGCTACATTTATCCTTTTCGCTGCCACTGGTCTTTGAGTTGTGACATTTCTGCTTTTAGACACTGATTACAAATCCGTTTTAGCTGTAATTATCACTTTTGGCTCTCTCTCTGAGCTTCTCTCGCAGTTACCTCGTTCCTAAATGATATTCGTTTCAAAGGTCACTCTTATTTAGATAACTTCAAAAAAAATGCTACACATTTTTGCAGATAATCTCTATTTAAATGTAACTGGGCGTTGGAAGTAAAACAAACGCTTTATCATTCTTATTCTGCCAATTCTATAATTCTGAGAATCCTGATTCAGACAGGATTCTCTTTGTGCGCTAAACAGGTGTAAATTACCTCCCTCTGGTCAGTGACCTTTGGTTCTGATTCAGACAATTTTCTCGGGACTTTTCCTCTGCAAATATATTGTTTTTAATTTACAAACTATTCCATAAATAATTTATATCGTGAAAAATATTTGTTTTAGAATACAAAAATTCAATAGCCTTTAATTTTTTATCTTTCCCGGTTTTTGCAATTCTTCATGCTGTTTTTCTTCCGTTTTTCCGTTATCAGAACGTGTCAATTCTGTAATTCTGTCCCTATTTTGTTTCTTCCGGGTTATTCCTGTTCTTCTTTTGCTTATCTTCTCCATGGTTTCTCCATAGATATAACTCATATATAACTCATATATCGCTCATATATGGCTCCTCTTTAAAGGAGAGTAATATATCTGCTTTATATGTAGTATATCTGTATTTTTAATCAGTTATAAATAAGAATGAGGTACGAATGGGATAAAAGGAGTAAGTTTAGAGGGTCAAAACGGGATACTTGCTCTCTTAATGAAAGCGATTGGGCTTGTAGTAATTGCAAATAGTGTCTCAAGTAAAAATCAAGGACTGAATGGAAGTAGAAAAACTTTGCGCTAATCGTGAAAAACCGCATTGTGATATTGGAAATAATAAAGTAATTTTGCCAAGTAAACTTAGTAAGTAACTTTAATAATTACACGATGCCGGAAATAAATGATAATGAACTGGCTGCAAGCTTACGCATGGCCATGTCGCGTTTGATAAAAGTGATACGCAATGAGGTGAGACATGATGAATCGCTCTCTTTGACGGAACGTTCCACCTTATCGATGATTTATCAACATCAACAACTGCTTCCGTCTGAATTAGCGGCCAAAGAGAAGGTGACGAGTCAATCGATGTCGCAAATCATCCATAAACTTCACCTTCACGGGTATGTTGAAAAGACTCCTTCCACAGAGGATAAAAGAAAGGTAATCATAACGATCACTTCAAAAGGGAAACAATTTATTGAAGAAAAAAGGAGCAGAAGCATGGAATGGCTTGAGAAGGCAATTTCAGAAAGAACCACGGAAGCTGAACGGGAGACATTAAAGGATGCCATTGAGGTGTTGACAAAACTTGTTGATTAGCAGGATGAATATCAATACTTTCAGAGCATTCAGAAGCCGTAACTACAAGTTGTATTTTTCAGGACAATCCGTGTCGTTGATTGGTACCTGGATGCAGCGCACAGCCGTGTATTGGCTGGTATATACCCAAACTCATTCAACGTTTATGCTGGGTTTGGCTGTCTTTGCCACTCAGTTTCCATCGTTTATCTTTTCTCCTGTGGGTGGTGTGGTTTCCGACCGGTATAATCGCTATCGGGTTACGATCATTACACAGACAGCATCCATGATTCAGGCTTTTTTGCTTGCTGCATTGGTTATTTTTACGCGTTACACGGTTTGGGAAATATTTGCAATCAGTGTTATACTGGGAATCATCAACGCTTTTGATTTACCTGCCAGACAATCTATGTTGAATGAGATGGTAGAAAAAAAAGAAGATTTGCCCAACGCGATAGCTCTCAATTCATCGATGGGAAAATTGGCGTGGTTGATAGGACCTGCCATTTCAGGCATCGTGCTGGAAAAATTAGGTGCCGGAACCTGCTTCCTGATCAACGCGTTAAGTTATTTAGCCGTAATAACTTCGTTGCTACTTATAAAAATTCCACCCTTTGTTCCTCATCTACATTCAAACAAAGTGATGAAAGAGTTTACAGAGGGATTTGTCTATTTAAAGAAGACTCCCTCCATTGGTATCGTGCTTTTATTTATCGCGTTTGTAAGTTTATTTGTGCTTCCTTTTACCACATTACTTCCAGTTTACGCAAAGGTTATTTTTAAAGGGAATGCTTCTACTTATGGTTATCTGAACAGCCTTATCGGACTTGGATCATTGGTTGGCGCCATCTTCTTGGCGTCCTTAAAAACAGGTGCTAATTTGAAAAATATTTTAGTTGTCAATCTATTGATCTTAGGGGTGGCATTAGCTCTGTTTTCACATATAACCAATTTCCCTATCGCTTTGTTTTTCGCCATGCTGGCAGGTTTCGCCATGATGTCGCAAACAACGGTGAGCAACACCATTATACAAACCGGTTCATCGGCTGAAATGAGGGGAAGGTCTCTCAGTTTTTTTGCCATGGCATTTTTCGGACTGCAACCTTTGGGAGGATTATTGATTGGAACAGTATCACAATACATCGGAACGCCAAATACTATTTTAGCTCAGGGCATTGCAGCTATTTTAATTGCAGTGATATTTTTGCCTTTATTGCGGAAAGAGATGCTGAAAGAAAAAGATAAAACAACCCTTGTGGAACTGGAAGACACATCGGTCGTTATTGAATGATAAACTAAAATAAATGTCCGATTTATTACCTATCTGATTTTACAAAGGTTGACTAACGAATGGCCTCGTCTTGACCTTTTTTGGTTACTTTTTGGTGTCAAGACAAAAAAGTAACTGGGGTTTGGGGCGAAACCCCTACTGTAAATGTCGGTTAGGTAATAAAACAGATAATTGAATAAACTAAATATGACTTTAGGATAAATATCAGATACTCATAAACTAAAACATCAAACGCTATGGAATCCATACAATGGTATCATTATCTTGCTGCATTTTTTGCAGGAGCATTCTTCGTAAACGCCCTTCCCCATTTTATACATGGGATTTCGGGAGATAAATTTCCGACTCCGTTTGCCAAACCACCCGGAAAGGGATTGTCTTCACCCATGGTGAACACATTATGGGCATCTGTTAATTTATTTGCCGGCTTTATTCTTTTTAGTGTAAGTAAAATCTCTGCAGGAAACGAAATGTTAGAAGTTGTATTTCTCATCGGAATCGTGCTTGACGGCATCATGTCGAGCTATTTATTCTCAACAAAACAAAAGGACAATGGAACAGAAAAATTGTAATCAAAACACAGCCCTGTTAGTGATGGATGTTCAGGGCGCAACAGTAAGCAGGTTAAAAGACACCAACGCCTTTTTTCATTCGATGAACAAAGCCATTCAAACGGCTCGTGACAAGAAGATGCCGGTTATTTATGTGGTCGTCGGGTTTAGAAAGGGATACCCCGAAGCGAGTTTGAACAACAAAGCATTTTCGGCGATAAAGAACAGACCCATGAGTTTTGATACGGAAGAAGCTATGAAGATTCATGTATCGGTGGCTCCGCAACCGGACGATATCGTTGTAATCAAAAAGAGAGTAAGTGCTTTTACCGGCAGTGATCTGGAAGTGGTGCTAAGATCACTTGAAATAAAACACCTTGTTCTTTCAGGTATTTCAACAAGCGGTGTGGTTTTGTCTACCTTACGCGAAGCAGCGGATAAAGATTACGTGCTGACGGTGCTTTCCAATTGTTGTTTCGATATGGATGAGGAAGTTCACCGCGTACTCACCACTAAAATCTTTCCACGGCAAGCGGAAGTAATGACTTCGGAAGAGTGGGGCGAATAATCTAAGATTGAATTGACATCTTCACTTGTTCTTTGATGTAACTATTTATAGTCTTCATATAATCGGTTACATATATGGCTATATTGCCGTATGGCTTCCATAACTTCACGATTTTCGTAACTTCCGCAGTTCCTGAATCCTACATTTTTGTAACATTTAGGTTCTTTTTTCTACAAATCCGTGATTCAAAATGGGTTTCAATCGACATGTCTTATTGTATAAAGTGTTATTTCATAACCATATATAACCGGTGGCACACATTTTGATTATTATATGTCAAAATGAATAACGCATGGAGCACTCCTTTAGCATTACCGCGACTCTTAAAGTTGATAAGGAGGGCATCTGCTTTTTGAATGGTAAACGTATAGAACTTTTGAAACAAATCATATTGACAGGCTCCATTCTGGCGGCTTCGAAAAAGATGGATATGTCGTATCAACAAGCATGGACATATGTTCAGCAGATGAATCTGTTGTCTCCTCATCCGATGGTAATCCGTAAACGGGGAGGTGTAAATGGAGGTGGTGCTGAAATAACACGATTCGGACAGGATATGATTGAGCGCTATGAACAAATAAAGACTGTTCACGAGGCAAACGTCCGTCAATTGGGAGATGAATTACTCTTTAGCATTTTCTGATACCCGTCGTAATGCGTTTGAAGATGAAATCATCTTGACTTTCGGCCTTATTCACATGGAATCGGGCTATTTATTAAGTTTTATTTGTTGGCCTCCTCCTAACCTCCCCCAAAGAGAGAGAAATATGCCTGAGAAACGAGTTTCGGTTTTTCCGAATATATCTTTTGTATGAAGAAATAGATTATTCAGGTTCTTTCAATTCCAAACCGGCGGGAGTCTTTACATTAGAGACATTTGTAGCATCTTATGAAGTAAGCAATACGTAAGAATGCATGTTCTTTGAAATATCTTTTTGTTATGTAATAAAAGAATATAGTATTATTATGGAATAAATAATGGTTTTTATGTTTACAATATGATAGAAATTGTATCTTTGCAATGTATTTCTGTTTATTCAAAAAACGATAGGGTTATGTATTGTGAAAAAATAAGAAGAGATTGTTTTGCCGAGATCGATTTGACGTTTTTATTTGAAGTGAGTCATATCATTACAAATAGTCATGATATTCATAAAGACCTTGATGATGTATTGGCTAAACTGTGTAAGTTGCTTTCAGCTCAACATAGTATGATCACCATTTTGAACCGGAATTTCTCTACTATATTCGTCGGAGCTGCATACGGATTGACGGAAGAGGAAAAAAACAAGGGAGTATATCGGATCGGAGAAGGAATTATCGGAGAAGTGGTACGCACAAAAAAAGCCATGGTCATTCCTGATATTTCCGACAATGATGTTTTTTTGAATAAGATGGGAATGGACACATCTACCAAGGATAAAATAGCTTTTCTTTGTGTTCCTATTGTTTCCAATGACCAGATAAGAGGCACTTTAAGCATTCATAAACAGTATGATGGTTATGTGGATTTCACATCGGAATTGAAATTTATGAATGTCGTCGGTTCGTTGATTGCCAGAAATGTGGCGATGCGGCAAAAGCAGATAGAAGAAATTGAAGAATTGAGGGAAGAAAACAGGCGTTTAAGAGGTGCGCCACCAGTAAAACCCTCCAATATAGAAGGTAATTCTTCATTGATGCGCGATTTGTATGAATTAATCAATAAAGTGGCACCAACTAACACAACAGTAATGATTCGTGGTGAAAGCGGAGTGGGCAAAGAATTGATTGCCGAAGCCATTCACAAAGCCAGTCCGCGTGCCAACGGCCCTTTTATCAAAGTAAACTGTTCAGCTTTACCCGAGACATTAATCGAAAGCGAATTGTTTGGTCATGAAAAAGGTTCTTTTACAGGTGCAAATGCACAACACGTGGGACGTTTCGAAATGGCCGACGGCGGCACCATTTTTTTAGATGAAATAGGAGATGTACCGCTTTCCATTCAGGTGAAATTGCTTCGTGCGCTTCAACAACGCCAGTTCGAACGTGTTGGAGGCATCAAGACCATCAGTGTAAATGTTCGTGTCATTACCGCTACCAATCATGACCTGGAAGAGATGATCAAACAAAACACCTTTCGTGAAGACTTTTATTATCGTATCAGTGTTTTCCCGATTTATGTGCCTCCGCTTCGTGAACGACGGGCCGATATTCCTATTTTAGTCGATCATTTCATACATAAGCTGAACATAGCCAACGGTACTGACATTAAACGTATTACCAGTGGGGCGCTTGATCTGTTAATGATATATCATTGGCCGGGAAATATTCGGGAACTGGAAAATGTCATTGAACGTTCGATGGTTTTAAGCAGCGACAATGTGATTCGTTCCTATAATTTGCCACCTACTTTGCAGTCGGCATCTTCGTCGGACACGAAGAACAAAGGATCTCTTGCCATTGTGATGGAAAAAGTGGAGAAACAAATGATTATTGATACATTGATCACTACGAAAGGAAATAGTGCCAAGGCTGCTCATCTTTTGGGTATCACGGACAGAGTCATCGGACTGAGAATTCATCAATATGCTATTGATGTTCACAACTATAAACATCTTTCGGATGATGACAACTCTTGAATCGGATAACGATCTTGGTTTTCAGGCAACTGATCACCATGCTATATTGGCGGATAAGTTTTTAATACACATTAAACTATAAATCATATGGAAATTCATAATGTTGCTTCATTTCTGATTGCCAATAGATTTGGATTCGGGAAATATCGGGATGGAATGATTTTCGCGAAACATCCTAAGGCTGAATATTCGTTATACATAGCGGATAATAAAATGGCTGTTTTATCTTATGAGAAAGATAAAGATGGCAATCGAACCGTTGTGGCTGACTCTTCTTGTTTTTCATTGGAAGAATTGGATACTTATTTCTCAATTGATTATACCAAATCATCTAAGATCAATTGGTTTCAACCGGTTAATTTCGGGTTGTTTTGCAATAACCCGCAACTTATCTGCAACAACATCATTTACTTCATTTGTTCCGCTGTTAAATTGCGTTTCCAGGAAGCATTGGCTTTTCCAAACACGGTTTTGGTGTACGACGTACAAACTCCACCCGACATACTGCATGAGCTTAAAATGAAAGCCGGTGAAGTGCCTTTCGCCGGTAGAGTGGAATTATGGTCAACACTCAAATTGGTGGATTTCTGTGAACGAATGGGTAATTTTGCTTCTAATGCATGTCAGGAAAACGCTATTCAAGCCTACGAAAAGTGCTTTTCTTAAGTGTAGAGAAATATGATTGTATGAATATCTGACGTGATACCTGCATTCCGGATTCACATTGGTTTTGCATGATGTTTCGGTGCGCTGCATCGTATGCTTTTTCTGTTTATCCTGCTATAGATCTTATGGTACGTTGTACCTTAGAATAACTTAAAAACCACAGAGTGACGAAACATTTGTAGCGTGGTAAATCAATTGGCATAACACGACAGCAGCCCACCGAAACATACACTTGAATGTAGTAGAAAATAGCTGATGTTTCTTCATCAGGCATAAGTACATTTATTTATAACAAACAAAATGATCATGGAACAGATGAATTATCCGCAGGATACGGCCATGTTAGTAATGGATGTTCAGGGAGTTACCGTGAAAAGGTTAAAGGATGCCACCACCTTCTTTCATTCGATGACCAAAGCCATTCAAACAGCTCGTGAGAATAGTATCCCTATTATTTATGCGGTCGTCGGGTTTAGAAAAGAATACCCTGAACCTGGTTTGAACAACAAATCATTTTCAGCAATAAGGAATAGTATCATAAACTTTGATACGGAAGAAGCCATGCAGATTCATGCATCGGTTGCTCCGAAACGAGATGATGTCATTGTGACCAAAAAGAGAGTAAGTGCTTTTGCCGGTAGCGATTTGGAAAAGGTGCTAATGTCGCTTGAAATAAAACACCTTGTTCTTTCAGGTATTTCAACAAGCGGTGTCGTGTTGTCTACCTTACGCGAAGCAGCCGACAAGGATTACGTTCTGACAGTTCTTTCCGATTGTTGTGCCGATATGGATGAGGAAGTTCACCGTGTGCTCACCACTAAAATCTTTCCACGACAAGCAAAAGTAATGACTTCGGAAGAGTGGGGCAAATGATCATTCGTAAGCATGATCCTGACTGGTTGAAATAATATGACAGGATACACAATACCGGAGCATTGTGTATCCTGTCATACGATTGAAGATTCTATAAAAAGTTATTGTTGCGTATTAGGATAGACAGTAAACCCGCTCCAACCGGTAGCAGCCTGATAAGTTGCCACTGCAGATGCAGGCACAAACACGGATGTAATAGACGTATCAATGCCAAAGCTATAACTTCCGAGTGTAGGAGGTGTGGTACTTAAGCTATAAATGGTTGTCAGTGCTGTGCAACCATAAAAAGCATCATCTTTTATAGAAGTAACTGAACTTGGAATAGTAATACTGGTTAATCCCGAGCATCCATAAAAAACATTTTGTGCGATTGAAGTAACCGAACTTGGAATTTTAATGCTGGTCAGGCTACTGCAATTATAAAAGGCATCTATTCCTATTGATGCTACTGAATTGGCAATTGTGGCATTAGTTAATCCTGTGCAACCATAAAAAGCAGACTGTCCGATTGAAGTAACCGAATTGGGAATGGTGACATTTTTCAATGAAGTGCAAAAAGCAAAAGCATCTTCCTGGATTGAAATAACTGAATTGGGGATTGTGACATTAGTCAACCCGATGCAATACATAAAAGCATTTATTCCTATCGAAGTAACCGAATTGGGAAGCTTGATCGAGGTAAGGGTTTGATTTGTTATGCCTCTATTGCTGAAAATGGAGAATGAATGCTCCGGCATTTCATTTGCAGGATAGAAAGTATCCGGACATGTGCCCCCATTTCCATTATATGCCGCTACATTGACAGCGCTAAGATCAAGCACGGAGAGATTAGGCATCGAATCACGCAGACATTTCACATCGCTGGCATCAATGGTACCTGTAACGGTGAGATTTGTGACTGTTCTTAATTCGGGAGATGTTAAAGAGGATAATAAACCACCTGCGGAAACATTTACCGTTTTAGACACGTTTAATCCCGTGCACCCCGCGAATGCATCTGTTCCTATCGAAGTAATTGTATTGGCAATTGTAATGTTGGTTAGTCCTGTGCAATATTCGAAGGCATAGTTTCCTATCGAAGTAACCGAATTTGAAATCGTGAAGTTGGTTAGCGCATAACAACCATAAAAAGTATAATCTCCAATTGAAGCGATGGAATTACTCATCGTGATGTTTTTGAGATTTGAGCAATTTTGAAAAGCGGATGATCCTATTGCAGTAGTTAAAACGGGTAGTGTGATCGTGGAAAGAGCAGCCTTTCCTCTAAAAGTGTTCGTGTTAAAAAAAGCATAGTCAGGTATTACATTTGCAGGATAGGAAATCGTATCCTCACAGGTGCCGCCACGCCCGTTATATGCTGCAATGGTTACATTGCTAAGATTTAATGTCGAGAGATAGGGTATGGAGTCACGTAAAATGACAAAATCGCGTGCATCAATCGTTCCTGTCAAGGTAAGAGTGGTAATGCTGTCTTTCTGCGTAGATAACAAAGTGGAAAGAGTGCCTGGTGTGGCAACATTGACTGTGCCGTTTATATCGATACCTGGTTTTACCGCTTGAGTTGTTGTTATATCTTTTGTGCAACTAAAAAGCATTGGAACCAACATTGCAATGGCGAGAATCAATAGGTTTCTTTTCATATCGTAAATAATTTATTTTTTTGTCCACTCTTAATTTCTTCAGTGTCCAGTCTTTACTCTTCCCCGATTTTTGTGCGATTACGTTTTTTCTGTATTGATGGAACGATTCAAAGTCTGCAATAAAGAAGTAACAACTATTTGTATGTTAAATCAATAAATAGGTTAAAGGAAAAATAGTGTAATCTTACTCACTTTGATGATGTTCCTAAGGCGTATTGGCTACAAATGTACAAATTATTTTGACAACAAATGGCCTCCATTTTCAGTGTGAAATTTAAATGGATACTTTTCTCCTTATGTTACTCAGGTACTCAAAAAATCTGTTGATGAAAATTGCATCGGATGGAACGTTTTTACTTCTTCGGCTTGCTATTTTGTCATTGTTTGCCTTATCTTTGCGGTGCATGGTTATAAATCGATGCTGAGTTATGGTATTGATGAATAACCCTTATCCAAATAATATCTGAACGTATGCAATTATCTGTTTTAACCATTGACAACCAGCGGAGTGTGTTTTATTTTTTACGACTCCGGTGGGTTTTTGCAGGGCTTCTGCTCGCAAGTCTCTTTTTCCCCATGGCACTTTCAGCACAACTACCCGGACAAATCGGGGGACGTGTTTTGCTTCCTGATGGCTGGTGGCTTTCTCCTGCGGGAAGTTCTGTTTTATTGAGCACCATGCCGATGAATGCAGCTCTTTCGCCTGACGAACATTTTCTGGCTGTCACTCATGCCGGAATGAGTAAGCCTCAGGTGATTCTTGTAGACCTGAAACTAAAGAAAGTGGTGCAGTCCGTTGCACTGAAGGATAGCTGGCTTGGAATTGTGTTTCATGGCAACACGTTGTATGTCTCGGGAGGGAATCAAAACTGTGTATATACATTCGACTTGAAAAACGGCATGTTGTTCCCTTCGGATACGCTTGCTTTTGGAATACCTCCATCGAAATCGATGATATGGATTGCAGGTCTTGATGTGCACAATCATATTCTGGCAACCGTTGGCAGAGGTGACAACACCTTACGGTATTATCAGTTGGATAACAAAAAGACGGAAACCGTGCATCTGGACGGAATGCCTTATACCTGCAAATATCTGAACAATGGGTTGCTGCTTGTTTCGTTGTGGAGTTCGCATAAAGTTGAGTTGTATAAAGGAGATAATCTGCTTGCTTCATTCCAAACCGGAAACCATCCGACAGACATTGCCTTGACAAAAAATGACGGCATCGCTTACGTAGCCAATGCCAACGATAACAGCGTAACGATGATTAATCTGAAAAACCGCGTTGTGAAGGCCAATGTTTGCACGTCGCTTTATCCCGATTCCCCGGAAGGATCGACACCGGATGCCGTTTGTGTGACACCTGACAATAAATTCGTGCTGGCAGCCAATGCCGATAACAATTCATTAGCCGTTATTCAGCCAACGGAAGAGGGAGCAAAGCCTGTGGGGTTTATACCCGTTGGTTGGTATCCGACAAAAGTGATGATGCTTAAAGACAGAACGGTACTTGTGCTTAATGGCAAAGGCAACCGTTCGTTTTCCAATGTAGATTACAAGTACATAGGTACCATGCTTAACGGAACCCTCTCATACTTTCAGTTCCCGAACAACAAACAATTGGTTGCTTACTCTAAGGAAGTATATGCCGATATACCATATCGTCCACGTGATCTGACACAAAGCAAAACAGATACAGTCAATCCTGTACCTTACAAAGTGGGACAACCATCGCCTATTAAATACGTTTTTTATGTGATCAAGGAAAACCGCACGTATGATCAGGTGTTTGGAGATATGAAAGAAGGCAATGGGGATTCAACGCTGGTGCTCTTCGGCAATAAAATAACACCTAACATTCATAATATCGCATCACAGTTTGTGTTGCTTGACAACCTTTTTGCCAATGCAGAGATTAGCGCACAGGGACATAACTGGTCAACGGCAGCTTACTGTACCGATTACGTAGAAAAAAGCTGGCCGTCAAATTATGGAGGAAGAGGAGCTTCTTATGAATTTGAAGGAGGATATCCGACAGCCTCTCCATCGGCAGGTTATATCTGGGATCTTTGTTTCAAACATGGTATTACATTTCGTGATTACGGGGAATTTGTTGACAGTAATCCCGACGTATCGAAACCGAATACGGCAAATGAAAAAATATTGGTCACTCATTTCGATCCGATGTTCAGGGGTTGGGATTTGGATTATTCGGATGTGGAACGGTATAATGAATGGAACCGTGATTTCACATCTTTATTGGCAAACGGGACATTGCCCCGGTTCAACATCATCCGTTTGCCAAACGATCATACCTCCGGCACACGTAAAGGAGCTTTGACACCACAAGCGATGGTGGCACAAAACGATTATGCCGTGGGATTGTTGGTCGATCGCATTTCGCATAGTCCTGTCTGGAAAGAATCGGCTATTTTTATCATTGAAGATGATTCTCAAAACGGAGCTGACCATGTTGATGCACATCGTACCGAAGGATTGGTTGTCAGTCCGTATGTAAAACGTCAAGCTGTGGACAATACACTTTATACTACGGCCGCCATGATGCGCACCATGGAATTGATTCTTGGATTACCTCCGATGAGTCAATATGATGCTGCAGCAACACCCATGTTTAATTCGTTTACCATGCAACCCGATTTAACTCCCTACACGGTGGAGAAACCATTGATTGATCTGAATGCAAAAAATCAGATAGGAGCATATGGCCAAGCCATGATGGAACATTTCGACCTGACACATGCCGACCGTGTACCCGATCGTATCTTTGATGAAATTGTATGGCGTGCCATTAAAGGAACGGAAATGCCTGCACCACGCTTTTCCATTCTTTCAGGACCTGATTCGGATGATGATGAATAGTTTATTAGTAGGAAATAGTCTGTATAAATGAATGAAAGATGAAGACATTAGTATTACTTCGACATGGCGAGAGCCAGTATAACAAAGAGAATCGGTTTACAGGGTGGACAGATGTTCCATTGAGTGATAAAGGCATCAGCGAAGCGGTAAAAGCCGGCAAGGCCATGAAAGAAGCCGGTTTCGTTTTTGACCTGGCTTATACTTCCGTGCTTAAACGTGCCATCAAAACCCTTTGGATCTCTCTTGAAGAACTTGATCAGATGTGGTTGCCGGTGATCAACTCGTGGCGATTGAACGAAAAACATTATGGCAAACTGCAAGGATTGAATAAAGCGGAAACGGCTGCAAAATATGGAGAAGAACAAGTGTTACTCTGGAGAAGAGCGTATGATGTGCGTCCTCCTATGTTAGAACCCGAAGATGTGGCTGAGCAACGAAAGGAAGCCCGCTATCGGGATGTCGATCAACTGCATTATATGTTAGGTGAGTCGTTGCAGGATACCGTTGAACGTGTTATCCCTTTGTGGAAAAACGAGATCAGCACCGAATTAAAGGCAAATAAACGTATTTTGGTGGCTGCTCATGGCAACAGTTTACGTGCTTTTGTGAAATACTTGGACAATAAGACGGAAGCGGAGATTCTCAAATTTAATATCCCGACCGGTATTCCGTTGGTATATGAGTTGGATGATAAATTACACCCGATTCGCAGTTATTTCTTGGCCGATGAAGAGACATTGAAGAAAGAGATGGAAAAAGTTGCCAATCAGGGGAAAGCAAAATAGACAGACATCTGTCTTCCGGGATAAAGTAGAGGCTGTTTCATTGTCCAGATGAGGTAGCCTCTGATTTTTAACTTATTATTCACGTTTAAGGATATTGTCCGTTCGTGAGTTTGAGCTTTCTCTCATCCTAAAAATAGAATCGATCCACGATTGTGGTAATTTTTCAACCAAAGTTCCTGCTTTTGACATATATCCCACTTGATATCTTGCTTTCGGATGCTTTACACTCAATGTTTCTGACACTGTGATGTCAACCTTTTCCGGATTAGTCCTTTTGGCGTTAAATGACTTCATCCCTTTTAGCATGTTTATCAATCGATCTGCATAAATAGCTAATCTGGGATTGTTGCAGTAGTCTTTAAAAAGAAAAGGGAGAAGTTGGCGAGGAATCAACAATTTGTATGACAACTCATAAGAATATCTTGATACATTTGTAAGAGAATAGCATATAACCTTTATCATATGCAATTAAACCCGAACGGATGAAGTGGGTTTAACTAAGAAAGATAGCCTGTGTAACAGATGCGTAACGAATCACGAAAAACGAAATAATAAATGAACAAATCAACAGTAAACGAAATTAAAGAACAGTTCGATAATGATGTAGAACGATTTTCAAATCTTGATACAGGACAAGTTTCGACAATTGACGCGAAGATTTCATTAGAGCTTATTACGGAGGCATCCAAAAGAATTGTTCCAAACGCTAAAAACTTTTTAGACGTTGGCTGTGGTGCAGGAAACTACTCTTTGATGATGCTTTCGAAAATGTCAAACCTGAACTGCACTTTGGTAGATTTAAGCAAGCCAATGCTGGATAAAGCATTTGAAAGAATATCACAACAGACAAGTAAGAATGTAGAAACTTTACAGGGCGACATAAGAGATGTCATGTTAAAAGAAAATCATTTTGACATTGTTTTGGCTGGTGCAGTTTTACACCATTTACGTGACGACAAAGATTGGGAAACAACTTTTGATAAGCTTTACAAGTTACTTAAACCAGGTGGTTGCTTAATGATTTCGGACTTAATTACACAAGATAATCAACGATTAAGCGATTATACCTGGGAAAAATATGGGGACTATTTGGAAGCATTAGGTGGAAAAGATTATCGCAACACAGTATTGGACCATGTTGCAAAAGAAGACTCACCACGATCGATGAATTATCAATTAGATCTTATGAAAAGGGTCGGGTTTAGTAGTGTGGAGATTTTGCACAAGAATATGTGCTTTGGTGCATTTGGTGGAATAAAATAGCTTTTCCAGTGTAAATATGGGAAAGGGAACTGTCGCATATAAATCGTAGGAATCATGGACTTACAACTGAAAGAAACGTTTCTTACACAGTGGGAGAAATACTTTGGTGCAGTCGAGTTACCCATCGTTTTTTATTATCACAAAGAAATCCGAAATGCCATCCATGTTGCCCCTCAAAAAGGGAGAAGTTGTATTATTTGTGAATTGGCACAAGTGAGAAACGGTGTTTCGCTTGCTTATGATGCCCAATCCATTGTGTGTGGAGGTGCAAAGCGTTTTTTAGGATATGCCGAAAAGATCCGTCCGAACTTTGAATACTTTTTATCATGTGGCATTCCGGGTAAAATGGAAGGAGAGCGATACATTCGAACGCCCGAAATGGTATCGGAAATTCAAAAGCATCAGCCAATGATACAAGATGCCAAAGACAATTATATCATTTTCAAACGTTGGGATAAGCTTGAGGATTTCGATGAACCTGCTGTTGTTATCTTCTTTGCAACCCCTGATCTGTTGTCAGGCCTTTTTACGTTGGCTAACTTTGATCAGACAGAACCAAACAGTACGTTCACTCCGTTTGGTTCCGGTTGTAGTACCATCGTCTATTATCCATATCTTGAAAAGGATGCAGAACGACCAAGAGCTGTCATTGGCATGTTCGATCCTTCCGCACGTCCCTGTGTCCCGAAAGACAGATTATCCTTCGCTGTTCCGATGGTAAAGTTCAAAAAGATGGTTGACTACATGGATGAGAGCTTTTTAATTACCGATGCCTGGGAAAAGGTGAGCACGCGGATAGCTAAAACGAATTGATAGAAAACAAATAACTGGATGTAACCGCTAAATGTTTTGTAATAGGTTATATCGCTCCCATAAGCGCTGTGATTCGATGAATATACAAATCATCAGGTAACAGATTCAACCTCATTCTGACTTCGTTATTCTGGAGTATTATTATTCTTATAATATTGTTCTACTACTTCTTTGGCTTTGTCATAATCACAACCTGAAATCATAATCTTTGTCTCTTCAAATTCAACAGGATTAATGGCATATGTGCTGAATATTGAATTCATAATATAGCACTCGATTTCTGCATTTTGCAACAGGCTTTGAACCATTTGAGCTTCCCATAATGTTCCTGAGAAAATCACGATCGAGTCTTGATTTTTATCCATATTCTTTATTTCTTTTACTGATTAATTCATGTAATGCCCCGTATCATTTATACAAAGATAGAGATATATCTGACAAATCAATAACGCATTAGAAAGTCGGAACAATCAAACTATTCTTGTTGGTTAAAATCATATCGGATGCTTTATTTTGCAGTTCATCATAGAATGAGACCGTTGTAAAACATGAAGTTTATTTTTCAATATAGGTTTTCGAAGTATTTTTGAAATGGAATTTAAGGTTTAGTCATTCTTAGAGTAGATTTTTGCTAAATGTGTCT
>Ga0255356_1000488_pt1 | contig 27013 bp, 29 predicted proteins | sample HBST100metaG_FD_189944 | JGI IMG/M metagenome (GOLD analysis project Ga0255356, IMG submission 189944) | Peat soil microbial communities from Stordalen Mire, Sweden - H.B.S.T100 | ecosystem: Environmental > Terrestrial > Soil > Wetlands > Peat | place: Sweden: Norrbotten County, Stordalen Mire...
TCACAGACGCCTATCACGACATACCCATCGTCGTGCCATCAATCAGAGACTTCTGGATGCCCCAGCGCGTCGCAGAGGTATCACGGTAAAACCCCGCCCAGCGCCGTGAGGATCTCGCAACGGTTACGGTTAAAACAAAAACTTCTGCTGAGTATGCGAAAAGCCTCCATAAACACCACTAATCAGGTGGGGAATGTATGGACAGCCCAGGATTTCATGATTACGGTGGCCTCACGATCACTGAGGAACATGAGAACCATCATGAGCGAGTCACTTCCTGTCTCGACGGCACTGGGCGATGTGGCGGCACGGCAATTAGCCAATGCCACCAAAACAATCCCCCAGATGCCCACCATCACGCCGCGCTGGCTGGTGCATTGCCTGCAATGGCTACCGGTTGAGGCGGGTATCTTCCGCATCAACCGTGTGAAGGACGCATCTTCCATCTCAGTGGATTGCTCGGCGCGCGATGAGCGAGAGCTGCCGCAAACCTTTGTGGATTATGACGACAAGCCGCGCGAGATTCTACTCTCGGCCGTGAATGCGGTGGTGGACATCCACACCCGCGTCTCCGACCTCTATTCCGTGCCGCATAACCAGATCGCCGAGCAACTGCGCCTGACGATTGAGACGATCAAGGAGCGGCAGGAGAGCGAACTGATCAATAACCCGGAATACGGATTGCTCGCCAATGCCGCGCCGGAGCAGAAGATCTCCACCCGCACCGGTGCGCCCACGCCGGATGATCTCGACGAATTGCTGAGCAAGGTCTGGAAAGAGCCGGGTTTTTTCCTGGCGCACCCCAAGGCGGTTGCGGCGTTTGGGCGTGAGTGCACCCGCCGTGGCGTGCCGCCGCCCACCGTCTCGCTGTTTGGCTCACAGTTCATCACTTGGCGCGGCATTCCGCTGATCCCGTCAGACAAGATCGCTGTTGAGAACGGCAAGACCAAGATCCTGCTGATCCGCACCGGCCAGGCACGCCAGGGCGTGGTGGGGCTGTTCCAGCCCAATCTGCAAGGCGAGCAGGGGCTTGGGCTGTCGGTGCGCTTCATGGGCATCAACCATAAGGCCATCGCCTCCTACCTCATCTCGCTTTACTGCTCGCTCGCGGTGCTTACGGCGGACGCGCTGGCTGTTCTCGAGGATGTCGAGGTGGGTAAGTATCATGTCTACAATTACCCCTGATCTGACCGGCGCAACGCTGGACGTGAGCGCGCTCGCCAGTTTGGCGAATGACATCTTCCGGCAACTGCCTGCGGCGCAATTGCCGCAGGGTGTGCCCGGAACGCCATTCGGCGCCTCGCCCCCGGCGCCGCCCCCAGTGGGCGGCTTTGGGGCCCCGTTCTCGGGTTTGCCCGCTGCCGCGCCGCCGCCGCCCGCCGCGACGGATGTGCCGGGCTTCTCCCTGGCCGGGATTCCGCCGCTCTCGGCCTCAGTGCCGGGTGAGGCGGAACTCCAGGCGTTGCTGGCTCCCTTGCTGGCGCCCTCCGCCCCCGGCGGCGCCGGGCTGCTGGCCGTGCCCGCCGCTGCGCCTTCTTATTACTTTGCCGATGAATCGCTGCTGGCGGCCCAGGCAGTGCCGCCCGCCGCCCATTCCGGCTTCAACCCGGATGTGGTGCGGCGCGACTTCCCTATTCTAAGCGAGCGGGTGAACGGCAAGCCGCTGATCTGGCTGGATAACGCCGCCACCACGCAGAAGCCGCGCGCGGTGATCGAGCGGCTGAAATATTTCTACGAACACGAGAACTCCAACATTCACCGCGCCGCACACACGCTGGCGGCGCGCTCCACGGATGCCTATGAGGCCGCGCGCGAGACCGTGCGCCGCTTCATCAACGCGCCAAAGGTGGAGGATATCGTCTTTGTGCGCGGGGCCACCGAGGGCATCAACCTGGTGGCGCAGAGCTGGGGGCGGCGTTTTATTGGCGAGGGTGATGAGATCATCGTCTCGCATCTGGAGCATCACGCTAATATCGTGCCCTGGCAGCAGCTCGCCGCCGAGAAAGGGGCCAAGCTGCGGGTGATTCCGGTGGATGATGACGGGCAGATACTGCTTGACGCCTTCACCGGGCTTCTCAACAGCCGCACCAAGCTGGTCTCCATCACCCAGGTCTCCAACGCGCTGGGCACTGTTACCCCGGCGGCAAAAATCATCGAGACCGCCCACCGGCGCGGCGTGCCCGTGCTGCTTGATGGCGCGCAATCCATCTCGCACATGCCGGTGGACGTGCAGGCGCTGGATGCCGACTGGTTCATCTTCTCCGGCCACAAAGTGTTCGGCCCCACCGGCATTGGCACCGTGTACGGCAAGGCGGAGCGGCTGGAGGAGGCCCCGCCCTGGCAGGGCGGCGGCAACATGATCGAGGACGTCACCTTCGAAACCACCCGCTACCAGCCGGCCCCGGCGAAATTCGAGGCTGGCACCGGCAATATCGCCGATGCGGTGGGACTTGGCGCGGCGCTGGAATATCTCGAGCGCATTGGCATGGAGAACGTGGCCCGGCATGAGCACGCGCTTATCACCTACGCCACTGATCTGCTGAAGCCGATTCCCGGCCTGCGTATCATCGGCACGGCGGCGGAGAAGGCGGGGGTGGTCTCCTTTGTGCTTGAGAACGTGCCTACCCCGGCGGTGGGCAAGGCGCTGGCCGAGGAGGGCATTGCCGTGCGCGCCGGGCACCATTGCGCCCAGCCGATCCTGCGCCGCTTCGGGCTTGAGGCGTCAGTGCGCCCCTCCTTCGCGCTGTATAACAACTTCGCGGATATTGAAGCTCTGGCCGCCGTGGTGCGGCGCGTTGCCGCACGGGGCGCGTATTGAGCATGGCCAGCCCTGAGAGCGCCGCCTCGCTGCGCACCACATTGCTCCAGCTCAAGCAGGTGGCGGCCGAGGAGCATGGCGGGCGGCTGGACAGCCAAGTGCTGGCCGATGTGCTCTGGATCAAACTGCGGCAAGAGGCGCAGGAGGCGCTGGTGCGGACACCGGTGCTGGCGCCGCTCTTTGTTGACTCCATCCTCAACCGCCGTAATTTCGAGGCCGCGATCTTCCACCGCGTGGCCTCGCGGCTGAAGAACGACATCGTCTCCCAGGGTGTGATCGTACATGCCTTCTACCGCGCCGCCGAGGCCGAGCCCGCGCTCATCGGCAGCCTGCGCGCGGATATTGCCGCCGTGGTGGAGCGTGACCCGGCGACGGAGCGTTTCATCGAGCCGTTTCTCTACTTCAAGGGCTTCCACGCGCTGCAAACGCACCGCCTGGCCAACTGGCTCTGGCGCAATGGTGAACGCGACTTCGCGCTCTACCTGCAAAGCCGCTCATCGGATGTGTTCCAGACCGACATCCACCCGGCGGCGCAGATCGGCCGTGGCGTGTTCCTGGACCACGCCACCGGGCTGGTGGTGGGCGAGACGGCGGTGGTGGAGGATGATGTCTCCCTGCTACAAAACGTGACCCTGGGCGGCACGGGCAAGGTCTCGGGCGACAGGCACCCCAAGGTGCGCAAGGGCGTCATCATCGGGGCGGGGGCGAAAATTCTGGGCAATATCGAGATCGGCCCGTATGCCAAAATCGCCGCCGGGGCGGTGGTGCTGGCCCCCGTGCCCGCTTTTGCCACCGTGGCCGGGGTGCCCGCCAAAATCCTCAAGATTGAGGAAGCCGCCGAAGTTGAAAAAGGCTTTGGCGATTTGCCCAGCACGCCGCTCACCGATTCGTTCAACTTCGTCATCTGAGTTGCGCGGCTTTCTCTGCAGGAATCTCTGGTTGACACGGAGGAAAGCTTAGAGTCTTCGGTGAATAGATTGAATTGATTATCTTTACCGACGCGGGACTGATGTGATTCACGATCAGGGCTGGTTGAGGAGGCCAGCCCTGATGCCCCGAGCCTATTCGCCTGATCTGCGTGAGCGTGTGATTTCGGTTGTTGAGAACGGTGAAGAGACCTGACCATTCGCTGAGGTCGTGCCCAGGCTGCGGCGCGATGCTTGTGGTTGCGGATTAGAGTGTGCGCCGCTTTGCGAGGAAGGTTGTCAGCGGTGGTTTCAGGAAGCTATCCCAAACTTCCAACGCAAATTCCGGAATAGTCTGCTCGCTTAGACGCACCACGCCCACGGCACCTGGCGAAAAGCCTGGCAATCGTCGCATCTGGAGCCTACCCGGCGGCACGCGAAGCGGAAAGGACGAGATCGGCAGAATGGTTGCAATCTTTCCGGTCATGACTTCAGCATGGATCAGTTCGAGTGAGTTCGTTTCGAGGCGTATCATCGGCTCGGCTCCGGCGGTCTGAAACGCGACATCGACCAGTTGCCGACAGCGCATTTCCTTGGTCAGAAGCGCGAGCGGCAATCTGGACGCTGCTTCCCAGCTGATATCGTCTCCTTTAGGCAGATGAAAAGCGCTGGAGGCCGCCAAAACCTGCTGTTCGACATACAGGGTCCTAACCTGGAAAGCCTTTGCCTGGGGGCACTGATCGTAATACATGATTCCGATATCGAGTTCCTTGCTGACCAGTTTTTCCACGATCGACACGTTGGGAAGAACATGCACCTCACTTGTGAAATCGCCGCATTGCTCCTGAACGGCCTCCAGCAGTGGCGGGACGATATGCACGGCGGTGGGAATGACACCGATCTTGACGATTCCCGCGATCGCCTGCCTCGTGACTGACACTTCATTGCGCAGTTCGCTGACCCCCCTCAGGATGTCGTGCACCCATTTAAGAACCCTCGCTCCCTCGTCGGTGATCCCGAAGACCTTTTTCTTGCGGTCGATGATGACGACGCCCAGTTCATCCTCGAGCTGACGGATGGCGCGGGAAAGAGCAGGCTGCGATACGTTGCATGCCCCGGCCGCTTTGGAGAAACTTTTATGCCGTTCGATTTCACGCAGATACTGTAGCTGCCTCAGAAACATGTCATGCTCCTCGCGGATGACGGATCGCCGGGTCCGGTGCCCCGGATATTATTGCATTCCCGGATAAAAATGCGCTCTCGACAATGCCCTGCAATGCGCGTTCCACATCCGGCGTAGCACGATGATGCGATTGAAGATTGGCGAGGACACGGCCTGCCAAACCAGCCGACTCCACCCCGTTACGCGACCGCTTGCGCAGAAAAACGGCGATCCTCATTGCGACAGGCGGTGACACACCCATACCATGCGACACGTCGCGCAACGCTATGATCCATAGACCAAGGATCATAGCCTGGAGATGGCGACCCAAATAATGGCTCAGCACTTGTTCGGGTACTCCCCGGCCCGTTCTGACCGAACGAACCATGCTCGCGGCATTTTCGTAAAGCCACTGGGCGACCGATTGTGAAGCGGAATTGTCTGCCAGATGACGCATCCCGCAGCGGTTCCGACAAGGCACCAGCGGACCTTGGACAGGGTTTCCCCTCGGGTGGAGGTCGCAACGCCCCACACGGTCAGAGGCGGCCATTGCGGGCTGTCCAGCTCCATCCACATGGCGGTGAGCCGCGAGAGGAGCGCCCCCGCTCGCACGGCAAACGCCACGCTTGCCCAGGAGGGCGCATACAGCCATGCCCATCGCACGCTCCATGGCACGATGGAAGCCTCCCCGATCGGGGCCGTCATCGCTCTGTCAGACGTTGCCCACCGCAGAAAACGAACTGCCTGTCGTGACGCGCGATCGCGATCAGCGTCTGGTTCATCCTCTCGGCCAGCCGGAAAGCACGATCGGTGGGCGCCGACACCGCAACCACGGTGGTCATGCCCGCACAGACCGTCTTGAGCGCCATTTCATACGAATAGCGGCTGGTCAGCAGGCAGATCCCGTCTCCGGAGATCATACCGCCGCGCATGCGCGCACCGATCAGCTTATCAAGCGCGTTGTGTCGACCGACATCCTCCCGAATCAACAGTATCTGCCCGTCTCTATTCGCCCAGGCTGCTCCGTGGACCATGCGTGTTGTAGCGTTCAGATCCTGCCAGCCATCAAGATCGCGAAGGGCGCGGTGGATCGCATCCGGCGGGATCAGGAACTCAAACGAGAAGGGCGCCTGTCCGGTCACATCGACAGGCGGCACATCGTCGCTGCCGCAAATGCCACAGCTCGAATGTCCGGTCTGAGCGCGGGGCCTGCGTCGCAGCAGCATCGAGAGGCGATCGCCCGCAATCGTGACATCTAGCGTCGGGCCGTCGTCGCCTTCCGACACCGCGACCGAGCGAATCTGTTGCGCGGACTCGACAATCCGTTCCGTCAGGCAATAGCCGAATGCGAAATCCGTCAGGTGATCCGGCGTCATCATCATCACGCCGTACGGAAAAATTTCGTTAAAGACGAGTTTGACCGGCACCTCGTCGGCGATGTTCAGATCTGCCGGCTCATCCGGGCGATCGAGGAGCGTCACCTTCCGCGCGTGAAACAAGGGAGTCATGGTCCGCGCTCGCTGCCTGCACGGACCATGCTCGTCCGGCCTGTATCGTCAGCCGACAAGGTGACACTCGACCCATTCGGCACATCCATCGACATAATGCTCACGCTTCCACACCGGCACTCGCGCCTTTATCTCGTCGATGATGTAACGGCAAGCCTTGAAGGTGGCGTCGCGATGGGGGGCTGAGACGCCAATCCACACGGCAATATCACCCACAAGCAGATAGCCGGTCCTGTGCATCGCGAGCGTCGCCGTGATGTCAAAACGCGCCAGCGCCTCGTCGAGAATGGCCTGTCCTTCGGACGTTGCCAAAGGCGCGAACGCCTCGTACTCGATGCCTGAAACGGGCCGCCCGTCGTTCGTCTGCCGCACCCATCCCTCGAAGGCGCAGAATCCGCCAGCTCCGGGTCTCAGGAGCGCTTCGCGGAGTGCTGCGATATCGACCGGGGAGTCCGCGATTAGGAACCGGTTCATCCGCCGCTCACCGGTGGAATGAAAACAACATGGTCGCCATCTTTTAGACTCTGGGTCCAGGGACGGAATGCCGCATTCACGGCAACACGTATGCGCTCAGGTGGAAGCACGAAGCCGTACGCCGCGCGGAGTTCTTCATAAAGCGCCGCCGCCGTGGCGACCGACGTCTCTCTCGTCTCGGAACGACGGCCAGCCTGCTCGCCCAGCTGTGCAAAATATTCGAGTTCTATCCGTGGCATGTCTGCTCCTGACGACGGGCAAGCCTATTTGCGGCTTGCCGCCGTTCCTCGGGGGTATTGATATTATTGAGTGTACCGGGGCTGCGCGGAGACAAGAGATATGTGCCGCCGTTGATCAGCGCCCGACGCGGCCAGACCCTGCCTGCTGCCACCTGATGACATAACATCTCCAGAGCCTCCGACTCCCAGATAGTGCAGAACGGCTCCGGCAACCCGTCATGCTCGCTTCGGAACGCAATGGTCGTGTAACCGTCCCGACGGGCCTGAATCAGTGCCTCGAGCGTTGCCGCGTCCAGAAGCGGCAGGTCGCACGCCAGTACCAGCCATGCGACATCGGGATATGCCTCATGGGCGGCCAGCAATCCTGCGGCGGGCCCGATTGCCTCAGACCTGTCGGTAATCCCCGGATAGGCGCATCTCAAGGCGTCGGTTTTCTGGTCTTCCCGCAAGGACACGAAACAGCGGGCAACGCGTGGTGCAAGCAGGCTGAACGCACGATCGAGTTGCGGGCGGCCCTCATAGGCAAGCGCCGCCTTATCCTGTCCCATGCGGCGGCTGGCGCCTCCCGCGAGGACGAGCCCGTAGAGTGGCCTCATAGTACCGCGATCACGGGCATGGTGTCGCCGAAATCGCGCTTTCCCCCGCACTTGCCAACGAGGCGTACCTCGCGGATCACCATGTCATGGGTAAGGGCCTTGCACATGTCGTAAATGGTCAGCGCCGCTACCGACGCGCCAGTCAGGGCCTCCATTTCCACGCCAGTCCGCCCCGTGCAGCGCACATGGCAATCGATGATCGCATCATCGCCATCGATCATGATATCGACCGTGCAGCCGGTCAGTTGCAGCGGGTGACAGAGCGGTATCAGCGTCGATGTCGCCTTGGCGCCCATGACGCCCGCGATCTGGGCGACGGTGATGACAGCGCCCTTCTTCGTCATGAAGGCGGCGTCGCGCAACGATGCCGACACGTCTGGTGGGAATCGCAGACGGGCCCGCGCATGTGCATGCCGTTCGGTGATGCTCTTGTCGGCTACGTCAACCATCCGGGGCACTTTGCCGCTCTCATCGAGATGGGTCAGGACGGGAATATTCCCAGCCATGGTGTCATCCTCCGATATAATGCATTTCGATCTTTTCCGCGGAATGCCGCGCGCCGAGCGCCGCGACGGAGGATCGGCGCTCCTCGCGTTCCTCGCTGTATCGGTCGGTGCGGCGAGACCAAACCCGCAACAGCATGTCCCGGAGCGGTGCCTCGTCGCCGGCATGGGCGGGATCCCGCAGGATCGCTCGCAGGTCGGTGCCGTTCGTCGCAAAGAGGCATGTGAAAAGCTGTCCCTCGGACGAAAGGCGCGCGCGTGAGCAGTCGCCGCAGAATGGCGCGCTGACCGACGAGATAAAGCCGATTTCGCCGGCGCCATCGACATAACGGTAGCGTTGGGCCACTTCCCCGCGATAGCCGGCCGACAACGGCTCCAGAGGCCAGAGCGCATCGATCCGCGTCAGCAATTCGCGCGAGGGAACAACATCGCCAAGTTCCCAGCCGTTCCGGTTTCCCACATCCATGTATTCGATCAGGCGCACGATGACGCCCGTGTGCCGGAAACGCGCGAGAAGTTCCGGCACGCCCGCATCGTTCACACCGCGTTGGACAACTGTGTTGATCTTCACCCCGCGAGGAAAGCCGATCGCGCACGTTGCTTCGATGCCATCCAGCACCCTCTGCAGATCGCCCCGCTGCCCACTCATTCGTGCGAACACGACCGGGTCGAGACTGTCGAGACTGACCGTCACGCGGTGCAGCCCAGCCGCACGCAGCGCTGGCCCCAGGCGCTCCAGCAGCATCCCGTTGGTCGTCAGCGCGATGTCCTCGATTCCCGCGATTCGCGCAAGCCGTTCCACCAGTGACGGCAAGCCGGGCCTAAGAAGCGGCTCCCCGCCGGTTAGGCGGAGTTTCGTCACGCCCAGTTCCGCCGCCACGCGCGCCACGCGTTCGATTTCGTCGAAATCCAACCTCTCACGGGGCGCCAGAAAGCGGAACCCTTCGTTATAGGTCGATTCCGGCATGCAGTAGGGGCATCGAAAGCTGCACCGATCCATCACCGAGATTCGCAAATCCCTCAGCGGGCGACCCAGCCGGTCTCTCGATGTCCGGTCTGGCGATGGGAATGCGGCAGCCATGATCTCAAATTTTCGCCTTCCATCTTCGGCACCACCGGCCGGCGGTTGGTGCCGCATCGAATGGGACACGCTCAACCGGCGATCCGGATCGGCGCCGCCGACGCAACACTGGGGACCACCTTGACCGGAATGGCCTTGGCAGCGGGTGTACCGCTGATCTCGTCGTAAAAATTGAGTGGCAGGAGCGGGTTGAGTTCCGGGTAATATCCGGCGATCGCTCCGCGCGGCAGCGGATAGTCGATCACCGTCAGCCCATCGACGTAACGCCGGTATCCGTCGTCACTATAGGTTTCGAGTCCGATGACAGCGCCGTTCTCGAGTCCTCGCTCTTCACGATCCTGCTTGTTCATGAAGATCACGAGGCGGTTATTATAGACCCCGCGATACCGGTCGCTGTTGCTGTAGATCGTGGTGTTGTATTGATCGTGCGAGCGGATGGTCGCCAGACGCAGCATCGCCGGGTCGTCGATCACGTCATTGACCTCAAGCCCGGGCATGACGAGGAAATTCGCCTTGCCGTTCGGGGTGTTCCAGACCCGCCGACGCGGCGGAATATCGAGATGAAAACCGTGAGGGTTCTTCATTTTCTCCGAAAAGCCCGTGTAAATCTCGGGATAGACTTCGGCGATCTTGTCACGGATCAGCGTATAATCCTCGATATAATCCTCCCATGACGTCTTCGAATGGGGAAGCGTTGCCCTCGCCATGCGGCAAATGATCTCCGTTTCCGGTCGCACATCTTTGCTCACGGGTTCGAACACGCCGCGCGACGGGGTCACGTTCGCCATCGCGTCCTCGATGGTGACGAACTGTTCGCCCTTCGTCGTGCGAATGATCTCGGAGCGGGACACCACAGGCAGCATCAGCGCGTCTTTGCCGTGGACCAGATGCGCACGATTAAGCTTCGTCGTGACGTTGACCGTCAGGTTCAGTTGCGCCATGGCAACGTAGGAACGATCGGTATCCGGTATTGCGCGGGCAAAATTGCCGCCCATGCCGAAGAACACCTTTGCGGTACCCGCCTCCATGGCGGCCACGGCCTCAACGACGTGATGACCGTGTTCACGTGGCGGATCGAAGCCAAAGACGTCACGCACGCGGTCGAGATAGGCCTGCGTAGGCTTCTCGTCGATCCCGACGGTGCGATCGCCCTGCACGTTGGAATGGCCGCGGATCGGTGCAATTCCAGCGCCGGGCTTTCCGAAATTACCCTTCAGCAGCAGGAGATTAGCCAGCTGCTGAACGAGATGTGAGCCTTCCTGATGCTGGGTGAGCCCCATACCATAGCACATAATCGTCGCGTTCGACTTGGCATAGATCCCGGCAATACGACGGATCTGTTCCTCCGAAACACCCGAGATACGCGTGATATCCGCCCAGGACACGGACATGACATCCGCACGCACCGCCTCGACCCCGACAGTGTGTTCGGCGATGAACGCCTTGTCCAGCACGTCCTCACCGCGGTCTTCCGCCTCGAACAGCGCGCGCATCATGCCCTTGAAAATGGCCAGATCGCCGCCGATGCGAACATGCACGAACTCGCTGGAAATCGCGGTCGAGCCGAACGTCCCCATCTGGAGAATGTCCTGCGGTTCGGTGAAGCGGATCAGCGCGCGCTCGGGCATCGGGTTGATCAGGATGATCGGCACGCCGCGTTTGCGCGCCTCGACCAGATTGGTCATCATGCGCGGCGAGTTCGTGCCCGTGTTCTGGCCGATGACGAAAATGGCCTCCGCCTGGTCGAAATCGGCCATGACGATGGTGCCCTTACCGATCCCGAGGGCCGGCGGCAAGCCGCGCGACGTCGGCTCATGACACATGTTCGAGCAGTCGGGGAAGTTGTTGGTGCCAAACTCGCGTACGAAAATGGAATACAGAAAGGCTGTCTCGTTGGCCGTTCTGCCTGACGTGTAGAACTCGGCCTGATGCGGGCTTTCAAGCGCCTGGAGGTGCTTGCCGATCAGGGCGTACGCATCGTCCCATGCGATGGGCACATATTTGTCCGTGGCGGCATCGTAGCGCATCGGCTCGGTCAGGCGGCCCTGCATTTCTAGCCAGTGGTCGCTTTGCTCCATCAACGACGTGACGGTATGCTGCGCGAAGAACTCGCGCGTCACGCGAGATTTCGTCGCCTCGAAGGCGAGTGCCTTGGCGCCGTTTTCGCAGAATTCGAGCTTCTTTCGATGATCCGGATCGGGGAACGCGCAACTCGGGCATTTGAAGCCGCCGGGCTGGTTCATGAACAGCAATCCGCGCGAACCTTTGACCAGCACGCTCTGCTCCATGAGGACCTTGGCCGTCGCATTCGCGGCCCCCCACCCACCGGCAGGGTGGTGATAGGGCTTGAACTCCGATTTTTTCTCTTTGCTCATGGTATCAACTCTCCTCCTGAAGCATGCCGAACTCTTTCAACGCCGGCACAAAATTTTCGTTTTCATGCTTCGACCTTGCGAGCTTGATCAACGCAAAGCGCTCGAGCGGCACCAGCGCAGCCCATTGCTCCGGCGTGGGGGCCGGAACACCATCCGCCTGTGCCTGCATCAGCACCGCCTCGGGCATACGATCCGCCTCACGCCAATCTTCCAGCCCTCGCGTGGCCAGAAAGCGGACGGGCTCGTCTGCCCGTGCCGCGATCAGGTCCTGAACGAGAGCACGATAGGCATCCCGTTCCGACTTCGCTTCGCACGGCATATCCACCAGCCTGCTCCGTTCCTCGCGCGACAGACGGCTCCACTGGCGAAGCGTCATCTTGATTCCGACTATGTCAAGCTTTTGCCGCGCGATCATCGGGATACAGCGCAGCGAGGCGGCGAAATCGCGCTCGAACTCGAAAATCATTGAGGCTTCAGACATTGTGCCTGCTCTTTTGATCGTCATGAGAGATGCAGTTCTCATTTGGGTACCAGAAGATGAAGCCGAGAGGCTGCAACAAAGAACCTGGCAGTACTGACAGCCCAGATTCCGGCAAGCCATCCGAACCGGACGCTCCAGTGACGGGGCGCTTGCGATCCGTCACCCCGTACAACTTCAATGATAGCCATCGCCTTCCGACACTTTCCCGCCAAAAACGCGATAGGAGTACATTGTATAGGGCAGGAGGATGACAGTCCCGACAAGTTGGAAGAACTGGCTCGACCGCGGCGGCGACACATCCCACAGGCTCAGCGTCGGCGGCATGGCATATGGCCATACGGTAATGCCAAGACCGGAAAGGCACAGAAAGAACCAGCCCAATGCGCACAAAAAGGGCACACGCGAATACCCCTTCTGCAGACTTGCCGCCAGCGGAAGACCAAGCATGACCACGAGAACCGGCGCCGGTGCCACGAATACGATGTTCGGCCACTCCGTCTAGCGGCGCAGATAGGGCGCGTGGGGCAGCGGCCTCTAGAAACTGACGGCGGCAAACCATGCCAGAAGGAACACTATCATGAGCATTCTGCATCAATACATTCCAAAGCCTTTTTCGACACCGCCAAGCAGATGTTTTGCATTTTACAAACCAGGAACCAGTGTCGGCTACCAGGACCGTACACCGGATAAAGCGGATATCGCGCAACATTCTGGCTCTGCTGTAAGGTCATTCCGGCGCGCTTGTCCAAGACCTTATGTTTATAGTGTCATGCATACAAGTTATATATAAACGGCAGTTCGATCCGAACTGATTATAGGGTAGCATGGCCTGAGTACGAGACAAGGCAAGTGTCCAGGGATCTGTGCGCGCCGGTCGTGCCCCCACTGGTGGTGTAGGTGGCCGGAGATCGGTGTGCCGTAGCGACCGCCATGCGTTTAGCGGAGGCGGGCCGATTGGCGGCCACCGGGGCGGTTTTTGGGTAGCATTGGGTTGCGAACATCAACGCGAACCCAAGGAGCCGCTCCGATGACCGATGACAAGATTGCGCTTTCCAAGCTTTTGGAGAAGTCCTCCGACGCCAGTTTTCTGCGCGAGATGATTGGCTTTGCCGCCGAGCGTCTGATGGCGCTGGAGACCGAGACGCTCTGCAACGCCGCCCCTGGCGAGCGCGCCCCGCCGTGTCGCGCCTCCTCTCCTCGTTGACGCAGTGCAGCATCACCCGTAAAAGCCCTCGCTCCTAACCAGCGAAGCCCCATTAGGCGCACTCTTACTCAGCGCCGGAGGCGCAGCTTGACCATGCCCATGACTTTCGCCGATCTCGCCCTGGCGCCGTCCCTGCAACGCGCACTGGCCGAGGAAGGGTATGCCACCCCTACCCCCATCCAAGCCCAATCCATCCCGACGCTGCTTGAGGGCCGCGACGTGCTCGGCATGGCGCAGACCGGCACAGGCAAGACCGCCGCCTTCGCGCTGCCGCTGCTGCATCGCCTGGCCGCTTCGCCCCGCCCGGCGCCCAAGGGCGGTACCCGAATCTTGGTCCTCGCGCCCACGCGCGAACTGGTCTCGCAGATCGCCTACGGGTTCGAGCGCTTCGGCCGGCATCTGCAGCTCAGCGTAACCACGATCTTCGGCGGCGTCAGTCAGCTCCACCAGGTCAATGCGCTGAAGGCTGGCGTCGACATCATCGTGGCAGCACCAGGGCGGTTGCTGGATCTGATCGGCCAGGGCCTCTGCGACCTGTCGCAGCTTGAGGCCCTGGTGCTGGATGAGGCCGACCAGATGCTCGATATGGGCTTCGCTAAGTCAATCGAGCGCATCGTCACGACACTGCCGAAGGACCGGCATACGCTGCTGTTTTCGGCAACGATGCCGAAATCCATCACCTCGCTGGCCGAAAGCCTTCTGCGCGACCCGGTGAAGGTCGAGATCGCCCCGCCCTCAACCACCGTCGACCGGATCGAGCAGTCGGTAATGTTCGTCGCTGCGGCCGACAAGAAGGCGGCGCTGCTGGCGCAGCTTCGAGCGCCGGGAATCGGCCAGGCTGTGGTCTTCACGCTACAGAAGAACATCGCCAACGACGTCTGCGCCTTCATCAGCGAGGCGGGCATCACCGCCGAGGCCCTCCACGGCAACAAGTCGCAGGGCCAGCGGGAGCGCGCGCTGGACGCTTTTCGCACCGGCACCGTGCAGGTCCTGGTGGCAACGGATATCGCGGCGCGCGGCATAGACGTTGAGACGGTGACGCATGTTTTCAACCATGACCTGCCGAGCCTACCGGAAAGCTATGTCCACCGCATAGGCCGCACCGGACGCGCCGGGCGCGGCGGCTTCGCCGTCACGCTCTGCGATGCCGAGCAGCGTGCGTGGTTGCATGGTGTGGAGCGGGAAATCGGCCGCACCCTGACCGTTCATGACGATCACGAGTGGCATTCGGAAGCGGCGCGGAACTCGACCATGCGCCCGCCCGTGCTGGGGGGTGGCCCGGCCAAGCAGGTCAAGCCGCAGGAAAAGCGCGAGCGCAAAGTCTGGACCGAGGAAGACAAGCGCGCCGCGCGGGCAGCTTCCAGGACCGCCTAAGAGAAAGTCTGAATAGGCCGGGGGCGGGGCAGGCGGTTTGCCGCCTCCCCCGCCCCCCGCTGTTGCCGATCAGGCCGAAAGCCGCCGGTCCGCTCTGGAGCAAAAATTGCAGCCAGCTGACGTTCCTGGTGACGTGCTCCCCTGGAATGTGACCATTTTTGTGTAGAGTCTGTTCCCGGGGACAGACAGATGAAGGGCAGCCGATTTTCTGAAGAGCAGATTATTGGGGTTTTGAACGAAGGCGAGGCTAGGTCGAAGACGGCGGATAAAGGGGGCAGGCAGAGACGACTCCGAGACATCCGCACGCCAGCCCCCGGCAGGCAGGAGCGCGGAGCCGGAGAATATCGAGGGCCAGGGAAGCTTGCTGTGAGGTGCTCGCACCCAAAGTTTGTAATGACAACGACAGTACGAATCTACTAATCCTTTCCCTCGACCAGGAGCCCAGACCATGCCCACCCAGAACACCTTGCCACCTCTGAAGAGGGAAACGCTGAACCTCAGGATCAAGCCCGAGGAGCGGAGCCTGATCGACCGCGCCGCCAAGTTGCGCGGGAAGAACCGCACTGATTTCGTGCTGGACGCTGCGCGCGCGGCGGCTGAGGATGCCCTGCTCGACCAAACCATCATCAGGGCGGCCCCAGAAGCCTATGCCGCGTTTCTTGAGCGGCTGGATGCCCCGCCACAGCCCAACGAACGCCTGTGCAAGACGATGCAAGCCAAGTTCCCTTGGGAACAGGCTTGAACCTCACAGCACCTGAGCCTCTGGCCGCGCATCACGACGTCTCAGCGTTTCAGTCCGGCGAGGACGCGCTTGATGCGTGGCTGAAGCGCCGGGCCCTGAAGAACCAGATCGGCGGCGCCTCCCGCAGTTTCGTTGTCTGCGAGGGCGCGCGGGTTGTGGGCTACTACGCTCTTGCCTCTGGTGCCGTGGCCGTCGATGTCGCCTCTGGCCGGTTCCGACGCAACATGCCCGATCCTATTCCCGTCGTCGTTCTGGGGCGGCTGGCGGTGGATCAATCCCTGCACGGCAAAGGGCTCGGGCGCGCGCTGGTGCAAGATGCCGCCCGGCGTGTGCTGCACGCGGCGGACACAATCGGCATCCGCGGAATACTGGTGCACGCGCTCTCCGGGGAGGCGAAGGCTTTCTATGAGCGTGTGGGCTTCGACCCGTCGCCGCTGGACCCCATGATGCTGATGGTCACGCTGGCCGATTTGCAGGCGGCGCTGTAACCGGCACAGCCGCATCTATTGCCCGGGCCACGGCGGCACGCTTAAGTTTCAGCACGCCGCCCCCTTGGCCGCCGCTGAGGACTGAATTTTGAGCATCGACCTGCAAGACCTTTCCCGCCGCCTGTTCAAGACGGCAGAGCAACTCTGGACCAACACCTCCCTGCGTCCGGACCAATACGCTCAGCCGGTGCTCGCCCTCATCGCGCTCCGCCAGATGGAGACGAAAGCGGACACGCTGCTTACCGGCATCGTGCTCGCCCCCCTTCCTCGTGTGTAGATTGTAATGTTACGATCCCTACATGCGCCATTTTGCCCACTCTCTGCCTGAAAACCCCGATGAGTCCCTGTGGGAACCACTGGAGACCCATCTCCATGCTGTCGGCACACGCGCCCGCAGCTTTGCTGCTGCGTTTGGCATGGAGGAGTGGGGCGAGGCGGCCGGCTTACTGCACGACATCGGCAAGGCCGCCGATGCGTACCAGAATTATATCCGCGGCAAGGCCAAAAGCCCGGACCATAGCACCGCCGGCGCCGTAGAGGCCGAGCGGCGATTTGGTCCTATTGGGCGCTGTCTCGCCTTTGCCATCGCCGGGCACCATGCCGGGCTGGCGGATGGAACCCAACTCTCGGAACGGCTCGCCAAGGTGTTGGAAAGCTATGACGGCTGGGAAGCCTACACGGGGGAAGTCCCTAAACCAACGACCTTTCCCTCCGGGAAAAACCCTTACCCAAATTTCACGCCCGCATTTTTCATCCGCATGGTTTTTTCCTGCCTGGTCGATGCAGATTTTCTGGAAACCGAGGCTTATTATACCCTGGCGGCCGGCAAGACCATTGAGCGTGGTGGTTTTTCAGACATTGCCAGCCTGCGCACACAGCTAAAAGTTTTCATGGCCGGCAAGACCAGCGCCGAACCCACGACGCTGAACGTCCTCCGTAACGACATCCTCACCCACGCCATCAGCCGCGCCGAGCTGGCGCCTGGCCTGTTCACCATGACCGTACCTACAGGTGGCGGCAAAACCCTGGCCTCGCTCTCCTTCGCGCTGGAGCATGCGGCACGGCACGGCTTGCGACGGGTGATCTACGTCGCGCCCTACACCTCCATCATTGAGCAGACCGCGCAGGTGTTTACCGCGGCGCTGGGCGAAGGCGATGTTCTGGAACACCATAGCGGTTTCGATTGGGATAAGGCTGCGGACAAAGACGGCGAGGCCGACGCTGATGGGCTCAAAAAACTGCGTCACGCGGCAGAGAATTGGGACGCCCCGGTGGTGGTGACCACGGCGGTGCAGTTCTTCGAGAGCCTGTTTGCCGCCCGCCCCGGCGCCTGCCGCAAGCTGCACAACATCGCGCGCAGCGTGATTGTGCTGGACGAGGCGCAAACCCTGCCTCTGCCCGTGCTGCGCCCCTGCCTAGCCGCGCTTGAGGAGCTCACGCTGAATTACGGCGTTAGCGCGGTGCTCTGCACTGCCACGCAGCCGGCTTGGCGGCGGATGGACGAGGCTCTGCCACCCAACGGCAGGCGCGAACCCCAAGGCTTTAATATCGGCCCGGAGCGCGAGCTGGCGCCGGAGCCCGCCGCGTTGTTTGCCGCACTCAAGCGCGTGCAGGTTGAGGTGATGTCCACCCTCGTGGAGGATGCCGAGATCGCCGCCCGCTTCGCGGAGCAGCCGCAGATGCTGTGCATCGTCAACACCCGCGCCCATGCCAAGGAATTGTTTGGTCTAATCGCTCATCTGCCTGGTGCCCGACACCTCACCACACTGATGTGCGCGGCGCACCGGCGCCAAGTGCTGGCTGAAATCCGAGATGACTTGAAGAATGAACGCCCGGTGCGGCTTGTGGCAACCAGCCTCATTGAGGCCGGGGTGGACGTAGATTTTGCTGAGGTCTGGCGCGCCGAGACAGGCCTGGACTCCGTGGCGCAGGCGGCTGGGCGCTGCAACCGGGAAGGTAAGCGAGAGAGCGGCCGCGTTGTGGTTTTTGCTCCGGCGGAACGTAAATTGCCGCGAGCCTTCGCCGCTTTCCGCGATGCAGCCCGTTTGCCACTGCAAATGCCCGAGCCATTGGGGCTGGAGGCGGTGCGCCGTTATTTCCAGGAACTCTACTTCAACCGTGGCTACGAGGCTCTGGACGCTCTGGAGATAGACCAGCTTCGGGGCGTCCTACCTGCGATAGGCCGGGCGCGGCTGGACATTCCATTTGCCGCCATTGCCGGGGCCTTTCACCTGATCGACGACAAGATGCGTAACGTTATCGTGGACTGGGAGGGCGGAGCCAAAGCGGCGCTGGACGCCTTACGCAATGCTCCGGTGCCGCCGCGCGGGATATTACGGAAACTGCAACAATTCTCCGTGCCCGTACCGGAGAGTATGTGGCAGGCGCTACGGGCCAATGGCGGCATCCAGCCCGTGAAGCCGGAATCCTATGGCGAGCGCTTCATGCTAGTGATGAGCCATGGGCTCTATAGCGAGGTGAGAGGGTTGCAGGTGGAGGACGATGGCGTATTGGTGCTTTGACTTCCGGATGTGGGGTTGTAATTTGTTTCCGTCCAGTTAATGTTTCCGTATAAGTAGAACGAATCGAGGCTTCGACCCATGAGCTACGGCGTCCGTCTGCATGTCTGGGGCGACTATGCCTGCTTCACCCGGCCGGAGATGAAGGTTGAGCGCGTCTCCTACGATGTGATGACGCCCTCCGCCGCGCGCGGCATTCTGGAGGCGATCCACTGGAAGCCAGCACTGCAATGGCATGTGGACAAGATCCATGTACTTAAGCCGATCCGCTTCCAATCCATCCGCCGCAACGAGGTGAATAACAAGATCTCCGACTCCAACGCGCGGAGCGCGATGAAGCGCGGGGATCTGAACGGCCTGTCACTGGCGGCTGGCACAGGGCAGCAGCGCGCACAGCGGGCGAGTACATTGCTCCGGCACGTGGCCTATGTCATCGAGGCGCATTTCACCCTCACCGCCAAGGCCGGAACGGAAGATAACGAGGCGAAACATATCAGCATGTTCAATCGCCGCGCGGCTTCAGGGCAGTGTTTTCATCGCCCCTGCCTCGGTACACGCGAATTTGCGGCGGATTTTGCGCTGCTAGAAGAAGGCACACCGCTGCCACCCTCCGACTTGCCCGATGCTGACAAGAACCGTGACCTTGGCTGGATGCTGCATGACATCGACTTCGCCAACGGCAATACCTCCCACTTCTTCCGCGCCCGGCTGGAAGATGGCGTGCTGGACGTGGCAGGGCTGACGGCCGAGGGGCTGGTGGCGTGACGATCCTCCAGGCACTAAGCCAGTATTATGGCCGCATGGCGGCACGGCATGAGGTCGTCGCTCCTGGCTATTCGATGGAACCAATTGGCTTCGTCATCACCCTCAAGCGAGATGGCTCAGTCGCCAATGTCTCTGACCGGAGAGACGCGACTTCCAAACGAGGACGCTTGGAGAATGTGCCTAAATGGTTTGGACGAGCAGGCCAGGGCTCAACACCATACCTTTTCTGGGATAATACGGGCTATGCGCTGGGGGTAACGACGAAGCTTGGCGAAAAAGTCCTCAAAGATCATGAGGCTTTTAAGGCGCTCCATTTGAAAGTTTTACAGAATGAAACTGATGAGGGGCTTGTCGCTCTGCGTCAGTTTCTTGGCGTCTGGAAAACTGAGAATTTTATCGAACCGCTTTTCAAGAAAGATTTTCTAGATTTGAATGTCGCCTTCTGTCTCGAAGCAGAGAGGCGGTTGATTCATGAACGTCCGGCGGCGGCCACACTGATTGAGATTTGCCGTCAACCAAAAAACAGCAATCCCATTTTCTGCCTTGTTACGGGTGTTTCCGCGCCCGGTGTCCGGCTTCACCCAAAAATCAAAGGTGTGAAAGGGACTGCGGTTGCCGAAGTCCCGCTTGTTTCTTTTAATGAAAACGCCTTTTGGTCCTATGGCAAGGAACAAGGGCACAATGCGCCAACATCCGAGCAAGCCGCTTTCCAATATGGCGCTGCGCTGAACCGGCTGCTAGATCGCAACAAGGGCAATCATCTTCAGATCGGGGATACCACCGTCGTCTTCTGGGCCGATGCCAAAGGCTTCGGCGAAGAGGCCGCCGCCGCCGCCGAGGAACTGATGGCGCTGGGCTTTGAGCCGCCGGATGATGACTCCGAAGCCACCAAGATCAGGAATGTCTTGAAACTCATCCATGATGGCCGGCCGCTGCGCGAGATCAATCCCAAGCTGGAACCACGCACGCGCTTCTACATTCTCGGCCTTGCCCCCAATGCCGCCCGGCTTTCCGTGCGCTACTGGATGAACGACGAGTTCGGCACCTTCGCCCGCCGGCTGGCCGCGCATTACGAGGATCTGGACATTGCCCCGGCCCCCTGGCGCGAGCGGCTGCCCTCCATCAGCTATCTGCTGGTGAAAACCACGGCGCTGCTGGAAAAATACGAAAATATCCCGCCCATGCTGGCCGGCGAGATGACGCGCGCCGTACTCGAGGGCCTGCCCTATCCGCGTGCCGTGCTCACCGCCGCCATCATGCGCCTGCGCGCCGGTGATCCGCCGCATACTGGCTGGCACGCCGCCCTTATCAAAGCCTGTATCAACCGAAGCGTTCCCGAAGAGGAGAAACTGCCCGTGGCTCGCGATCCCGACTCCCCCGACCAGGCCTATCAGCTCGGGCGCCTGTTCGCCGTGCTGGAGGCCGCGCAATACGCCGCCCTGGGGCATGTGAATGCCTCCATCGTGGACCGCTATTACGGCGCCGCCTCAGCCACCCCGGCCCGAGTGTTCGGCACGCTGCTGCGCAATGCCCGCAACCATGTTTCGGATGCCCTCAAGCGGGGCAAGGGCAAATGGGTCGAAATCAGGCTGAACGAGATTTTTAACCATCTGCCGCCGGAATTCCCCAAGACATTGAGCCTGGAAGCGCAGGGGCGTTTTGCCGTCGGCTACTACCATGAGCGCGCCTGGCGCGGCCCGGGCGAAACCGCCCCGCAAGAAGAGGGAGACCAGAAATGAGCCAGCCTTTGACGCAGCGGCACGACTTCGTGCTGTTCTTTGACGTGACCAACGGCAACCCTAATGGCGACCCGGATGCTGGCAACATGCCGCGCCTTGACCCCGAGACGAGCCGTGGGCTGGTGACGGATGTCTGCCTGAAGCGCAAAATCCGCAACTGGGTGGAACTGAGCCGCGAGAACCAGCCGCGCTACAATATCTACGTCACCGAGGGCGCGGTGCTGAACGAGAAGCACCGGCAGGCCTATATCGCCGAATGCCCCGACTATAAGGATGTGAAAACCGCAGCCAAGCTCTCGCCCAAGAATGACGATGATGCCGCCCGGGTAAAGAAATTCATGTGCGACAATTTCTTCGACATCCGCACCTTCGGCGGCGTGCTCTCCACCGGCATCAATTGCGGCCAGGTGCGCGGACCGGTGCAACTGGCCTTCGCGGAATCCGTCGAGCCGGTGCTGCCGCTGGAAATCTCCATTACCCGCATGGCCGTGACCAGCGAGAAGGAGAAGAAGGACGTCGCCGAAGGCGATGACGAGAAGCGCGGCGACAAGCGCACCATGGGCCGCAAGCACATTATCCCCTACGGGCTGTACCGGGTGCATGGCTATGTCTCCGCCCCTCTGGCATCACATCCCACCAAGGGCACCGGCTTCACCACGGACGATCTCGAAGTGCTGTTCGAGGCGCTGGATCAGAATATGTTCGAGCATGACCGCTCCGCCGCGCGCGGGGAAATGGCCAAGCGCAAGCTGTTCATTTTCAGACACGCGACAGCGCTCGGCAATGCACCCTCGCACGAGTTGTTCAGCCGCATCACCACGTTGCGGCAACACAAGGGCTCAGTGCAGCCCATTGGCGCGGATGCCACGGATAACTGGCCCCCGGCCCGTGCCTTTGAGGATTACGAGATCCGCGTGGACCGCGACAATCTCCCCGCCGGGGTGGAACTGATAGAGCGGTGAGCCTGGTGCCGGGAACGGAAGCGCAGGAAGACGCACTTATCCCGCTTTCGGCGTTGCAACACTTTCTGTTCTGTCCACGGCAATGCGCGCTCATCCATGTGGAGCAGCTCTGGGCGGAGGACGGCGCCACTGCGGAAGGGCGGGCATTGCATGAGCGCGCCGATGCCGGACAACCGGAGCGCAAGCAGAGCGTCAAAATCCTGCGGGCGCTGGTGCTGCGTTCATTTGCGTTGGGTGTGACCGGCAAGGCGGATGTGGTCGAGATGCGCGGCGCCACACCCTACCCGGTGGAGTACAAGCGCGGCCGGCCAAAAGCGCATCGGGCCGATGAGGTGCAGCTCTGCGCCCAGGCTATCTGCCTGGAGGAGATGTTCGGCCAACCTGTGCCGCAAGGCGCATTGTTCTACGGCGCCACACGGCGGCGCACAGAGGTCGCGTTCGACGAGACATTGCGTACCCTCACTCATGACATCGCGGCTCGTACCCGTGACATGCTGGCATCCGGCCGTACTCCGCCGCCCGCCTACAAACCGGCTTGTGAGAAATGCTCCCTGCGCGAGCTTTGCGTGCCGGAGCGCTTACAAAAGCCGCCACACATCGCGGCGTGGCTTGCGCGCCAGATCGGGAGCTGACCATGCGGCGGCATCTTAATACCATCTATGTAACCTCCGAAAATGCCTGGGTGCGCAAGGATGGCGAGAATCTTGTCATCGAGGTGGACGGGCAGGAACTGGGCCGTGCGCCACTGCACATGCTGGAAGGCTTGGTCTGTTTCAGCCGGGCTGGGGCCTCACCGGCGGCACTGGCGGCCTGCGCCGGGGCGGGCATCTGCGTCTCTCTGCTCGACCCCAACGGGCGCTTCCTGGCGCGGGTGGAAGGTGCGCGTAGTGGCAACGTGCTGCTGCGCCGCAGGCAATACCGGCTGGCAGACGACCTGCTGCAGAGCCTCCCCATTGTAAGCAGTATCGTCGCCGCCAAAGCCGCCAACCAGCGCGCCGTGCTCCGCCGCGCCCTGCGCGACCATGGTGATACCCTGCCGGCTTTGTCCTGCGAGGCGCTGACGGCCGCCGAGGCACGGCTGACTGATATTGCCCGGCGGGCATTGCAAGGCAAAGATGTGGCATCACTGCGCGGCATTGAAGGGGAGGCGGCCCAAGTCTATTTCTCCATTTTCCCACACTTCATCCGTGCCGAGGGCTTCAGCTTCACCACCCGTTCGCGCCGCCCGCCGTTGGACCCGATAAACGCCCTGCTTTCCTTCCTCTACGCCCTGCTCGGGCATGATTGCCGTTCAGCACTGGAAACCGTCGGGCTGGACCCGCAAGTCGGCTTTTTGCACACTGACAGGCCTGGCCGCGCCAGCTTGGCGCTGGATTTAATGGAGGAATTCCGCCCCGTTCTGGCGGACCGCCTGGCGCTTAGCCTCATTAACCGACGGCAGCTCGTGGTAAAAGATTTTATCGTAGAGGACGGTGGCGCGGTACGCTTAACCGACGCCGCGCGCAAGACTGTTCTGGTCGCCTACCAGGAGCGCAAAAAGGATGAGCTGACGCATCCTTTCCTGGATGAGAAGATGACGCTGGGGCTGGTTCCTCATATTCAGGCGCAATTGTTAGCGCGGCACCTGCGAGGCGACATGGATGGCTATCCGGCGTTCATCTGGAAATGATTATCCATGCTGATGCTCATCACCTATGACGTGAGCACAACCACCCCGGCCGGCCGGCGGCGCTTGCGCCGGGTGGGCCGGGCTTGCCTCGATTACGGTCAGCGCGTGCAGAACTCGGTATTTGAGTGTGAAGTTGATCCGGCGCAATGGGTGGCCTTGCGCGCTCGCCTAATTGCAGAAATTCTTCCCGCGGAAGACAGTTTGCGTTTTTACCGCCTTGGCGCCGAGGGCAAACGGCGGGTCGAGCATGTGGGAGCAAAGCCGGTCACAGATCTTGAGGGGCCGTTACTGTTCTAATCGCGCGAACCACAAGCGGCGGGCAATTCCCTGGCAGGTTCGCACATGAGAAATCTTTGATAATTGAATATGTTGGTTTGTACGGAGCGCTCTTTCGGCGGGGCGCGGTTGAATCGCGCCATGGTTCGCGCAAATGCACCGAGTGACGAAGTGAGGATGCTCGGTTATGGTGGCACAGTCGCCCCCCGCGCGGGGGCGTGGATCGAAACTCGGCATGGGGCGCAACACCGTCATCGAGCGGGGAGTCGCCCCCCGCGCGGGGGCGTGGATCGAAACAATATGCAGTGCTCGGGCCGTCGCTAATCACTGGGTCGCCCCCCGCGCGGGGGCGTGGATCGAAACTCTTGATATGGACGCAATGTTGGTATCATTACTAGTCGCCCCCCGCGCGGGGGCGTGGATCGAAACTGCCTTCGTCGCGTGCCCGGCGCATGGCGGCGATTCGTCGCCCCCCGCGCGGGGGCGTGGATCGAAACCTATCTCTGCCCATGTATTACCCGCCGCGCGCATGTCGCCCCCCGCGCGGGGGCGTGGATCGAAACATCTCCAGGGGCGGAACCTCGGCCAGAAGCGCCTGTCGCCCCCCGCGCGGGGGCGTGGATCGAAACGACGCGACGGCCGACGGTTGGGCCTTAAGATACTGTCGCCCCCCGCGCGGGGGCGTGGATCGAAACATCATAATCTCCAGTTAGGTGGCGGCCCAGGCAGGTCGCCCCCCGCGCGGGGGCGTGGATCGAAACAAGCCTGACCGGTGGCGAGGCGAGCGCCGCAGGGTCGCCCCCCGCGCGGGGGCGTGGATCGAAACATGCTCGCGGGCTGTTGAGATTATTCTCCGACCGGTCGCCCCCCGCGCGGGGGCGTGGATCGAAACACGCGCCAACGTCTGCCGATACAGCGGCGTCAGGTCGCCCCCCGCGCGGGGGCGTGGATCGAAACGTTAACAGCCTGCGCAACACGCGTTGAAGCGTTGTCGCCCCCCGCGCGGGGGCGTGGATCGAAACGAATCCTAGTCCCGCTAGAGTTGACACCGCTCTGTCGCCCCCCGCGCGGGGGCGTGGATCGAAACGTCTCAAATCCTGCCCACGTTGATCCAGGAGATGGTCGCCCCCCGCGCGGGGGCGTGGATCGAAACATATTTAATTTTATCACTCATACCTACGCCCTTGTCGCCCCCCGCGCGGGGGCGTGGATCGAAACGTTGTCTTCGTCGCCTCAGTACGCACTACGTAACGTCGCCCCCCGCGCGGGGGCGTGGATCGAAACAGGGCATGGCAAACCACACTGCTGACAGCATTAAGTCGCCCCCCGCGCGGGGGCGTGGATCGAAACGAGAGCTATCGCAGGGGAGGGTCCCATGACCATCGTCGCCCCCCGCGCGGGGGCGTGGATCGAAACATCTCTACCCGCGCTTCTTAACCACGACGGTCATGTCGCCCCCCGCGCGGGGGCGTGGATCGAAACGCCTATCGAGTGCTTGACGCTCAATACTTCGGAGGTCGCCCCCCGCGCGGGGGCGTGGATCGAAACAAGCCTGACCGGTGGCGAGGCTAGCGCCGCAGGATGTCGCCCCCCGCGCGGGGGCGTGGATCGAAACGTAATTGACGATGTTGTGAGGTTGCGCGGGTCGCGTCGCCCCCCGCGCGGGGGCGTGGATCGAAACAGTGACTTTCCGGCCGTCATAACAGCAAAGAATGGTCGCCCCCCGCGCGGGGGCGTGGATCGAAACGGCATGTATGTAGGGCAGTTTATTTCCGCCGCCGCGTCGCCCCCCGCGCGGGGGCGTGGATCGAAACACCGTAGAACATGGCAGCTACGGGTGCAGCGCCGTCGCCCCCCGCGCGGGGGCGTGGATCGAAACTTTACCAATAACGTAAAAGCCATATCAATCACAGTCGCCCCCCGCGCGGGGGCGTGGATCGAAACACCGCTGTACCAAAGCTAGGCCCGGCGCTGCCAGTCGCCCCCCGCGCGGGGGCGTGGATCGAAACACCGCAAAAGGCGCACACGCGGGCGCTGGCGTGGTGTCGCCCCCCGCGCGGGGGCGTGGATCGAAACTATGCAACCAATGGTCATCCACTGGTTTGCTTGCCGTCGCCCCCCGCGCGGGGGCGTGGATCGAAACTCGACAATCCTAGCCGCGCGCTCAAGACCGCGATGTCGCCCCCCGCGCGGGGGCGTGGATCGAAACTTCGGACTGCCAGCATTGACGTGGACGTGGTTGGTCGCCCCCCGCGCGGGGGCGTGGATCGAAACTCGGCATGGGACGCAATACCGTTGTCGAGCGCGGGTCGCCCCCCGCGCGGGGGCGTGGATCGAAACATTGACGCAGCCAGCGTGACGGCTGCACCTGCTGTCGCCCCCCGCGCGGGGGCGTGGATCGAAACACAAGCTGCCGGTGGCAAGCCGCCACGCGGGAAGTCGCCCCCCGCGCGGGGGCGTGGATCGAAACCACTCTGCTGCTGGGAATGGGCAACCAAGACCGTCGCCCCCCGCGCGGGGGCGTGGATCGAAACACAAGTCGGTCAAGCTCGCGATAATATTCCTCTGGTCGCCCCCCGCGCGGGGGCGTGGATCGAAACAAGATTTCGGCTGCTGACAAATGGCCCGGAAGCGTCGCCCCCCGCGCGGGGGCGTGGATCGAAACCTACCGAAGTTGCTGTACCTAGCTGCGGAAAATGTCGCCCCCCGCGCGGGGGCGTGGATCGAAACGGCGCGTTGGGTTCCCGTGTATTTAGTTGGCAAAGTCGCCCCCCGCGCGGGGGCGTGGATCGAAACTAGATAATAACTAGCGTTCTGGCTTCCTGCCGAGTCGCCCCCCGCGCGGGGGCGTGGATCGAAACTGGAGCGCATTGAACATCTGCTCAAGCTGCTGGGTCGCCCCCCGCGCGGGGGCGTGGATCGAAACGGTCGGGGATGAGGCGCTGGATACCGAAACGCAGTCGCCCCCCGCGCGGGGGCGTGGATCGAAACTAGAGCAGGCCAAGCGGTGGATTGACCAACAAGAGTCGCCCCCCGCGCGGGGGCGTGGATCGAAACTAACAACTAGCAATGACGCCACACGGGGCGCCGGGTCGCCCCCCGCGCGGGGGCGTGGATCGAAACCTGGGCAAGG
>Ga0255356_1000490_pt1 | contig 26996 bp, 24 predicted proteins | sample HBST100metaG_FD_189944 | JGI IMG/M metagenome (GOLD analysis project Ga0255356, IMG submission 189944) | Peat soil microbial communities from Stordalen Mire, Sweden - H.B.S.T100 | ecosystem: Environmental > Terrestrial > Soil > Wetlands > Peat | place: Sweden: Norrbotten County, Stordalen Mire...
CCCCTATCCAACGATCCAATCTGATGCACATCACCCGCCTGCCTCCCTTCCTCGGCCTGATCCTGCTTGGCGCCTGCGCCACGCAGCCCACGGCCGGCCTGACCGCCACCCCGGCGCGGCCGGGCATATTGTCCACCAGCCTGCCGCCAGGGCAGGACCGCATCAACGGGCCGGCCACCGCCGCCATGCAACCGCCCCGCCCCACCGCCAGCTACGGCACGCTAGCGCCGCCCGCCAGCCAGCCGGCAATCGCCACGCCGCAAACCAATGGCGATATTTCCTTCGATTTCGCCGATACCGACATCCGCGCCGTCGCCGCCCAGATCCTCGGCGGCATTTTGCATGTGAATTACACGATCGACCCGTCGGTCAGCGGCATGGTGACCTTGCGCACCACCACGCCGCTGACGCGCGACGCGGTGCTGCCGACGCTGCAAACCCTGCTGGCCCAGAACAACGCCATGCTGGTGCAAACCGGCGGGCTGTACCGGGTGACCACCGCCGACCAGGCCGCCGCCTCGCCCGGCCTCGCCGCGAGCGCGGCACTCGGCGGCGGCGCGGTGCTGAAGCTGCACTATGCCTCGGCCTCGCAACTGGCCTCCATATTGCAGCCTTATGTCTCCAAAGGCGGCGCGATCACCGCCGATCCGTCCAGCAACGCGCTGATCATCCAGGGTGACCCCGCGACGCGGGACGCGCTAACCGGGCTGGTGCAGGCCTTCGATGTCGACGCCCTCGCCGGGCAATCCTACGAGCTGTTCCCGGTAACCAGCGGCGATGCGAAAGATTTCGCGGACGCCTTCACCGCGGCCCTCGCCAAGCGCAGCGGCGGCGACAGCAAAGGCTCCGATTCCGTCACCGTGGTGCCGCTGGAGCGCATCAGCGCGGTGCTCGTCATCGCCCGCGCGCCGAGCTATCTCACCGACGCCACACAGATTTACGGTGTGCTCAACCAGGGCCAGCAGGCGATGCTGCGCAGCTGGCATGTGTTCTACCTGCGTAACAGCCGCGCCAACGACGCCGCCTATCTGCTGCAACAAGCCTTCACGCCGGATAGCGTCACCGCGCAGCCCACCCAGGCCGCGACCCAGTCCAGCGCCAGCCTTGGCGCCTCGGGCAATTCTGGCAGCAGCACAGGGTCGTCCACCAGCTCCCAAACCAGTTCCAGCAGCGGCTCTGGCGGGGCTGGCGGCCTGCTCGGCTCGTCCTTAACCTCGGGCGGGAGCACGGACCAGAGCGGTGGCACCGGGGCATCCAGCCCCGCGCAGGCAAGCACCTCCGGCGCCAGCGCCCTGCTTGGCCCGCTCTCCTCCTCTTCATCCAGCAGCACCGCCTCCGGCATCCGGATCATTCCGGATATCCAGAACAATTCGCTGCTCATCTACGCCACGGTACAGGAGGATGACGAAATTGAGGGCATGCTCAGCAAGATCGACATCATGCCGTTGGAGGTGCGGATCGACGCCACCATCGCCGAGGTCGACCTCACCGGCGAGCTGCAATACGGCACGCAATATTTCTTCAAATCCGGTGACATCAACGCGGTGCTGAGCACCGCGACAACCGCGGCGCTCGACACCAGCTTCCCCGGCTTCGTGCTCTCGGGCGCTGGCAATGATGCCGCCCCCCTCGCCATCTCGGCGCTGCAGGCGGTCACCAAGGTACGGGTGCTCTCCTCACCGGAGCTGATGGTGATGGACGGCCAAGCCGCGAGCCTGCAAGTCGGCGACCTCGTGCCCTATCTCTCGCAAACCTCGCAGGACACAGCCAGCAACAGTGCCGTGATCAACTCGATCGACTACCGGGAGACCGGCGTGATTCTGCGCGTCACCCCGCATGTCGGCAGCGGCGGCATGGTCACCATGGATGTCGGGCAGGAGGTCAGCGGCGTCTCCCCCACCGTCACCACCACCGGGCTCAACTCCCCCACCTTCACCGAGCGCGCGGTCACCTCCCGCGTCGCCATCCAAGACGGGCAGACCGTCGGTCTCGCCGGGCTGATCTCCGATAACGATTCCCACGAGAACCAGGGGATTCCATTCCTGAAGAATATCCCGCTGCTGGGCGGCGTGTTCGGCTCACAAAGCAACAACCGCACGCGCGAGGAACTGCTGGTGCTAATCACGCCGCACGTCATCCGCAGCCAGCAACAGGCGCTCGACCTCACCGAAGATTTGCAACAGCAATTGCCCAATGCCGCGCAGGTGCCAGAAGCTTTGCAAAGCACGCCGGTCGGCGGCTCGGCCGACCCGGATGCGGCGGTGAACCCCAAGCTCGGGCAATGACCCCGGCGCGCGATCGCGGCTTCGCGCTGCTGATCGTGCTCTGGAGCCTGGTGCTGCTCGGGCTGCTGATTACGCAGATTCTGGGCTCGGGCCGCACGGCACTGGCGCTCGCCGGTAATCTGCGCGCCGCCGCCACCGCCCGCGCCAGCGCCGACGGCGCGATCAACGAGGCGCTGTTTCATGTGCTCTCAACCGGGGCCGACCATTGGCCCCCCGATGGCCGCCCGCATAATCTCGGCAGTAGCGGCGGCATGGTGATTTCCGTGCGCGTCAACAGCCTCGCCAGCCAAATCAACCCCAATCTCGCCTCAACCGGCCTCCTGGCCGGGCTGCTGCAAGCCTGCGGGGCAACCCCGGCGCAGGCCAAGCAGCTGGCCAACGCGATCATCCAATGGCGCAGCCCGGCGGCTTCCAAGCCCCAGATCACGGCGCAGCTGGCGGCCTACCGGAATGCCGGCTTGCCCTACGCCCCGCCGGGCCGCCCCTTTGCGGATTTAAGCGAGCTGGGGGATGTGCTCGGCATGCCGCCGCCCCTCCTGGCGAAGGCCCTCCCACACATGAACCTGTACCAGACCGACGACCCCGACCCCGCCTTGGCCGGCCCTGTCGTGCGCCAAGCGCTCAAGCTCTCCGGCCAGCCCGGTTCCAGCGCCGATGTATATGATGGCACGGTCCCGGTGGTCTCGATCGAGGCGGATGTGACCGCACCGGGCCGCGTGGCCGCGCACCGCATTGCTATCATCAGCCTCGCCAGCCCGGGCGCACCGGCGCCCTTCCACATACTATCACTAACTGGAAGTTAGTTATTGCAGATCAACCCCGGATCTCCCGGCTGCCCCTGCTTGCCGCTTTTGCCCAGCGAACATAAATCGTAATCAAGCCCAGGGCGGGTTGAGGGGTCGACATAGAGATACGGATGCCCCCAGGGGTCCAACGGCCGGTCGCCGCTTTTGAGATATGGCCCCGCCCAGCCCTGCGCGTCATCCGGTTTGGTAATGAGCGCCTGCAACCCGTCATCCGTGCTCGGATAGTCGCCGACATCAAGCTTGTAGAGATCGAGCACCGACGCGATCCGCTCGATTGATTGCCGCGCGATCGACTCTTTCGCGTTGCCAAGCTGGCGCAGCACAGCCGGCGCCACCAGCCCGATCAGCAATCCCAGAATAACGATAACAACCAGCAGTTCAAGCAGCGTAAAGCCGCCATCGCGATCCGGTTGATTGAAAATATCCCTGCTATAATGTGACAATTTTGTGTCGGTCATGGCTTCCCGTTCTGCTTCGTCTGGCAACCGGCTATAACATCGCGCCCACGCCAAAGGAACCACGGAAGACAATTATGGAAGCCGGATGATGATTTCATATCTAAAATGCATGCTGGTCGTCGCCGCCACCGCCGGGTTGCCGCCGCGCGTGCTACCGGTCATCCAGACAATCGAGGGCGGTGCCGCCGGCATGGTCCGCCCCGACACCAACGGCACCGAGGATCTCGGCGTGATGCAGGTGAACACTATCTGGATTCCAGCCCTTGCCGCACGCGCGGGGTATTCAGAAACGCAGACGCGTCAACACCTGATTAATGACCCCTGCTTCAACATCGCCGCCGCCGCGCTGATTCTGCGCGGCTATCTGGCTGAAACGCACGGCGCCCTGCTACCCGCGATCGGCGATTATCACTCACACACGCCCTCGCTGAACACGGCCTACGCCGCTCGCGCCGAGCGCACGGCCCACCGGCTGTTCATGGATCAAACGCCGTAAACTCTGTAAGATTCCGGCGCTACGAGCAGGAGCCGATCAGGTCCTCAAGATCGCTGGTATGATTTTCCTCATCCACCACAATCTCGCGCAGCAGTTCCGCCGTCTCCGGGTCGAACCCGGCGAAATACTGGATCAGGTCATTATAATACTCGATGATACTTCTTTCCGCCGCCAAGTTTTCCCGCACCCGCTTGGCCAGGCTGTAATCCCCCGCGCCATACCGGCGCACAGCCGCCATCGGTGTGCGGAAATCGGGGATGCCGCCAAACTGCTCGATCCGCGCCGCGACCCGCGCCATGTGCTGGCGCTCGTCATTGGCCTGCTCCTGGAACTCAGCCGCGATCCAGTCACTGCGCAGCGCGTCCGGCGAGACGGAAATCGCCGTGTAGCGCAGCACGCAGACGATCTCCGCCGAGAGCACGGTTTGCAGCAATTGGATGGATTTTTCCCGGCTTATCTCCTGGCTGGTGGGGGTAGGCAGCACCCACGGGTCCCGCTGCAGGGCCATGATGTCGGACAGAAAATGGTTTTCGGGCAAGGCACCTTGTTCAAACATGCTTCAGTCTCCGGTCTATGCCAATACGGCCACTTCTAGCAATTAAGAATCGTTCGCAATTATAGTAGCGCTTATCCGCCTCAGGTCAAGTACTCTTGGCAAGAGGCCAGCCATGGCTCGCGTTGCGCAGCAACTTTCCCCCGGGTGCGCACACCCCCGTCTAGGTGGATTCCGATACTTACCGAAAAAATTCCCGCATGTAAAAGTCTCCCTTCGTTAGGAAAAAGCTCTTGGCCAAGGAAATCGGCACCAGAAGAGGGTTGAGGTCCGCTGTACGACAAATCAAAGCGACGTTTAAATGCCATCTGACGAAGCGGATTTAATATCCGTCATAATAAGAAGTAATACTTCAAGTACGCTGCCGAACACCCCCATCCCCTTACATGGTTCAGAGAGGGGCGGCAGGGTGGCCTTACTCAAATGCTGGAGGCCCAGAAACACCAATACCAAGACATTCACACTAGTACAGGAGGCTTTCGATGAGCGGCGCGACAAACAGCGAAATTATACTGGCGACTGTCTCAACCGGCAGTAGCACGACGCAAGTTTCCGTCGACATAAGCTCATCGACCACTGGCACCTATGTCCCGATCAGCGTAGCGGGAAGTGTAGGCAACAACCCGCTCGTTGTATTTAACTGGGATCCGGAAACCCAGTTGACGCATTTTCTCGCGGCACAAAAATCCGGGGCGGGCGCCAAGATTGTCGGAATCGGCAATTCGACCACCATTGGTTTCGGCAGCGCCGCCACGGGATTCCGTGAGCTCTCCTATCTTGCCGAGATGTCGCGAGCGCTGACCGCCGATGGCGTTGCCGCGCAATCGGATAATTTTCTCGGTCAGGGCAACGAGAATGGCGACGTCCCAGATGAGCGCATCACCTTCTTCGGGGGGGCCGCATGGTCGGGCGCGTATGATGCCGGGGGCCAGACGATTGAGACCGATGCCGCCGGGCAAGGCTTCCAGTTCACCCTGCCCACGGCGCACGATTATAATCAGGTGACGCTGAGCTATATCGATATCGGCAGCGGCGCTCTCACACTCTCGGTTGATGGCGTCAGTGTCGGCACATTGCAGGTCGGCAATACCGGCAACACACTTACGCAGACTTTTGATATCCCCGCCGGCGCGCATACGCAGCTCACCGTCACCGCCACGGACGCCTCACCTGTCTATATCCAGGGCGCATCATTTTCAAATAGTACCAGCAGCGCCGTGCAGGTTCTTGATGCCGGCATTGGCGGCTGGGGTACCACAGATGCCAATACCAGCGTCTACAATGGCCAACCACTAACTGGCTCAGCCAACGGTTACGGCCAAACCGCGGGCTCTGTGGCGCTGCAGCCAAATCTGGCGATAATCGACTATAGCATCAACGACATCACCGGTGCCGACAATCTCGGCGTGCCGGTTCTCACCGCCACTATCGTTGAAAATCTCAAGCAAATGATTGCCACGCTGCGCGCCGCCGGGTCGGATGTGATCCTGGTGCTCCCGCAGCCTTTTAATGCCCCACAATACGCCCTCGCACTGCCGGCCCTGCGCGCCGGGCTGGAGACTCTCGCCATCGCCGAGAATGTCCCGCTGATTGATCTTTCCGCGTCATACGGGGATAGTTTCTCATCTCTCTACGCCGCCGGGCTGATGTCGGATAGCGACCATCCGGATGCCACTTTTTACGCCGATATCGGCACGCAAATGGCGGCACTGCTTACCAATGCCACCACCGGCTACAACAACTCCGGCATGGCGGTCACGCTGCAGGGAACCAGCGGTAATGACACGCTTACGGGCACCGCCAGCGTCAATACGCTCCTTGGCAATGGCGGCAGCGATACCTACGTGATCAACGCCAGCGATCAGTCTGATACGATCATCAATAACAGCGATTCCAGCACGGTACCCTCTGGAGAGGCGGTGTTTTCAGGCCTCAGTTACGACCAGCTCTGGTTCGCACAATCGGGCAATAATCTGGTTATCACGGTTCTTGGCGCGGACCGTCAAGTTGTCGTGCAAAACTGGTTCGCGGCCGGCGGCGGCCAAGCTTTGGCCGATATCGCCGCGGCTGACGCCACCTTGCCCGCCACGCAGGTAACGGCGCTGGTGCAAGCCATGGCGGCCTATACCGCCGCGAATCTGGACTTTAATCCGACGACGACTGACCTGACCAATTTACAGAATTCCGGCTACGGCAGCGTTCTGCAGAGCGAAATTGCCACGGCCTGGGATACCAGCCCGGTCTGCTTCTGCGCCGGCACACAAATCCTCACCCCGTCCGGCCTCGCGGCAATCGAAACGCTTTCTCCGGGCGATCAGGTGGTCACCCTGCATAGCGGCGCGCAGACCATCAAATGGATTGGCCGGCGCAGCCACTCCGCCGCTTTCGCCAATGCCGGTTCAATGACGCGGCCAGTCCGCATCGCCGCCAACGCGCTTGATGACGGCGTTCCCGCCCGCCCTCTCTATGTCTCACCCGGCCATGCGCTCGAAATTGATGGCATGCTGCTCCACGCTTGGCGCCTTATCAACGGGGTCAGCATCTCGCAGCCGTCCTGCACCGGGGCTGTGACGTACTTCCACATCGAGCTTACCGCGCACGAAATCATCTTCGCGGAAAACTGCCCAACCGAAACCTTCAGGGATGAGGCGTTCCGGCGCTACTTCACGAACCCGCCGGATTGCGCCGGCCAAGCCCCGCCCAATCTTCCCTCCTGCCTGCCGCTGCTGCAATCGGGCTTCCAGCTGGAGGCGATCCGAACCCGTCTGGCCCGCCGCGCCGGCGTCGCGCCACAAGACATTGTACCGCCAGGCCCCCTGGCCGGCTATGTCGATGGTGTGTATGAGGGGGAACTATATGGCTGGGCGTGGGATACGGGCATGCCGGAAACACCCGTATGCCTTGGCATCTATGCCGATGGCCGTAAGATCAGCAACGTGCTCGCCAATGGCTACCGCGCGGATTTGCGCAAGGCCGGAATTGGCAGCGGGCTGCATGGTTTCTCGGTGCCCTTGCCGGATGGGGTAGACGGCGAGGTTGAAGTGCGCCGCCTCACCGATGGCGCGCTACTGCCGCCGACAGAGGCCCTCCGCCGCGCCGCCATACGCTTGTCCGCTACGCCTTAAACGCGCATGCCGCGCCCAGCACCCGGAAGATGGGCTTGTCAGTGCACTGGGCCACGTTGAAGCGCAGGCCCCGGTCTGCACACATCAACGCCACGCAATCGCAGATCTTCCTCGGGCCGCTGGTCTTGCCGCCGATACTCCTCGCTCGCCGGCTTACCTCCCTCGCCTCCCTGGCGAGCGTGCCAAGCGGTGCCTGGGCGGGGTTGGCCCGTCAGGCTGTGGTGGATGCCGCTCAGCCTCTCGGTTGCGGCCATCCGCCACCTTGCTTTGCCAAATCCCATTCGATCTTCGCCGCCACCAGCGCGGTCGGCGAATAGCCCAGCAGGCTCATCACATCGCCCACGCCCGGAATGGACAGCCCGGCATCAATGTCCTCCAGCGAGAGCGCTTCCATCCAGGCGGAATCCGAACGCCCGAACGGCGAGGCCGGCAGAAGGGATTTCTCCGCCAGCTCCTCCTCATCCGCTGGGCGGTTCTGCAGCATCTCCCGCTCAAAATATTTTGCTTTGTCGAACTGGCTATAGGGGAGGAAGGCGCCGACATTGCCACCCACGGCATGCGCCTCCACCTCGAAATAGCGGTGGCAATCCACGGCCCCCGGCAAACCGGCGAATTTCAGAACCATCGAGAAAAACCCCTCGGGGCCTTCCAGCATCCGGGAATGACTCATGGCGATGAACGGAATGCCGCGATGAATCAGCGCGCGCAGGCAATGGTTATAAATGTTCCGCCAGATCTCGATACCGCGCCAATAAGGGTCGCCCACCGCCTTGTGGTGCGACCTGGCAAACGCAAACGGATTGCGCGACAGCATGACGGCACAAGCATCCTGCAAGCCATGGTCATGCAGAGAGACCAGCCAATCAACATTCTTCGAACCATCGACGCAAACCCGCTTACCCCCCCGCGCGGCCAGAGTTTCATACACCGCAACCGTTTCCTCCGGTGTCCGCGGCGCTTCCGGCAGGTTATCCCATACGGGGCATTCCAACCCGTGATGCAGCCCGCATAAGGCACAGCCATCTACGTTCAGATAAGCATCCACACCATGATAGCGGGAGAATATCCGGAGCCTGTCCACCTCCCCCGCATGAAAAATATCCGGGTGTGAATTCAGAATATTGCCAACAACCGTCGATCCGCAAAATGGCGAACCGACCAGAAAAATCTTTTTCATCTTGCACACATCCTGTGTGAAAACTGGACTCATTCCAGCTGAAGTCAGAAACAGCGCAACGCCCTAGCCAGGGCCGCCCAGCTTGCGCCGCAGCACGCGCTTCGCCTTAACCCAGGTTGCCCCCGGCCCGGCCTGCCTGAGCGAGCTCCAGCCCAGCCGGACATAATCCCGCCACCGGGTTTTCTGCGACTGGCTCACATACTGGCTGCCGCCAACAACCCAGAATGTCCCGACCGTGGCAAAACCAGAGGCGCCAAATTCACGATTATGCGGCAGTGTCGCCAACTCATGATATTCATAAGGCGTCGGCTTGTTCACCAGAGCCTCAAACAGAATGAACAGCCCCTCGCGCAGCTCCTCCATCGTTATCACCCCGATCACCGGCTTGATGAAATCGGCAAAGCTCCTGATCTCATCGTGCATCTTGTGAATAAAGCCGATCCGCACGACATCGTATTGCGCTTCCTGCTCAATCAGCACCGGGCGCACGGCGGAGCCGCCCGGCGCTCCGGTTTTCTCGAACCGGCAAACCTGCCTGTGTGTTGAGGCAAAGGGCAGCTCCAGCAACTCCACCCCACGCTCGGCAATTTCCACCCAGCCCTTGTCATCGCCTTTATGAAACAGGAAGGAACGGATCTTGTCATGCATATGGGCATGCTCAAGCGTGCCGATGTAGTAACCCCGGAACGTCTCCCCGAGCATTTGCTCTGTCCGGCGCTGGGAGGACAACGCCCAGCCGCAATCCGCCATGGCGTCGTGCCGCGGGTCGAACCCTTCCCCGTCTAGATAGGTCTTGTAGGCTTCCATCTCCGTCTCGGCGATGCGGATCAGCAGGCTCGAACTATCCTTAAGCGCCTTCAGCGCCGATTGCGCTTTGATCGGGTTATCGATCGGCCGGTCCAGCGGGGTGAGCCGGCCCAGAACCTCCAGCAGCTCCGCCGCCCCGTCGCCAAGCCCCAGCCGGGCGATGCACTCCCGCATCGTACAGGTCGTGCTAGTGTTCAGCAGCGCGCCAATCTCCGTCTCAAACGCCTTGCAGAGTGCTGGCAGCATCGTCAGGCGGCGGGAGCTTTGCATGATGGAGGCTTGGCCGGAAAACCCGAGCCGGTCCCATATCTCCTTGGTGATATACCCGTCGCGTGTTGCCAGACGCAGATGCCGGACCTTGTCGGTCTGCATCGTCACGTTCATCCAGGCAGAAAACCCCGTCACCAGCGGCCCGCCATACATGGCACCAAACTGCGCCGCCATTGAGGCCGTCGGATGGGTTGCCTTAAACCGGGCGAGATAGGCGACCACCGCCGAGGCGAACAGGTTCTTCTCATCCCCCTGGCCCGCCTGCCCACGCCGGCATAGCTGCGAAACCGCCGCCTGGTTGAAGCGGTTGTCCCGATAGAGCTGGTCATAGAGCGAGGGCAGGTAATAGCCCGCAACCCCCGCCTCCAGCGCCGCCGAGCAGTCAGATTTAAAATTATCGCCGAAATGCAGAACCCCGGCAGGCTCCGCCTTCATCGCCGCGCAGACAATTCCGTACAGGCTGCCCTCATGTTTTGAGGCCTGGTGCGCACAGGAGACGAACAGCCGGTCGACGGCAAGCCCGTTGGCCGCGAGTATCTGCGCGATCACCGGCTCCGGCAGATACATGTCAGATACCGCGATCACCGGTTTACCCAACTCGCGCGCCAAGTCGTAAACCGCGCCTACGGCGGGGGAGCGCGTCAGCAGCGCCGTCTCGGTCTCGACCTCCAGCCGCATCAGCGCCCGCCTGTCGAGCGCCCTCAGCCCGGACTCCGGCAGTTTCAGCGCCTCGTAGATCTGCGCCAGCGTCACCTCGGCCGAACCGGTTTTGGCATACAGCCTGTCGCGCGCCGCCTGCTCGGCCCTGATGCGGGCATCATGAAATCCGGCCAGTCCCGTCTGGCGCTCCATTAGCAGAAACACATCCGCCGGATTGGCGAAGGGCCGGATCAGCAACGTGTCGAATACATCGAAAGAAATGATCTGCGCCTGCTCGATCATCATACGCAGCGCCTCGGCCTGGGCCGGATAGACACTCGCCCTTGCCACCCCGGCACGGGCGGAAGCGCCGCGCGGCACCGCTTTGCTCTGTCCCGGCTGCCCTTCGAGACGCGCCGCCGGCACCATCCGCTCATTTTCGAAAGACCGTTCGGTTCCGTCCATAACGTTTACGGACTGCACATAATTCAGCATCGCAAACCCTTCCTGCTGCCAGTCAACAAATGGCAAACAATGGTAAACAATTCGTTTGATTTTGCTGCTTAATGACTTTTTAGGGTTCTCTCTCCGCCGCAACGCGGTTGGGCCCTCAGCCCTGGCCGGGCAAACACAGCCCGGCTGGCTGTCCGGCCCGCGGACCGGCCCAAAAATTAAAATCAAGCAACAATCTACGGCTGCGGCGGCATGCAGACTTTCATCTGTGCGCGGCACTCCTGGCCACGCGCCCAACCGGCCCTCCGGCAATGGCGGTGGGGTGCCGCCGCCATGCCCATGCCGCCTGTTAACATGGCAATGGCCTGGCATCGCCCATGTCTCCCGGCTGAATGCGCAAGACGAGGCGATATCGAACGGCCCTCCACCGCCGGACCGTGATCTTCTGCAATTCACCAAGACCTTACCTGAAGCCGATTTCACCTCAGATCTCATGGTAATCGCCCTGCCGGCACTGGTAATGCACGGCAGCGGCAACCAAATCACCTCCAGTGCCGGCGCGGCGCTCCTGTCCGCCAAACTTCTCAAGAAGGCGATGCTGAAGATCTATCCAGATTATCCGCACGGCATACTTCCCGCCGATGGCGGTGTGCTCAACCCCCCACTGGGGCCGCGCCCGCCTGACCTCCAAACCACTCAAGCAGAACAGGTGACATATGAAATCTCATAGTTTGAAAACTCACGAGCCTCTGCCGCAGGAATCTTTCTCCGAAAGCGCCGTGCGTGATATCGGCGCCGCTCTGCGGGCCGCGCTTGCCGATGTCTTTACCCTGTATCTGAAGACAAAGAATTTTCACTGGCACATGAGCGGGCCGCATTTCCGGGATTATCATCTGCTCCTTGACGAGCAGAGCGGCCAGATCTTCGCCATGACCGACCCCATGGCCGAGCGCGCGCGCAAGATCGGCACCACCACCTTACACTCGATCAATGATATCGTGCGCCTCCGCCGCCTCTCCGATAACGATGCCGACAATCTGCAGGCGCAGGACATGCTGACGGAGCTGCGCGACGATAATTATAAATTGGCCGGAGAGATGCGTACGCTCCATAAAACCTGCGAAGAGTTTGGCGACATTGCAACGGCAAGCCTGCTGGAGAGCTGGGTCGATGAGACGGAACGCAGAGCTTGGTTTCTGGCCGAAACCGTAAAGCCGTAAGCACCCGGCGGCCCATGGCTTGCGTGCCGCTCACGGTATCCCGCCGGCACGCAACGCCCTAAACGCGCGCGGCTTCACGGGCGGATGCGGCCATCGCGCGGCCGCCAGGGCCGCCTAAGACCATTCCGCAGGGAGGCAAACCATGTATGCCATTACAGGAATTACCGGGCGTGTCGGCGGCGCGGCTGCGCGGGCGCTGCTGGCGGCCGGGCTGCCGGTGCGCGCGGTGCCGCGTAACGCCGCCAAGGGCGCTCCCTGGGCGGCCCACGGCTGCGAGGTGGCGCTGGCCGACATGACCGATGCCGCCGCGCTCACCACTGCCTTCACCAGCGCGCAGGCGGTTTTTCCGCTGATCCCGCCTATCTTCGACCCCGCTCCCGGCTTCCCCGAAATCCGGGAGATCATCACCGCGCTCACCACCGCGATCGCGGCGGCAAAACCGCCAAAAGTCGTCAGCCTCTCGACCATCGGCGCCCAGGCGGCGCAGCCCAACCTGCTGAACCAGCTCGGGCTGGTGGAACAGGCGCTGGGGGCGCTGGAGGTGCCGGTCTGTTTCCTGCGCGCGGCCTGGTTCATGGAGAACGCGGCCTGGGACGTTACCCCGGCGCGTGCGGGTGTGGTGCCAAGCTTTTTGCAGCCGCTCGACAACCCCTTCCCCATGGTCGCCACGGCGGATATCGGCCAGCTCGCCGCCGCCCTCCTGCAGGAGAACTGGACCGGCCGGCGCATCGTCGAGCTTGAAGGCCCGCGCCGCGTGACACCCAACGAGATCGGCGCGCTATTCGGCAAGATCCTTGGGCATGAGGTGCGGATGGAGCCAGTGCCGCGCGGCCGCTGGGAGGAATTGTTTACCGCGCAGGGCATGCGCAACCCCACGCCGCGCATGCAGATGCTGGACGGCTTCAACCAGGGCTGGATCGCATTCGAGACCGGGGAACAGGGCACGCTGAAGGGGCAGACGGATATCGAGACCGTGCTGCGGCAGCTCGTCGCCGCGGGCTAAACCGGGGTCAGCACACAGAGCAGGCCGTGCCCGGCGGTAATCGCGCAGCCCTCGCCCGGCGGCAGGCGCAGCGCGTCATGCCGGGCCAGGGCAAGGCCGTTCACCCGCGCGGCCCCAAGGGCGAGGAACAGGCGCTCAGCATCATCCGGCGGCGTGACGCCCGTGCCGCAAGCCACAATGCCAGCCCGCCAGCGCGCCGGGTCGAACATCAGGTTGAAGTCCCGCACCGGGCCATCGAGCGGCGCGCCTTCGGCCGGGACATCGCCGGGGAAGGCGTAAGACGCATCATCTGGCGACAGGATGACCGGCGCGCGGGCCGCCACCCTCAGATGCAACCGCCCGGAAAGCACGCAAAGCAGGCGGGAAATACCGGGAAAGCAGGAGAACGGCCCGGCCACGGCAACCTCAGCCATGCTCGCCCGCCAGCCGAACTCCACCCCGCCAACCCCTGGCGTTGAGGCAAGAAGCTGCGTGGTGCCGCCGCCGTTTTTCCAGGGCACCGCCGGGCGCGTGGCGGCTGGCAGCAGCTCACTCATGCCGGGCGCACGAAGCGCGGGCCCTCGGCCTTCAGCGCCTCGATGCTCCCGCAACCCATCAGCGCCAGGGAGATTTCAATCTCCTTTGTCAACGCCTCGATGATCCGCGCCACACCCGCCTGCCCCGCAGCCGCCAGCGCATAGGCATAGGCCCGCCCGAGCAGCACGCCGGAAGCCCCCAGCCCCAGCGCTTTCACGATATCCGCGCCCCGGCGGAAACCGCTATCGATGAGCAGCTCCAGCCCCGGCACGGCGGCGGCGATCTCGGGTAGCATGGCGACGGTGGAGGCCGCGCCATCGAGCTGCCGGCCGCCATGGTTGGAGATGACGATGGCGTCCGCCCCCATTGCCTGGGCCTCGCGCGCGTCGGCGGCGCTTAAAATGCCCTTCAGCACCAGCCGGCCCGGCCAGTTCTCGCGCACCCAGGCAAGGTCGGCCCAGGAAAGGCTTTGGTCGATACGGCTGGAGAGCGCCGCCGCCTGGGCCAGCACGCCACGCCCGAACTCAGGGTGCGCAGCCAGCGCCTCCACTTGCGGCATGCCATGGCGGAGCATGTCCAGGCACCAGCCGGGGTGCATGGACAGACGCGCCAGCAGGCCGGGGGTTAAGCGCGTGAGGGCGCGGAAGCCGTTGCGCAGATCGCGCTCGCGCATGGCGGTGATGGCGCAATCCACAGTCAGGAAGATCGTCTCCACCCCGGCCTCGCGCGCGGCGCGCAACATCTCGGCGCCCAAAGCGCGGTCCTTCAGCACGTAGAGCTGGAACATGCTCTCGCCCAAAGCCTCCCGCGCCACACGGCTGATGCAGGCGACCGAGAAGCTGGACAGGCAGAACGGAATGTTCGCCGCCGCCGCCGCGCGGGCGGCCAGCACCTCGCCATTGCCAGCGTACAGCCCCAGAAACCCTACCGGCCCGAGCATGAAGGGCAGCGCCCGCCGCGCGCCGAGATAATCGGTGGAGAGGTCCGGCGCGGTAATACCGGTGAGCACGCTCTGCTCCAGCCGCCAGCGGACGAAATCGGCCTCGTTGGCGCGCAAGGTCGCCTCGGATGCGGCGCCGCCATCGATATAGTCGAAGAAAATTTTCGGCAGGCGGCGGCGCGCGGCCTGCCGCGCATCGGCCACGTTGACGAGCATCATGGCCGGACCAGCGTTTTCAGCCCCTGCCCCTCGCCCGCCAGCAGGCTGGCATAGGTGGCGGGCAAATCCGCCAGCGCCACACCAGGGGTGACGAGGCGGACCAGTGCCTCCGCATGTTCCGCCGCCAGCGCCGCCGCACGGGGGAGTTCATCGGCAAAAGCGTGGCAGCCCACGAGACTTATCTCGCGTTCCACCAGCAGATTGGCGTCCAGACTAAGCTTTTCGTGAAACAGCCCGACCAAGGCGATGCGCGCGCCGGGCGAGACCAGCCCGGTGAGCACGGCCAGAGCCGCCGCGCTGCCCGTGGCCTCCACGGCATGGCGCAGCCGCACGCCGTGCAGCCCCGCCGCATCCAGGCTGGCGACCCGCGCCCCCGTCACCGCCGCCACCAGGGCGGCGCGGGCGGCGTTGCGGTCGGCCACCAGCACCAGGCCATCATGCAGGCGGCTGGCGGCGAAGGCAGCAAGCCCGCCAATGGCACCGCAGCCCAAAATAAACACCGGCTCTCCCGGCCCCAAAGCCAGGCGGGAGAGCGCGTGCAGCGCCACCGCCAGCGGCTCGGTCAGCGCCGCCACCTCGGGCGGGGTGCCGGGGGCTATGCGCAGGAGCTGGGTTTCCGGCAGCACCACCTGCTCGGAGAAACCGCCCTCGCAGACCTCCCCCACAAAGCCGAGTCTGGCGCAGAGATTATGGTGCCCCTCCAGGCAGTCCGGGCATTCCCCGCACCAGATCCGCGAATCCGCCACCACGAGATCGCCGGGGCGAAATGCGGCAACGCCACGCGCCACCTCCACCACCTCGCCGCAGATTTCATGCCCCGGCGTCGCGGGGGCGCGGGAAATCCATTGCCCGGTTTTGAAATTATGCAGGTCAGAGCCGCACACCCCCGCCGCCTTCACGGCGATGCGCACCTGCCCGGGCGCCAGCACGCCGGGCGGGGGAATATCCTCGAACCGCAAATCCTCAACGCCATATAGCCGTACTGCCTTCATGCGGCGGAGCTTAAAATCCGGCGCGGCGCATGGTCAAGCCAGATGTATATACAAATCCCTTGACCACGCCGCCTGCCCCTGCTGGTATGCCGCGCAAAAACACGGAACGCGGTACACGGCATTGAGCAGGTCTAGCCCCGGCGCGGGGAAAGGCGGATAATTCGGCGCCCCGCAACGGGCCCAACATGGAGGTTTTCAATGCTGAAAAAACGGCTGCTTCTCTCGCTGGCCCTTGCCGGCGCGTTGTTCTCTGGCGGCCTCGCCAAGGCCACCACCATTCCCACCACGCCGGAACCGGGTGCCGTGCGCATCGCGCTCGAGCCCTGGCTCGGCTACGGCCAGTGGGCGGTGGCGGACAAGAAAGGCTTCTTCGCCAAGGAAGGGCTGAAGGACGTCACGCTCGTAAACTTCAACGAGGACAAGGATTTGAACGCCGCCATGGCCGGCGGCAAGGTTGATGCCGCCTGCGTCTCCACCAACACCGCCATGGCCATGGTCGCCGCCGGGCTGCCGGTAAAGGCCGTGCTGCTGATGGATTTCTCCAACACCGCCGACGCCATTCTCGCCCCCGCCTCCATCACCAGCATCGCGCAGCTCAAGGGCAAGCAGGTGGCGTATGAGGAAGGCTCGACCAGCGACGTGCTGCTGCACTACGCCCTGGCCCAGGCGCATATGAGCATAGCCGACATCACCAAGGTGCCGATGCCCGCCGATTCCGCTGGCGGCGCCATGCTGGCCGGGCGCGTGCCCGTGGCCGTGACCTATGAGCCCTACATCTCCGCCGCCCTCGCCGCCGGCAAGGGCTATCACCGCCTGTTCACCGCGGGCGTGAATCCGGGGCTGATCAGCGACGTGCTGATCGTCAGCGACAGCATGATCAAGAACCATCCCGGTCAGGTGCTGGCGCTGCTGCGCTCCTGGCAGGACGCACTCTCCTACTACCAGGCCAACACGCCGGATGGCCGCGCCATCATCGCCGCCTCGGTGGGCTCGGACCTTGCCAGCCTGAACACCGCGTTTGACGGCGTGACCTATTACAGCGTGCCCGCCGCCCGCACCGCCTTCAACGGCAGCTTCAAGACCAAAACCTTCAACGACGTGCTGAAGGCCGCCCAGCAGGCGGGCATCGTCACCGGCACGGTCACCCCGGCGCAGGTGCTGGATGCCGACTTCCTTGATGCGGCTCAGTAAAGTCGGCGCCCTGCGGCGCTCCCTGTTCACCACGGGGGGCGTCATCGGCCGGCGCAGCTATCTGGCCATCTCGGTTGGCGTGTTCGCGGCACTGTTCGCGGTCTGGTACGCCGTCACCGCCGCCGGGGTGGTGCCGCCGCTGTTCCTGCCCGCTCCCGGCGCGGTCTGGCAGCGGCTCTCCGGCCTTGCCGCCTCCGGCACGCTGCTGGGCGATGTGGAGGTCAGCACCTACCGCATTATCGCAGGCTTTCTCATCGCCTCGGCCATGGCCGTGCCCATCGGCGTGATGATCGGCTCCTACCGCTTCTGGGAGGCCGCGCTGGAGCCGCTGGCGGATTTCATCCGCTACATGCCGGTGGTCGCCTTCCTGCCACTGACCATTCTATGGGCCGGCACCGGGGATTTGCAGAAATTCCTGATCATCTGGATCGGCACCTTCTTCCAGCAGATTTTGATGGTGATGGACAATGTGAAACGCGTGCCGAAGGATTTCGTCGGGCTGGGACGCACGCTGGGGCTTTCGGAATTTCAGTTGCAGATGAAGATCGTCATCCCCGCCGCCCTGCCGGGCATATGGGACACGCTGCGCATCACCTTCGGCTGGGCCTGGACCTGGCTGGTGGTGGCCGAGCTGGTGGCCGCCGATAGCGGGCTTGGCTACCGCATCACCGTCTCGCAGCGCTACTTCGCCACCGACACCACCATCGGCTACATACTGGTGCTGGGCGTGCTCGGGCTGATCTGCGACCAGATCATGAAGGCGCTGGAGCGCGTGCTGTTCCCCTATGCGAAAGGCCGCTCCTGACATGGCGCCAAAACTTGAAATCAAGGGGCTGAACAAGCGCTTCGCCCGCACCGAGGCGCTGCGCGGCATCGACCTCTCGCTGGCGGAGAATGAATTCGTCTCGCTGGTCGGCGTCTCCGGGTGCGGGAAGAGCACGCTGCTCTCCATCGTCGCCGGGCTGCTGGATTACGATGAGGGCGACATTCTGGTGGACGGCGCGGCGATGACCGGGCCGGGGCTGGACCGGGGCGTGGTGTTTCAGGCCTACACGCTGCTGCCCTGGCTCACGGCGCGGCAGAATGTGGAATTCGCGCTGAAGGCCGCGGGGCATAAGGGGGCGGCGTGCAAGCGCATCGCGGCGGAGCATCTGGCCCTGGTGCGCCTCGCCAAATTCGCGGACGCCTACCCGCATGAGCTGTCGGGCGGCATGAAGCAGCGCGTCGCCATCGCCCGCGCCCTCTCCTACCGCCCGAAAGTGCTGCTGATGGACGAGCCCTTCGGCGCGCTGGACGCCATGACCCGCCACGAAATGCAGACGCTGCTCACACGCGTATGGGAGACGCATAAGCTTACCGTGCTGTTCGTCACGCATGACGTGGAGGAGGCGGTGTATCTCTCCGACCGCATCGTGGCGATGACGGTGGGGCCGGGGCGGATCAAGACCGAGTTCGCCGTGAACCTGCCACGCCCGCGCACGGCGGAGATCATGACCACGCCGGATTTCATCGCCGTGCAGCAGCGCGTGCTGGCCACCATCCGCGAGGACCTCGCGGGCGACGAACATTGAGGAATGTGCCCATGACCGAGACCATACGCTTCCACGATCTGCGCAATGCCACCGTCATTTCCGAGGCCCTGTTCGCCCGCACGGAGACGGACCTCTCCGGCATCATCACCCAGGTGGAGCCGATCATCGCCGCCGTGCGGGCGGAGGGCGACGCGGCATTGCAACGCTTCGCCCGTGCCTTTGACGGCGTGACCGCCGAGACGATGGAGCTGCGCGCGAGCGAGGCGGAATTCGAGGCCGCGTTCGTGGGCTTCGACCCCGCGATGATCGAGACGCTGAAACTCGCCATCGACAATATCCGCCGCTTCCATGAGGCGCAGAAGCCGGAAGAGATGTGGATGAAGGAAATCCGCCCCGGCGTGTGGACGGGCGACCGCATGCTGCCCATCGAATCCGTGGCCTGCTACGTGCCGCGCGGCAAGGGCGCCTTCCCCAGCGTGGTGAACATGACCTGCATCCCGGCGCTGGTGGCGGGGGTGAAGCGGGTGATTATCATCACCCCGCCAGGGCCGGACGGCAAGGTGGATGCCGGGACGCTGGTGGCTGCAAAGCTCATCGGCGTGACCGAGGTGTATAAATGCGGCGGCGCCCAAGGCGTGGCCGCGGTGGCCCATGGCACCCAGACGGTGCCGAAATGCGTGAAGATCGTGGGGCCGGGCAGCCCCTATGTGGTGGCGGCCAAGCGGCTGCTGGCGCAGATTATCGACCCCGGCACACCCGCCGGGCCGAGTGAGGCCATCATCCTGGCCGATGACAGCATCAACGGCGCGCTGGCGGCGCTGGATCTCATCATCGAGTCCGAGCACGGGCCGGATTCCTCGGCCTATCTGGTAACGGACAGCCCCCGCGTGGCGCAAGAGGCCCGCGAGGCCCTGCCCCGCTACTGGGCGCAGATGGACGAGAAGCGCGCCGGGTTCTCGAAAGCCGTGCTATGCGGCTCACATGGCGGCATCGTGCTGACGCGGGATTTCAACATGGCAGTGGAATTCGTGAACGGCTACGCGCCCGAGCATCTGGAAATCCTGACCAAGGAACCGCTGGCGGTGCTGGGGCGCATCGTGAATGCCGGGGAGATATTGCTGGGCGAATACACCCCGGTGACGATGGCCAATTACCTGCTCGGCCCCAACGCCGTGCTACCCACCAACCGCGCGGCGCGCACCTCCTCGCCGCTTTGCGTGTTCGACTACATGAAGCGCGCCTCCATCGCGCACGTTACCAGCGCCGCCTACCCGGCACTGGCGGAACACGCGCACCGCTTCGCCAGCTATGAGGGGTTCGATGGCCATGCCCGCGCCGTGTCTCCACTGCGCATGACACTGCTCGGCAAATGAGCCGGTTCTCGCTGGCGGGCCGCAAGGCGCTGGTCACGGGTTCGGCGCGCGGCATTGGCCGGGCGCTGGCCCTGGCATTGGCCGAGGCGGGCGCGGAGGTTTTTTGCTCTGGGCGCGATGCCGCCGCCGTGGAGGCCGCCGCATCCGGCCTGCGCGCGGCGGGTTACGCGGCGCATGGGCTGGTGCTCGATGTTTCCTCCCCCGCCGCCATTACCGAGGGCTTCACCCGCCTGCGCGGGATGACGGACCGGCTGGATATTCTGGTGAACAATGCCGGGCTGGAATCCGTCTGCCCCTCGCTGGAGGTGGACGAAGCGCTCTGGGACAAAATCCTCGGCACGAATTTGAAAGGCGCGTTCTTCTGCGCCCAGGCGGCGGCCCGGATGATGCCTGAGGGCAGCGCCATCCTGAACCTCTGCTCGCTGACCTCCGAGGTCGGCGTGCCTACCGCCGCCCCTTACGGCGCTTCCAAATCCGGGCTGCTGGGCGTGACCCGCGCGCTGGCGGCCGAATGGGCAAAGCGCGGCATCCGCGTGAACGGCATCGGCCCCGGCTATTTCCGCACCGCCATGACGGAGGCGTTCTACGAGGACACCGCCTGGGCCGAGGCGATGCTGGCGAAAATCCCGCTGGCGCGCTTTGGCGAACTTGAGGACTTGGCCGGGGCGGCGGTGTTCCTGTGCGGCCCCGCCGCCGCCTATATCACCGGCCAGGTGCTGTATGTGGATGGCGGGTATCTTGCCAGCATCTGAGAGCCGCACCGGGGCGCTGCGCAAACTGGCGGCACGGGGTGAGACCGCCGCCGCCGAAGCGGGCATCGCCGCGCTGCTGGCGGAATTGTTCGGGCTGGCGGCGGCGGATGTGCGCATTAACCGCGACCAGTACAGCCTGAACTCGCTGAACGGCTTCTTCTCGGCGGGCGGCGCGGACTATTTCTTTAAATTCCATCAGGAGGATGGCGAGGAGGCAATGGCGGGTGAGTATTACCGCGCTGGCATCCTCACCGCCGCAGGGCTGCCGGTGGATATGCCAGTGCATGTCTCACGCGAGCCGGGGGCGCAGATTCTCGTCTACCGCCGCCGCAATGAGCCGCGCTTCGCCGACACGCTGCGCACGCTGGACGAGCGCAATGAGACCAGCCCGCGCGCTTTGGCGGCGGAAGCGGCGCTGAACGAAACGCTGCTGGCGGTGTACCGCCGTACGCTGCACCCCATCACCCCGGCGCAATCCGCCGGGGAACCAATTCACCAGCTCTTTCACAACCGGCTGGTGGATGCCGGGGCGTTCCCCGGCGGGCGCTACAAGAGCTTCTACCTCAACCAGGAGGTGACGCTGCCGGGCGTAACCCTGCCCTGGGCGGAATTTTCCCGCCTGCGCTTCGTCATCAACGGTGCCCCCTACCGCGACACGCTGGAGACCCTGTTCACCCGCGCCGAGGCCCGGCTGCGCCCGGACAGGCTGGCCGATGCGGGCGGCGTCACCGCGCATGGCGATGCGCATAACGCCAATGTATGGGACAGCGCGGATGGTCTCAGCTTCTTCGACCCCGCCTTTGCCGGAGAGCATGTCCCGGCGCTGCTGGCCGAGGTGAAATCCACCTTCCACAACATCCTGGCCCACCCGTTCTGGCTCTACGACCCAGACATTGCCGCCACGCGCCACGGCGCCACGGCGCGGGTGGAGGGCGGCGCGCTGCACATCACCACCGATTGGGCGCCAAGCCCCCTCCGCCGGGCTCTGCTGGAGGTGAAGGCGAGAAGCTTCTGGCGCCCCTGGCTGGCCGAGCTGCAATCGCGCGGGTTGCTGCCCCCGGATTGGCGGGATGTGCTGCGCCTGGCGCTCTTCCTCTGCCCCACGCTGGTGATGAATTTGCGCGCGGGCGCGGGGCGGCATAACCCTGTGTCATCGGCCATCGGCTTCGCCGTGGCGGTCATGGCCGGCAGCCCGCCAGTGGCGGCGGCGGCGGACATCGACCTCGCCGCCCCGCTGCTGGCTTAAAGGAGATAACGATGGACCTCGACACCTTCATCACCGGCTTGCCGAAAGCGGAGCTGCATCTGCATATCGAGGGCTCACTCGAACCCGAGCTGATGTTCGCCCTGGCCCGGCGCAACAAGCTGACGCTGCCGTTCAAATCCGTCGAGGATGTACGCGCCGCCTACAATTTCTCCAATCTGCAGGACTTCCTCGACATCTACTATGCCGGTGCGCAAGTACTGCGTACGGCGGAAGATTTCCACGACCTCACTTTCGCCTATTTCACCCGCGCCGCGGCTGACGGCGTGCTGCACGCCGAAATCTTCTTCGACCCGCAGACCCATACGAACCGGGGCATTCCCTTCGCCGTGGCGGCCGAGGGCATTCTCTCCGGCATGCAAGCCGCCCAAGCCCGGCTCGGCGTCACCTCCCGGCTGATCCTGTGCTTCCTGCGGCATCTGGATGAGGACGCCGCCTTCGCCACCTTCCGCATGGCCGAGCCCTGGCTGGACCGCATCACCGGGGTGGGGCTGGATTCCTCCGAGCGCGGGAACCCGCCGGGCAAGTTCGCCCGCGTCTTCGCCGCCGCCGGCGCGGCAGGGCTGAAGCGCGTTGCCCATGCGGGCGAGGAAGGCCCCGCCGCCTATGTGTGGGAGGCGCTGGACGTGCTGCATATCGACCGTCTGGACCACGGCAACCATGCGCTCGACGACGAGGCCCTGGTGCAACGCCTAGCCTCGACGCAAATGACGCTGACCGTCTGCCCGCTCTCCAACACCAGGCTCCACGTGGTGCCGGACATGCGGGTTCACCCCATCGACACCATGCTGGCGAAAGGGCTGCGCGCCACCATCAACTCCGACGACCCCGCCTATTTCGGCGGCTATATCGGGGAGAATTTCAAGGCTGCCGCGCTGGGCCGCCAGCTCAGCCGCGCGCAGCTGGTGGAACTGGCCCGCAACAGCTTCCTCGGCGCGTTTCTGGACGATGCCACGCGGCAGGGCTACCTGCGCCGGCTGGACGCCTACGCCCAGCCGGGCTGAGCCTACCTGCGCTCGTACCAGCCCCGCGAGCCGCGCACGATCCGCACCACCGAGAGCATCACCGGCACCTCGACCAGCACGCCGACCACGGTGGCCAGCGCGGCACCGGACTGGAACCCGAACAGCGCGATGGCCGTGGCCACCGCCAGCTCGAAGAAATTACTGGCGCCGATGAGCGCCGACGGCCCGGCAACGCACCACGCCACACCCAGCTGGCGGTTCAGCCAATAGGCCAGACCGGCGTTGAAATAGACCTGAATCAAAATCGGCACGGCCAGCAGCAGAATAACCAGCGGCTGGCGCACGATCTGCGTGCCCTGCAAGCCAAACAGCAGCACCAGCGTCAGCAGCAGCGCCACCAGCGACACCGGCCCCAACACCTGCAAGGTGCGGCGCAACGCCGCCTCGCCACCGCGCCACAGCAGCGCCCAGCGCCAGAGCTGCGCCACCGCCACGGGCACGAGAATGTACAGCACCACCGACAGCACCAGCGTGTTCCACGGCACCACGATAGAGGACAGCCCCAGCAGCAGCGCCACGATCGGCGCGAAGGCGAAGACCATGATCGTATCGTTGAGCGCCACCTGGCTCAACGTGAAATGCGGCTCACCATCCACCAGATTCGACCAGACGAATACCATGGCGGTGCAGGGCGCCGCCGCCAGCAGGATCAGCCCGGCGATATAACTGTCGATCTGGCCCGCGGGCAGAAACGGACGGAACAGATGGCCGATGAACAGCCAGCCGAGCAGCGCCATGGAGAATGGCTTGACCAGCCAGTTCACCGCGACCGTGGATGCGATGCCGCGCCAATGCACCCCCACCTGCGCGAGGGCGGCAGGGTCGATTTTCAGCAGCATGGGCACGATCATCAGCCAGACCAGCCCGGCAATGGGCAGGTTGACCTGCGCCACCGTGGCCCCGCCCACAAGCTGGAAGACCGATGGAGCGAACTGCCCCAGCGCCACGCCGCCCGCCATGCACAGCGCCACCCAAAGCGTCAGATAGCGCTCGAACACACCGAGCGCGGGCGCGGATGCCTTGCCCTGCCCGGGCAATGCGGCCTCGCTCACGGTGTCACCCGGCGGCCAGAGGCGTCCACCACCATCTCGCCATCTTCCTTGGCGAAAGCCCCGCGCTGCGGGCTGGGCAGGATGTCCAGCACCACCTCGGACGGGCGGCAGAGTTTGACCCCCAGAGGCGTCACCACGATGGGCCGGTTGATGAGGATCGGATGCGCCAGCATGGCGTCGATGAGCTGGTCATCCGTAAAGGCCGGATCGTCCAGCCCCAGCTCCTCATAAGGCGTGCCATTGCGGCGCAGTATTGCGCGCACGGAAAGGCCCATGCGCGCAATAAGGCTGACCAGCTCCGCGCGGCTCGGCGGGGTCTTCAGATACTCGATAACCTGCGGCTCCTCACCGCTATTGCGGATCAGGCCGAGCACGTTACGCGACGTGCCGCAGGCGGGGTTATGGTAGATGATAGTGGTCATCGCTGGGTCTTTCCTGGGTCAGGCATGGGTAGCGGTGGCGCAGAACGGCACCTCGCAAGCGGAAGGCTCGCCACGGCAGCAATTCTCGGTGAGATAGGCCAGCAGCCCGTTCATGGCCGTGTACGCGGCCGCGTAGATCAGGGACCGGCTCTCCCGCTGGCAGGTGATGAGTCCGGCATGGCGCAGCTCCTTCAGGTGGAATGAGAGCGTCGCCGAGGCCAGCCCCAGCTGCTCGCCAAGCTGCCCGGCGGAAATCCCCTCCGCCCCGGCCTGAACCAGCAGGCGGAATATGTCGAGCCGCGTCTCCTGCGCCAGGGCGGCCAAAGCCGCGAGGGCATCTTGTTTTTCCATATTTCCATTTCCATGGAAATATGGAAACTGTCAATCAGGACCTCGCGCGTACCCCCAATCTCTGAAAGGCACCTTGCTCACATTATCCACGAAGCTTTCCTCTGGCATGCCCTGGGCGAACAGCGCCTCATGCGTGCGAGTTCCATATGACCGTTAGGTGAAGATTGCGGGCACTGCGCCTTGAACCGCCCCGGGCTGCGCCAGAATGCCGCCGATGAACACCTCATGGTCCGGCGAGAACTGCGGGTCGCGCACCGGCAAACCGCCGGATATTTCAGGTAACGCCGCAAGATATCTTGGCGCCGTGACGTTCAGCAGAGGCAAACCAAGCTGGACGATCGCCCAGCGTCCCGCCCATTACGGCGGCACCCACGGGCAGCGCGGGCAAAAAGCCGCGCCGACGCCTGCCCGGCAAGTGAAAGGCGATGGTTTTTTAAATATATATTACATCTGCCAGAGAGTTAGATACTCTATCGAACAGGAATGCCACGGTTTTATCCCGCCACGCATCGCGCTACCTCTATTCAGGAGGCAAGGTTCAGGGGGCTTTCGCCCCCTGAGTCGTTTGCAGCTAAATTAGCTCTTCTTCACGGCCTTGGCAGTCTTGTGGGTCGCCTTGTGGCTAACCTTGTGGACCTTCGCCTTAACCGGGGCAGGCGCGGCCGGGGCCGGGGCAGCCTGTGCCGGGGCCTGAACCGCAGGCGCGGTGGTGGTGGTGGCGGCGGTCTGCGCCAGAGCCGGAGAGGCCAAGGTGGCAGCAGTAACGGCAGTCAAAAGAATACGGCGAATCATGATTATCTCCCTGAGAGTCACGCGACCCATATTACGGGTCCAGCATGGCTGCAATAGCATCATATTTATGGCGTAAATTGGGCCGCGCATGCGGGGGTATTGTTGCGAACAAATCTTATCTTTTCAGGTGTGAAATCGATCCGCAGCCGGCTTGTCCCCATTCATACAGGCGGGGAAGCTGCCCGGCGCCTGCCCTATATTCACGGCAGCGCCAAGCGGGCAGCAGCGGTTTCATCCAGTTCCGGAACATAGTTGCCTAGGATCGCGTATTTCCCACGCATCTGGCCATGCAGCATCCGCGCAGGTGTGTTGCGCCAATACCGGTCCAACCCATGCGCCGCCAGCTCGCCACTCTCAATGAATCATATACGAAGTCACAGCGCTGCCGGTATTGTTGCCCTCCTGCACGATCTGGAAAATCGCGCCGTTTTAGCCACGCACCAGATGCGCTTTCGGCACCTTCATCTTATCGAGCAGCACCAGCCACGGCCCTCCTCATCCAGCGCCACGATGGGCACGAGATACGCCACCAGCACACCCGTGCCATAGAATGTCTTGCCGGTGAGGACAATATAATTTCCTGCACCGTGAATTTCGTTTCGACCTCATAGGCACTTGGAACAGAATGTCGACGGGGCGTTACCAAAACCGATACCCGCCCGGCAAGAGCATGTCCGCCCTGGCATCTGAGAGCATTGCATCTTCCCGAAAACAGCCTTTGCGCCAAAGGGAGCATGCACCCGCCAATGGAGGAATTCGTTTTTACCCATTCGGTCTGAACGACATCATCCGCGGTACTGAGCATCTGCCCCCGAAGCGCCGGTATAAATTTCGATAACAAAACTTATCTGTCCGCCACGGCGGTTGCCAGCATCGGCGCCGGTGCCGGCAACTGGGCCTGCCGCCTCTGCCCGGTCTCAAACCGGCCAACCAGCCGCGCCAATTGCCTGGCCTCCAGGGCAAGCTCATGGTTTGCCTTCGTCGTGGCATCCACCATCGCGGCGTTGTCATGCGTCACCCGGTCCATTTTACGCACGGTCTCGTTCACGCCACCCAACCCTGCCGACTGCTCCTGTGCTGATTGCGCGATGCCCGCCACGAGCCTATTCAAACTGCCAACCTGCCCAACAATACGCTCCAGCGCCTTGCCTGTTTCACCCACAAGCTGCACGCCCGTGGCAACCTGCTGGCTTGAGGCCAGGATCAGCGCCTTGATCTCCTTGGCCGCATTAGCCGAGCGTTGCGCCAAGGCGCGCACCTCGGTGGCCACCACGGCAAAGCCC
>Ga0255356_1000493_pt1 | contig 26944 bp, 19 predicted proteins | sample HBST100metaG_FD_189944 | JGI IMG/M metagenome (GOLD analysis project Ga0255356, IMG submission 189944) | Peat soil microbial communities from Stordalen Mire, Sweden - H.B.S.T100 | ecosystem: Environmental > Terrestrial > Soil > Wetlands > Peat | place: Sweden: Norrbotten County, Stordalen Mire...
TCCCACCAACCGCCTGGGTGCTCGCCGGCACCGGAATTGGCGGCGGAGTTATCGGGGCCTTGGCCGGCCGCATTCCCCGGTTCTTCATTGGCGGCGGAATCACGGCGGCAACCGGCATTGCTCTCGCTTTCAGCAGGGTTTCGTTAGCAGCGGGCTTCACGATCCTCTACGGCGTAATCGGCCTTCTCTCCCTTGTCTCCGGCTGCGTGGTGCTTCTGCTTTTCCTGCGCCAACCCGCCGAGCAGGTTCAATAGCATGAGTGCGAAGATTCAGCGACTCGCCGAAATTGACCGTGTGATCCATGAGCCGGCGCGGCTGATGGTCGTAGCTCTGCTGGCTGCCGTCGAAGAAGCCGACTTCCAGTACCTGCGTCAGACGACAGGCCTCACCCAAGGCAATCTCTCGACTCATCTCTCCAAGTTGGAAGAAGCGGGTTACGTCGCCATTGAGAAGACTTTCAGGGGGAAATACCCGCTCACCATCTGTCGGCTGACCAAACGCGGCAGAGAAGCACTCGACAACTACCGAAAGGTAATCAAAGCCGCGCTTTGATCCGTTCGCGAGCTATCCAAGGTTCCAGAAGCGGAACCTGGGACACCCGGCTCTTTAACTCAGATTTCCCGAAATGGAACGCCGCAAAATTAATTTTAGAAACTCAAAATGAAAACTCCGGTTATTTACATTGCTGACTCTTTGATATTTATCGCTTGACAATCCAATTTCATGCGAGTTATAGTCGGCGCGCCCTTAATTTTGAGTTGTCGCTTCATCGGGGGTGCGCTAAATCACCCCCCAAAAACACAAAGTAATGGGAGGGATTTGAAAGCAAAATCCACCCGGCACAACAGAGAAGTTGGCTTAAAAGGAAACCATGAAAATCGCTCTTATCGCGCTGCTCTTTGCATTGGCCGCTCTTGCCCAAGCCCAAACTGCCGGTTTGCCAACAGCCTGCGGCCCCAAGGATGCCGGCTTCGATGTGAAGTTGGACAAATCTCAACAGACGCCAGCGCCTCCAGAACCGGGGAAAGCGCAGGTTTACTTTATTAGGGATGACGGTCTATCTGGTGCTATTGGCCGATTGGGATATCCAAGCACAAAGATTGGGATAGACGGGGTATGGGTGGGTGCAAGCCTGGGTAATTCCTATTTCTCCGTCTCTGTGGTGCCAGGAGAGCATCATGTTTGTATGAACCTCGATTCGCGTCACTACGAACATAAAGTTGAACTCGCGCATTTTACAGCGGAGACTGGGAAAGTTTATTACTTCCGGACACGACTCATCGCTGCTCAAAACCTTAATTATCTAGATCTTATTCCGGTCGACAGCGATCAGGCCAAGTATCTGATTGCCTCCTACCCGCTGAGCGTTTCACGCGCCAGGAAGTGAGATGGAAAAGTCCGACCGGCAGTTTCGGAGTCCAGGAGAAGCTATATGCGTCCGCCACATTGTGCTTTATGCTTCTGCACCGCGCTGCTGCTCGCCGGTTGCGGAGCCAAATCCGTGAGCGTCCCTGCACCTACACCTACACCCGTCCAGGCGATCGCCATCACCGTCCAACCGCTTAGCCAGGTCATCCCTCCGGGCGGCACGGCGATCTTTACCGTCGATGCCACCAGCGCCGCGCCGCTCCGCTATCAGTGGAGCGAGAATGGCGCAGAGATAGCCGGAGCCACCAGCGCCAGCTACACCACGCCAGAGATACCTCTCGGCACGAGTGTCCCGGCCTTGGTTGGTTCTTATCAAGTGACCGTCAGCAACTCCTCCACTTCAGTTGCAAGCAACACCGCTACGCTGACTTCGGGGCCGCGCTCACCCAAGGCGGGGGATCTGCGGTATCTGATTGAAGAGCAGGTTGGTATGCTTGGGCTGTATCAGAGCGGGTTTACGACCGACCTGAGCGGAACTGGACACGTATCATCTCTTAATTCGGTGGGCTCTCCGCTCTCAATGGGATCTATCACCTGCGGCACTAACTATCCTTGCGGTTGGCAGATCTTTATGTTCTATCTACCTGCGCCTATGACAGGCATCAACATGTACTACCAAAGCGGCAACTATAGGGATTTTACGTCGGACATGCAATCGCTTTTGGCCTCCGACGTCGTGCTCATTTCACTGGACTTGGAGCCAGCGAACGATGCTTACGGCGCGGCAACCGTACAAACGACGCAGCCCGGAGGATTCGACTATAGACTGGAACCCATCCCGGTCGGGGCAAACCTACAAGCACAAATACAGGATCAAGCTAACCAGGATGGCGCTGAGAGTCGCGTCATCACGGCAGTCTCTTTCGACGACAATTTGGGGCAGGCCGATCTGATCTCCTATGGATGGACGGGCGACACCAACACCGTGTACGACACCCAAACGATCATTACCACATCGGACAATGTCCCTACCGAGGCAATTGCCCTGGCCGGTGAAGGCTACATTATCAGCGCCTTCGGCGGCAACGAGAAGAACGGATACCTGCTCATCGGCACACGTGTCAAGGGCGACAGCCTGGCGCGTCAGATCTGCGTATTTCTACCTTGGGCTACGACCTCTTCAACGCCATGCATTGATAACGGTCTCTACGACACTACGGTTGTGAAGCTCCTTGAAGGCTACGCTCCCACGGATATCACCGAGCAATAAGCCTGCTTGAGTTTTTGCCGGTTGCCGGGCGCCACAGGTCTCGATTCTGTTCTGAGACCTCAAGAATCCAGCCTCAGGAATCCAGCGGAGCCCCCCAATTCTCGCCTCCGAAATCAGGAAATCCAAAACCAGCCTCATCCCTTATTGCCGGTAATGAACCCCGGCAAGCGCACAATATAGAAGCAGTCAGTAGGGGGACTTTTCTGACCACTGACCACTGATTTCTGGCGCTCTACCCCCCCTCCCCAAAATGCCCGTTTTTTAGCCGCTTCCCCTCCTCAATCTAGGCGCTAAGTTATCTTTAATCAACAATATACATGATCGTCCTAAAGGTAAACCTGTTAACTGAATAGTAAACACTAACCCCTGAAAAAGCGTCCTTTTTGCGTCAAAAAAAGCCGTTTTTAGCTACGATTTTGCCAGAAAACGCGTTTTTTTGCGATTGCTCTTCTCGGGATTTGCCGCCTCGGCCGGATTCCAGACGGCCTTTAACAAGTACACTGACCGTGGAAGCGCCTCATGCCCGAAACCATCCCGCCAGCCCGCATCGTTCTCACCACCGTCGCCAACGCCGAGGAGGCCAGCCGCCTGGGCCGCGCGCTGGTCGAGGAGCGGCTGGCCGCCTGCGCCACGCTGATCCCCGCCGTCGAGTCCATCTATCGCTGGCAGGGCGAAGTGGAAACCGCCAGTGAAACCCTGCTGCTGCTCAAGACCGGTCCCGATCAACTGGCGGCCCTCGAAGTCCGCCTGCGCGAACTACACAACTACCAGACGCCGGAGTTCCTGGTTCTGCGCGTAGACTCCGCCAGCCAGCCTTATCTCGAATGGCTGCAAGCCAGCCTGCGCCAGCCTTGATCGCCGAAGTCGATCTCCCTGTGGACGAGGCCGTCTGATATTCTGGCCTTGGTCTGCCGCCATGCGCTGGTTACTGATTGCCCTTCTCGTTTCGCTCGGGGCGCTGCTGTTTGCCGCTACAGCCGTGGCGCGTCATATTCTGTCTCAGCGCGCAGATTTGAGTCCCAGGGCGCTTGAGCACATCGATTCCACCCTCGATTCCGTTATGGCGTCTGAGGAAACAGAAGTAGAACCATAGGCTTAGAGGAGACCGCTTGCACAAGGAAACTTTCCCTGCTGTTGACCTCGTCCGCCATGCCTGCCGCCGGCTTCCAGCCTTTGCGCCGGCCAACGGTCTAGCCGCATCCAATGTAACGCAGCAGTTTTTCGCCTTGAAAGGACTTTCCCACTGTGAGTAACCCGCAATCCGGAGTAAGCAACACCGCCGCACCGATCGATATCTCTATCGCGCATAGTCCCGACTCCGACGACGCATTCATGTTTTATGGCTTGGCCACCAACAAGGTCCGCGTTCCCGGCTATCGCTTTTCCCACACGCTTTGCGACATCGAAACCCTCAACCGCCGCGCCCAGGACGAGGCTTTCTTTGACGTCACGGCCATCAGCTTTCACGCCTATCCCTATCTGCAGCAGAACTACACGCTGATGGGCTGCGGCGGCAGCGTCGGCGAGGGCTACGGCCCCATGGTCGTCTCCAGCCGCAAGCTCGCGCCCGGCGATCTGGGCCGCATCAAGATCGCCGTTCCCGGAGCCCTGACCACCGCCTACCTCGCGCTCAAAATCTTCAATCCGGCCATTGAAACGGTAACCGTGCCCTTTGATCGCATCATTCCCGAGATTCTGGCCGGCAACTTCGACGCCGGGCTCATCATCCACGAGGGCCAGCTTACCTATTCCAGCAGCGGCCTCTACAAGGTTCTCGACCTCGGCGTCTGGTGGCGCGAGACCACCGGCCTGGTGCTGCCGCTGGGCGGCAACGCCATCCGCCGCTCGCTCGGAAAAGAATCCTTGCGCATCGTCACCAAGGCCGTGCATGACAGCATCCAGCACGCCCTCGACCACCGTGAGCAGGCCCTGGAATACGCCATGCAGTTTGCCCGCGACCTGGACGCACGAGAGGCCAACCGCTTCGTCAGCATGTATGTGAACGAGCGTACGCTGGACTACGGAGCCGACGGCCGCCAGGCCATTCGCAAACTCCTCGATTTGGGATTCGAGCGCGGCATCATCCCCATCGCCCCCCAGGTGGACTTCGTCGAATAGCTCCATCTTTTCTGTTGCCGAATTGCTGCATACCCATCCTTTCCGCTCTTTCCTGCGTGAAGGATGGGAAGCAACAGCGAACATCCTCCGGCCGCAACCGGACGCAGTACCTTTGGTACCCGGATTCCCGCCTGAAGGTCATTGAAACCAGCTAAGAATTTCTTGCGGTTTCCTAAATTATTCCTAACTGTCGCCGATGCATCCAGTAATGAGGTCTTAACTGGATGCTCGCCAACTCCAATCCAATCTTCCTGCTCGCATCGCCCGAGCCCGCTCTGCTGGCTGCCATTGAACCGGTGCTCCTTGCTTCGGGCGCCCGCGTCGAAATCGTTCTCTCTGCCGAGGCCGCGCTCGCCTCGATCACCGCGCCCAATCCACCCAATCTGGCGCTGCTCGACACAAACCTGCCCGGCATGAAGATGGACAAGTTGCTGGCGGCCGCGCGCGCCGCCGTCAGCGGTGACCGTCTTCCGATTGTGCTGATTTCGGACACTGTTACCCAGGAGTGGATCGACCGCCTGGCCGAAGGAGTGATCGACGACCTGATTCCGCGCGGTGCGGAGCCCTCCTATTGGCAGTTCCGGCTTGACCTGGTGCTGCGCGCCCGCCGCACTTCGCGCGAACTCGACACGCTTCGCGATGCCGCCGCGATGAATGCGCAGATGGACCGCCTGACCGGTATCTACAACCGCGAAACCATCCTCGCCATGCTCTTTCGAGAGACCGACCGCGTGCAGCGGATGAAGAGCTCGCTGTGCATGATCCTCTTCGATATTGACGACTTTGGCCACTGGAACTCACGGCTGGGCTCTGCGGCCTGCGATGAGCTGCTCTGCCAGGTGGTGGCGCGCACCGCGCGGCTGCTTCGCAGCTATGACCTGCTGGGCCGGCCCGGCAAGGATGAGTTTCTGGTGGCGCTGCCCGGTTGCAGCGCCGTCAGCGCCGTAATGCTGGCTGAGCGGCTTCGCCTCGATGTCTTTAACTCGCCCTTCCGAGTGATCGGCGAAGCCATCCGGCTCTCGGCCTGCTTTGGCATCGCCTCCAGCCATGGCCGCTCCCCGGTGGTGGTTCTGCGCGAGGCCGAACAGGCCCTGCTGTGCGCCAAAACGGATGGCCCGGAGTCCATCCAGACCTTCAACGATTCCCAGCGACCCTCCGCCGCCCCGGTCACATTTCTCTCCCCAACCTCCGGCGACGAACTCCTCGCCTGGTGATGCTGAATGCAGGTTAGGACGGGCCATGCGGGGAGTTTAGCTGTGGTGGGTTTTCTTCCGGGTAGACGGCAAACCGGAGACTGACTTCCTACCGCTCTCAGCCCAGAAACTCCTGAAAGACATCGTTGGAGAGCAGTTGTCCCTGCGCGGTCAGGCGAATTGTCTTGCCGTCCGAAGTTAGCAGCCCATCCTTCACCAGCCGCCCGACGGCTTCCATCGCCGGCGCCACTGTCTCACGGCCAAACTCCCGCTCCAGCGCGGCCACTTCCACTCCGGCATTCAGCCGCAGACCCAGAAACCATGCCTCCTCGTGCTGCCGCTCGGGCGAAAGCCACGCTGTCTCCACCGGCTCTCCACCCCACGGAACAAGACCTGTCCGCGGGGATTCCGGCTCCGGTCCCGCCAGATAAGCCTTCAAATCATCGGTGGTGGTGGAGCGCAAGAGATAGGGCTGATCGGAGTCCGCCTCGCGAATCGGCTCCGGCGGAGATTTTTGGCCTCCCATCCTTTCGCCGGAAAGATGGCGAAAGGATGGGGCACCCAGCGTTGGGTCTCGGTCGCTGGAGTGGAAATCTGGTGCTGCTCGCAGCATCGACGACGCATCCAGCCCCAAGCCCAGGTAAGGCCGCCGCTGCCAATAGCGAAGATTGTGCCGCGACTGAAAGCCGGGGCGGCTGAAATTTGAAATCTCATACTGCTCCAGTCCGGCCTCGGCGAGCTTTTCGATTGCCCGCGAATACATCTGTGCAATTGCATCGTCGGTGGGAACCAGCCCGGCATGGTAGCGCGCGCCGCCGGCCAGCATCTCGCGGCCCAGCCGAGAATCCTCGTCCACCTCGAGCATGTACACGCTGGCGTGAGGAACGCCGGAGTCCGCCAAAACCCCAAGCGATTCCTCCCAGGAAGCGAAGGTTTGCCCGGCCAGCCCGGCGATCAGGTCCACGTTGAGGTTAGAAATCCCGGCCGCGCGCAGCCGCCGCAAGTCTTGCTCCACAATTGCGCGGCTGTGCAGCCGCCCGCTCTCGTGGGCCTCGCGGTCGATGAACGACTGCACGCCCAGGCTGGCGCGATTCACTCCCACCGCGGCCAGCGCGGCAAGGGTCGAGTCGGCAATCTGACCCGGCGCGCATTCGACAGTGATCTCGGCGTCCGGCTCAAAGTCGAACTCCGCCCGCATCGCATTGAAAAGCCGCTTGAGCAGTTCCGGCGCAAGCAGGCTGGGTGTCCCTCCGCCCAGGTAAACAGAGTCAACGCGGCGCGGCAGGTTCACGCCCATACGCGCCGCCCACTCACGGGCAGCCGCCAAGTCTTGAATGAGCCGGTCTACATATCGGGTATGTTCGCTTGCCGGATAAACCCCTGAGGCAAAGTTGCAATAGGTACACTTCGACCGGCAAAAGGGAATCGAAATGTAAAGGCCGAGCGCGTCGCTGTGCAATCCAGGCATTGAAAGGATTGTTTCACGCGCGGAGCTGTTTCATCCCTGTCCTTCAGGCTCCAACTATGCGACTTGCATGCTGGTCCCCGGCGTGAGCGCAGATTCCAACCATGAATCCGAATTCATACCAGCGGCCGTTATTGTTCGTTTCGTAGATGCTTACGCCACCCACGAACAGGCTCACAATGAATGTGATCGGTGCGATAATTCCATGCCAGAGGCCGCCCAAAAATCCGGCAGGACTGGCGCCCGGCTCTTTGTATTTCGAGTTTGATCCAGCGACGGAAAGTGCATTTGCCATAGTGGCAAAAAGCATAAGCTGGATTCATGGCAGATGCAAATTGCATCACCTTCATACTGGTGAATTGTCCGGGAGCGCTTTCCCCGGTCATGCAATCATGGAATCGAGGAGATCCGGTTTGAAAGCTTGGCCTGTTGTGGGCATCTTCCTGATGCAAGCCTTCTTGCTCATTGCCCATTGGTTCATTTATCACACGTTGATTGCCTTCTGGTGGCCTCTCAGCCCGGCAGCCACTCTGGCGCTGTGGAGCGCGATCTTTGTGCTGGCCTTCAGTTTCATCGTCGCCGCCCTGCTCAGCTTCCGCTTCTCCAACCCGCTGGTCACCGCGGTCTACAAGGTTGCCGCCGTCTGGCTGGGGTTTCTCAACTTCTTCTTCCTGGCCGCTTGCCTCAGTTGGCTGGCGGACCTCGCCCTCCGGCTTTCCCCGCTGGCCCCGGAGTTGCCGCGGCACCGCCCTCTGATCGCGGGCGTTCTCTTCAGCCTGGCAGCCCTGGCCGGCATCTATGGCCTGCTCAATGCCCGCTGGATTCGCGTCCGGAGGATCAGTGTCACACTCCCCAACCTGCCCAACTCCTGGCGTGGCCGCACGGCGGTCCTGCTCAGCGACCTGCACCTGGGCAACATCAATGGCATCGCCTTCAGCCGCCGCATCGTATCCATGGCCGTCCGCTTGAATCCGGACATTGTTTTCATTCCCGGCGACCTTTTCGACGGCACAAGAGCCGACCTTGACCGTCTGGCCGAACCTTTTCAGCAGCTATCCCCGCCTTTCGGCACCTACTCCATCACCGGCAACCACGAGGAGTTTGGCAGCGCGGCGCTCTATATGGATGCCATGACCCGCGCCGGCATTCGCGTTCTGGCCAATGAGAAGGTTGTTGTCGATGGCCTGACAATCGCCGGCATTCCCTATGGCGACTCCACCTACCCCATCCGCATCCGCGCCACTCTGGAGAACCTGCGCCTGGACCCCGCGCAGGCCAGCATCCTGCTCAGCCACATGCCCAGCCGCCTGCCGATCGTGGAACAGGCTGGCGTCAGCCTACAGCTTTCCGGCCACACCCACGGCGGACAACTCTTCCCGTTTACCTGGTTTACACGGCGCGCCTTTGGCAAGTTCACCTATGGGCTGCACCGCTTCGGCGCGCTTCAGATCTACACCTCGACCGGCGCCGGAACCTGGGGCCCTCCCATGCGCGTGGGAACCCATCCCGAGATCGCCTTGATTCAATTCGAGTAGGCGTGTTCTCATGGTTCTTCCGTTTTGAAGTGGCTCTCTGACTTGAAAAGAGGATGAAGGATGCTGCATTTGAGCAATCGATTACTTGGACTTTTGGCAATAGCTGCCCTCATGGCCGGCGCTGCGGCAAACGCCCAGCAAACCGCCCAGATGCCGCCGGCCGGGCCGTCCCTGGACTTTTCCACCGTGCTCTACGGCGCAGCCTACTACAACGAGTACATGCCCGGAGACCAGAATGCCCGGCTGGACAAGGACGTCGGTCTGATGAAGGCTGCGGGCCTCAACGTGGTGCGCATGGGCGAGTCCACATGGAGTCTATGGGAGCCTGAGGACGGCCGCTTCGAGTATGCGTGGATGGACCGCGTGGTGGACGCCATGGGCAAGGCCGGCATCAAAGTCATCCTGGGCACACCCACCTATTCGGTTCCTGCCTGGATGGCCCACCAGCACCCCGAAATCCTGGCCCGGCCTCTGGGCGGCGGTGAAAGCTCCTATGGCATGCGCCAGAACATGGACACCGACTCGCCCGCCTATCGCTTCTATGCCGAACGGCTCATCCGCCATATTGCGGCACATTACAAAGACAACCCGACCGTCATCGGCTGGCAGATCGACAACGAAACCTCCAGCTACGGCGCCTCGAATCCCGACGTCTTCATCGGCTTCCAGCACTACCTCGAAAAGAAGTTCGGCACTCCGGAGGCGCTGAGCAAGGCATGGTTCCTCAACTACTGGGGCGAGAACCTGCACACCTGGGAAGACCTGCCCACACGCGACGGAGCCCAGTGCACAGGCTACAAGCTCGAATGGACCCGCTGGAGCCAGATGCGGGTTACCGACTTCCTCCGCTGGCAGGCCGCGCTGGTGCGTGAATCCGCCTCGCCCCGCCAGTTCGTCACCACCGACTACGGCGGCATGATGCACCACGACGTGAACGAAGAGGCCGTCGCCGAAGCCCTCGACATCCCGGCAGACAATGTCTATCACGGGACTCAGGATCACTTTGACGGCGCGCAGCAGTCCATCCAGGAAGACTTCACCCGTTCCCTCAAGCGCGGCAACTTCCTCATCACCGAGACCAACGCCCAGACCACTGACTGGAGTTCCGCCGGCCAATATCCGCCCTATGACGGGCAGATGCGCCAGGACGTCTACACCCACCTCTCCAACGGCGCCAACATGGTGGAGTATTGGCACTGGGCCTCGATCGCCGCCAACCAGGAGACGTATTGGAAGGGCGTGCTTTCGCACGATCTGGAGCCCAATCGCGCCTATGCCGAGGTCAGCCGCACCGCGCATGAGTTACAAAAGATCGGCCCTCACCTGGTTGGCCTCCGGATTCGCAACCAGGTAGCCATTTTGTGGAGCCGCGACTCAGCCAACGCCATCGGCTTTATGCCCTTCAGCCACTCAGTTGGATACGACTCGCTGGTGCAGCAGATTCACCGTTCTCTCTATGACCTCAACGTCGGCTCGGACTTCGTCTTTCCCACGACCACCGACTTCTCCGCCTACAAACTGCTCATCGTTCCCGCGCTCTACATCGCCGACGACGCTCTGCTGCAACGGATATCGGATTATGTGAAGAACGGCGGCCACGTCGTGATGACCTTCAAGAGCGGATTCGCAAACGAGAACTCCGCCGTCCGCTGGGTGCGTGCGCCGGGCCCCCTGCGCGAAGCCGCCGGCTTCAGCTACCAGGAGTTTTCAAACCTCGAGCATCCGCTGGCGCTCAAAGACGATCCCTTCCACGCGGGCGCCGATAATCGCGTGCAAAATTGGGCCGAATTCCTCATGCCCGAGCACGCAAAAGCCATCGCATATTACGACCATCCATTCTTTGGAAAATGGCCTGCGATCACCGAGAATGAATTCGGCTCGGGAACGCTGCTCTACGAGGGAACTTATCTCTCCGCCAAGCTGCAAACCGCCATTCTGCGCGGAAGTCTTGAGAAAGCCGGCCTCACCGGCCCCGACCAGCAACTGCCCGCTGCCGTTCATGTGCAGCATGGGGTCAACCGCCTGGGCAAGCAAATCCACTACTACTTCAACTACTCTGGCGCGGAAGTGAAAGTGAGCTATGCCTACGGCGCCGGAACCAATTTGATTGACGGAAACGCGGTGGCCAAGGCACAGGAGTTGACCCTGGAGCCGTGGGATTTGGCAATCGTCGAGGAGTAGCATAGTAGAGAGCTACTTCCTCAGCTCCAATACAAAACCGCCAATATCAAGGAGAAAATCACGTGGACGCGATATCCCTGTCTGGGAAGCAGGCAAAACAAGCCGTGGTTCGGACCAGGCTTTCAGGGCTCGATCTGCTGCTGGATGCCCGGCTCAACAAGGGCACTGCCTTTACTGAAGAAGAGCGCGATGCCTTCGCTCTCCATGGCCTGCTGCCGCCCAATGTGGGAACCATCGAGGAACAACTGGAACGCCGCAAGATTGCGTTGGACAACCGCGACACCGCCTTCGGCAAATATAACCAGATGCGCGATTTGCAGGACACCAATGAAACCCTGTTTTACTCGCTCATTGCGCACCACACTGAGGAGTTGCTGCCTATTGTCTACACGCCGACGGTAGGCGAAGGATGCCAGCGCTTCAGCGAGATTTGGCGCAAGCCCCGCGGCCTTTTTCTCAGCTATCCAAACAAGGCCCGCATGGACCAGATGCTCTCCGACTCCCGCTATGACGATGTGCGTTGCATCGTGGTCAGCGACGGCGAGCGCATTCTCGGCCTGGGCGATCAGGGTGCCGGCGGCATGGGCATTCCCATCGGCAAAATGGCTCTTTATACAGCCCTGGCCGGCATTCCGCCGGAGCATTGCCTGCCGGTGCTGCTCGATGTGGGCACCGACAATGAAGCCCTGCTCAGCGATCCAATCTATATCGGCTGGCAGCACAAGCGTGTCCGCGGGCAGGAGTACGACGACTTCATCGAGACCTTCGTCCGCGCGGTCATGCGCCGCTGGCCCCACATCCTGCTGCAATGGGAAGACTTTGCCGGCTCCAATGCGGCGCGCCTGCTGGAGCGCTACCGCGACCGGCTCTGCACCTTCAACGACGACATTCAGGGAACCGCGGCCGTAACCACCGCAACTCTGTTGGCCGCGGTCAACGCCACCGGCAAACCGCTCAAGGAACAGACCATTGCCATGTTCGGTTCCGGCGCGGCCGGCATCGGCATTGCCAACCTGCTGCTCACCGCCATGCAGGAGGAAGGACTCAGCGAAGAACAGGCCCGCAAGCGGATCTACGCATTCAATCGCTACGGACTTGTTGTGGAGGGAGGCGAAGGCATCCGGCCGGGCCAACTGCCTTTCGCTCGCACCAGAGCGGAAGTGGAGAAATGGAATCTCTCCGGCGCGGATCCAATGGGCGCAATCTCTCTGCTCGACGTCGTGCGCAATGCCAAGGTGACGGTGCTGGCCGGCGTCTCCGCCCAGGCGGGCGCATTTACCGAAGAAGTGGTCCGCGAGATGGCCAGTCACACCGAGTGCCCGATCATCTTCCCGCTCTCCAACCCCACCTCGCTCGCCGAAGCCGCACCCACCGACCTGCTCCACTGGACCGATGGCCGCGCGCTGGTCGGAACCGGCAGTCCTTTCGCTCCGGTTGAAGTCAACGGCAAACTCATCCGCATCGCCCAGGTGAATAACTCGTATATCTTTCCCGGTCTCGCGCTCGGCATTTTGGTCTCCAGAGCCCGGCGCGTCACCGATGGCATGATTATGGCGGCGGCAAAAGCGCTGGCGCAGCTATCTCCGGCACGACTGGATAAGAACGCTCCTCTGCTGCCTCCCATTGGCGACTCACGCAGGGTTGGTCTGGTGGTTGCTGAAGCCGTCGGAAAACAAGCGATTGCCGACGGAGTCGCAGGACTTGCGGATGCGGAGACGCTCAAAGACCAGCTCATCGCCTATGTCTGGGAGCCCGTCTATCTGCCCTATGAGCGCATTGACTAGCAAAGAGTGATGCTGTTGTTGGTTATCGATTTGTCATCCTGAAGCGGGCCGCGTTTATTTGCGGCCTGCTCAAGAAGCAAGCGAAGGAATGCCGGGCAGCGCCATCGACAAGCAGTGCAAGTGAAGATGCGCAATGTGCCTCTGAATGCCGTAGACTCGTGCCAAGAGAGGTTAGTGAATGGCAACGGAGCGGGCAGCCAAGGTTGGGATTATCGGTGCGGGCAGCGTGGGAGCGACAATCGCCTACGCGGCGATGATTCGTGGGGTGGCGCGGCAGATCAGCCTTTTAGACATTGCGCGCAGCACGGTCGAGGCGCAGATACTTGACCTGAATCACGGCATGTTGTTTGTGCCGCAGGCCACGGTCGAGGGCTCGGACGATATCGAGGTGCTGCGCGACGCGGACGTGGTGGTGATGACGGCCGGCGCCAAGCAAAAGCCGGGGCAGACGCGGATGGATCTGGCCCAGGCCAATACCCAAATCTGCGCCAAGCTGCTGCCCCGCGTGGTTGAGGTTGCGCCGGACGCGCTTCTGCTGATGGTCACCAACCCCGTGGATGTAATGACCCAGGTGGCGCTCAAGCTGACCGGCCTTCCGTGGGAGCGGGTTTTCGGCTCGGGCACGGTGCTTGACAGTTCGCGCTTCCGCTTTCTGGTGGCCAAGCACTGTAGCGTCGCGGTGCAGAATGTACATGCCTATATCGCCGGAGAGCACGGCGACTCCGAGATTCCACTTTGGTCCAGCGCGACCATCGGGTCGATTCCGCTGAGCCAGTGGGCAGTGACGGGGCATGGACGGCTGACCGCGGCCGACAAAGACGAGATTGTGCATAACGTAAAGGACGCCGGATACCAGGTGATCCAGGGCAAGGGCGCCACCAACTACGCCATTGGGCTTGCGGTAACCAATATTCTCGAAGCCCTGCTACACGACGAGCAGCGTGTACTGCCCCTGAGCGGTCTCCTGCATGGCTTCAGGGGACTGGAGGATGTTTGCCTGAGCCTACCGCGCATCGTGGGCCGCCAAGGGATAGAAGCGCCGCTGCCGATTCCCATGACAGTGGACGAAGAAGCTGGCCTGCTCGACAGCGCTGACAGGATTCGCGCGGTAGTGAAGGGGTTGGGATATTAGCGCCAATCCCGCCGCGGTTTTGCGCGCCATGTAATCGACCACCGCTTTCAGGTCGCGATTGTCCTCTTCAAATACCTTGAGCACCTTGAGCTGGCGGTTGGCGCCGGCGACGATGATTGATGAGCGCGGCCTCTGCCTTTGCGCTGGTCTTCTTCGCTTTATCCGCAACCACTTTGGCCTTCTTCTTTGCGGCGGCTTTCTTCTTCGTTGGCCTTGCGGCCTTGGCGGGAGTTGCTTCCGCACCAAGGAAGGCCGACCAGCGCAGTTCCAGCACTTGTGGCGTCTTCTTCGCCTTGGCGATGGCCAGGTCAGCCGCTTCTTTGACAATCCAGTCGAAGTTGGCCTGGCCCACCGAGTTAAGATCGGCGTCCGGCGCGGGGTTCATGAAGTCGATGGCGTAGGGAATACCGTTCTCTACCGCAAACTCGACGGTATTCAGGTCGTAGCCCAGGGCGCGGCAGAGCTTGAGTGCGTCCTGCTCGATGCGTTTGAGCAGCTTCTTCTTGAAGTGTGGCGGATTCTGCACGTAGCGCTCGGTGTGCGGCAACCGCGGGTCGTAGGCCATGATGCGGACCCGCTTCTGGCCCACCACGTAGCAGCGGAAATACTCGGTGAAATCGACGGCCTTCTGGTAGATCATGCAGAGGTCGCGCGACTGGTCGTAGGCGCGGAAGAACTCTTCGCGATTGTGGACGTGATAGACGTCGCGCCAGCCGCCTCCATCGATGGGCTTGAGAAAGCCGTGCTCGCCCACGCAGGCAAAGACGGAATCCCAGTCGAGCGGGTATTCCAGATTGCGCATGGTCCGATCGGTAGTGCCCGCTGGGAGTTGCTTGTGGGGCAGGATCACGGTGGGCGGCACGGCCACGCCCAGCCTGGAGGCCAGCGTGTAGTTGAAGAACTTGTCGTCGGCCGACCACCAGAAGGGATTGTTGATAATTACCGTTCCGTTGAAGGCGGCGTGCTTGAGAATGGCGCGATAGAAGGGAACGTCGTGGGAGATGCGGTCCACGATGACCGAATAGGTGGAAGCCTGGCTGAGATGCACAGCGCCGATTTGAACAAACTCGGCCTGGATGCCGTCGATGTTCCGGGCATTGATGTGCTCGACCAGTGCGCCGGGAAAGCTGTTTTCCATGCCGAACAGAATGCCTATCTTCTTCATCACGCTTTGCCCTCCAGGGAATCCGGCGGTCCGCGCACGGTTGGATACACGCCTACAGTGTACGGCAAACAGCAAGTCGAGCCGGCATGCGGGGAGTAACCAGGGTGCTTGCATGAAAACAAGGCAATCTATTCACAGCTTCACAGTTCCACAAATTCCCAGCTATACCCCAGGGGGGGAGGGGGTACGTCTGGCGTACAGACCGGGCACATTCCGGCCCGGCCGGTCTGAGAGTGCCCTGACTTCAAGGGTAGCAGGATGCAGGAAATGATCGGCAAAGACGGAGAGACCGTGGGCCGGGTTCAATTACCGCGCCGCAATGCGCGTGAATTGTAATCGGCGACCGCGCGCGCCACTTCAATGGCCGGCCGGCGGTTGGCCGGGCTCTCTTCCAGCCAACTGTAAAGGGACTCGAAGACCGCGCCCACCAGACAACGGGCGGCGATGGCCGGGTTGACCACGGAGGAGCCTTCCGGGGCCGATTCCAGCGCCTGGCATACTAGGCCTGCATGCTCCCTGAGCAAGTCGCGGCGCACCTGCTCAAGACGAGGGCTCAGGCCGGAAGACTCGACGATCAGGATGCGCGCCTCCCGCGGGTTCTGGGCCAAAAACAGGAATAGCGACTCCACCGCGCAGGAAAGCCCCAGCAAAGGATCGGACTGGGAGAGCCTGGCTTGGTCCATCAGCTCCGTCACTTTCCGGCCCAGCAACTCAAGAACCGCCGCAAAGACATCCTCCTTGTTGCGGAAATGCGCGTAAAAGCTGCCCACCGAACTGCCGGCCTCGGCAACGATCATGGGCACGGTGGCCGCATGATAGCCATAGCTGCCGAACAGCCGGGTTGCGGCGTCCAGCAGCATCTTGCGACGGGCGTCCTTGCGGGCTGCTGTCGCGGGTGTTTTGCGGTAAGCCATTTTTCGACCAAAGTTCCCTTGTAAAAGATAGAATGACGTGTCATTCTATCTTTGTCAAGAAACAAGGATACTTATGAGACCGGAAATTTCCAGTGCTGCGACCCAGGCTGCGGAAAGTGGCTCAATTGTGAGCCATATCCGCCCAATATATGCCATAGACACGAAATTCCCCATTGATTTCTCTCAATTGGATGATGGAACCAAAGCCTCGTCTCACCGGCAGCGCCCTCTCGATGCCGTGAGTGTTGCCGCTTTGTGCTTGTTGGTGCTGCTGCCTTTGGCGGGTTGCGGACCCAAGGCCCAGATGGCTGCCGACCAGCCGGTACCGGTCCAATTGCGCGCGCCAAATCGGGTGCGGCAGCCTGTTTCAGTAGCGGTGAGCGGCGCGGTAGAGGCCAACGTAACAGCGCAGAGCGCATTCCAGATTGCCGGACGGGTAGCGAAGGTTTTTGTTGAAGAAGGCCAGGCGGTGCGCAAGGGCCAGGTGCTGGCGGAACTGGACGCGACCGACTACCGCAACGGCTACGATGCGGCGCAAGGGCAGGCAGACGCTGCGCAAGCGGTGGACCGCAAAGCGCAGGAGGGCCTGCGCGCCCAGGAACTGGAGCAGGCGCGCATTGACTTTGAGCAGTGGCAGGACCAGTACAAACGGATGAAGTTTCTGTATGACCACAAGAGCTTGCCGGCCAACGACTTCGAGAAGATTGAAGCGGCGTACAAGGCGGCCGGGCAGCGGTATGACATGGCCCGGCAAGGCACGCGGGTTGAAGACAAGCAAGCCGCAACAGGGCAATTCCATGCGGCCAACGCGCAGATGCACGAAGCGCGGAAGCGGCTCGGCGATACCCAACTGCTGGCACCGATCACGGGTTTTGTGGGGATGCGGCGGATCGATGTGGGCGACACGGTTGGGGCCGGCACTCCTGTGATCTCGGTGCTGGACCTGAATCCGGTGAAGGTGCGCGTGGCGATTCCGGAGGCCGAAATCGGCAAGGTGCGGGAAGGCGCGCGCGCCACGGTGGCCATTCCGTCGCTCGATGGCCGGCAGTTCGAGGGAAAAGTGGAAACGGTGGGCGTAGCCGCGGACCCGGCTTCGCGAACTTATGCGGCAAAGATTGCGGTCGCCAACCCGGAGCGCCTGTTGCGCGCGGGAATGGTAAGCGAGGCCAGGGTATTCTCCTCTTCCACGATGAACGCGATCACCGTGCCTGGCGCGGCGATTGTCCGCGATCCGCAAGGGGTAACGCACGTGTACGTCTACTCGCCCGCGCAGCAGCGCGTTTATGCCCGCCGCGTTGATGTGGGCGCGCCGCTGGGCGGCGAAGTGGAGATTATCAGCGGCCTTGCCGGGGACGAGCAGGTGGTGGTGGCGGGCCAGCAGAATGTGCGCGAGGGATCGCCGGTCCGCGTGATGGGAGGCGGCCAGTGAATCCCGTCCGCGCGGCGCTGCGCTATCCGCAGGTGACCCTGGTTCTGGCGGGAATGCTGTTTGCGGCAGGCCTGTATTCGCTGCTTACGATGCCGCGGCGAGAAGATCCGATGATCATCATCCATACCGGCATTGTGGCTGCGGTTTATCCCGGCGCGACCTCAGCGGAGGTGGAAGACCAGGTCACGCGCAAGATTGAAGAGCGGCTCTTCCGGTTCTCTGAAGTGCGCCACGAAAAGACCTTCTCCACCACCCGGAACGGCATGGTGATCGTCAATGTCGAGCTGAACAAATCGGTCAAGGACGCGGACGAGTTCTGGTCGAAACTGCGCCTGGATATGGCGCAATTGAAGGCCACCGGGCTGCCGGCGGGCGTGCTCGGGCCGGTGGTCGATTCCGATTTTGGCGATACGGTCGCCGTGCTGATTGCGGTGCATGGCGGGCACTACGGTTACCGCGACCTGAAAGACTACGCGCAGACAGTGGAAACTGGGCTGCGCGCTATCCCCGCGGTATCGAAAATCAAGCGTATCGGCGATCAGAAGGAAGAGATCGACATCGGCACTTCGACGGAACGGCTCGCGCAATATGCCGTTAACCCGCTGAAGGTGATGCAGGCGCTTGCGGGACGCAACACGGTGCAGTTTGCGGGCCGCGTTCCGGCCGGGCAGAGCAAAGTGCCCCTCGAATCGGGCGGCGCCTTCAAGACCGAAGACCAGATTCGCCAGGTCATGGTCGATCTTTCGCCCACCGGCCAGCCGGTTTATATCGGCGACCTGGCCAATGTGGAGCGGGTCTATAAAGACCCCACCGAGTACGCGCGAATCGACGGCCAGCAAACCATTCTGCTGGCCGTCGAAATGCATGAAGGCAACAACATCGTCGACTTCGGCAATACGTTGCGCGCCACGCTCAAGAGCATTCAGAGTTCCCTTCCTCCGGACGTGAAGCTCGACCTGGTGGCCGACCAGCCCAGGGTGGTTTCCGAGCGCATTCGCGATTTTTTCCGCGAGTTTGGCATCGCAATTTTCGCGGTCATTCTGGTCACGATGCTGCTGTTGCCGCTGCGTGTGGCCCTGGTTTCGGCCATTGCCATTCCGGTATCGGTTTCCATGACCTTCGGCATGTTGGACGCCTGTGGAATCGAACTGCAACAGGTGTCGATTTCGGCGCTGATTGTGGTGCTGGGCATGGTGGTGGATAACGCAATCGTCATTGTCGACAACTATGTGGAGTTGCTCGACCGCAAAGTGCCCATCGATGAAGCGGCGGAGAGGTGCGCCACGGAGATGGCGGTGCCGGTGCTGACGGCAACACTGGCCATTATTGCGGCGTTTGCCCCGCTGTTGCTGCTTTCCGGCGCCGTGGGCGAGTTCATCCGCTCGCTGCCGATTGCCGTGGCCATCGCGCTGGGCACTTCATACCTGGTGGCCATGCTGCTCACGCCGTTGATGGCGCGCTTCTTCATTCGCAAGGGCCTCAAGGATCACGCGCAGGAAGATTCCGGCGAGCCGCGCAAGCTCTCTCCGCTGGACCACATGCAGAGGTATTACAACAAAATCATTACCTGGGCCATGCAGAACAAGCGGTTGGTGCTGGTCTCAAGCGTGGTGGCTTTTGTGGTGGGGCTGGGGATTCTGCGCCTGGTGCCGCAACTGCTCTTTCCCCTGGCCGAGCGCGACCAGTTTGTGATGGACGTGTGGCTGCCGGAGGGCGCGAAGATCGAGGCTACCGACGCAGCAGTGCGCCGCATTGAAGCCGTCCTGAGCCATGAGCCGCTGGTCAAGTCATATACCAGCTTTCTGGGCGAAAGCGCGCCGCGTTTCTACTACAACGTGAACCCGCAGGCGCCCGCGGCCAACTATGCGCAAATCCTGGTAAATACGAAAAACGTGAAGGAAACGCCCAAGCTGGTGGAGCGATTGCGGCCGCAACTGGCCGATGCCGCTCCCGAAGCCAAGGTCTTTGTGAAGGAGTTGCAACAGGGCCAAGTGATGGAGGCTCCGGTTGAAGTGCGCATTTCCGGAGACGACATTGCCACGCTGCAAACGCTCGGCAACCGGGTCGAGGATATCTTCCGGCATACTCCGGGCGCCACATACATCCATACCGACTGGCACGAGGATGCCTGGGCTGTGGGCGTGAACGTGCGCGAAGAAGTGGCCAACCGGATTGGATTGACGAATGCTTCCATCGCGCAGCAACTGGCCGTGGGCTTTGAAGGCGCGCCGATGACAACATTCTGGGAGGGCGACCGCGCCGTCGATGTGGTTCTGCGCCTCGACCCCGCCGAGAGGCAAAGTTTCCAGAACGTGGCCGACACTTATGTGATGTCTCCTGTGACCGGCGCACGAGTTCCGCTGGAGGCCGTGGCTTCGCTCGATTCCCAATGGCAGCCAGGCAGGATTGTGCGCAGAAACGGCGTCCGCACACTCACCGTGCGCGCCTTCCCCGGCGATCACCGGCTGGCGAGCGAGATATTGGGCGACGCGCGCAAGCAACTGGACGCCATGCCCCTGCCGGCAGGCTACCGCATCGACTATGGCGGCGAATACGAAAACCAGCAGGAAACCTTTGGCGAAATGGAGCACGCTCTGCTCATCAGCCTGGTGCTGATCTTCCTGATTCTGCTCTTCCAATTCCGCACCCTGGTTGATCCGCTGATCGTGATGGCCGCGTTTCCGCTGGCGCTGCCCGGCGCAGCCCTGGGCTTGCTGATTACCCACAACACCTTCGGCTTTACGGCCTTCATCGGCATTGTGAGCGTGGGCGGACTGGTCGTCAGAAACTCCATCATCCTCATCGATTACATCGACGAACGGATGAAGAGCGGCGTGGAACTGGAGGCCGCGGCGCTGGAGGCCGGAGAACGCCGGTTGCGGCCTATCTTCCTAACTTCCATGGCCGCCGCGGTGGGCGTTATTCCCATGATTCTCTCCGGGTCGAGCCTGTGGTCTCCGCTGGCCAGCGTCATCGCCTTCGGACTGTTGGGATCGATGTTCTTCACCCTGGTGGCAATCCCGGTTCTGTTTGTGGTGGCCCACCGCAAGCACACCCGAACGGCCGCGGCAAAGGCGGCAACGATTCTGCTGGTGCTGTTTGCGTTTGGGGGCGTTGCGCACGCTCAGACGCAACGCATCACTCTGGATGAAGCCGTTGACCTGGCCACAAAGCAGAATTCAACGGTGAAGCTGGCGCACCTGAAGGCCAAAGAGATGCAGGCGCGCGTAACCGAGGCGCGGGCCAATTACTTTCCCGTGCTGAGCAACGAAAGCAACGCCGCGCACCTGAGGGAAATCGAACACATGGAGATTCCGATGGGAGCCCTGGGCGTCTACCCGGCCACTGGGCCCGTACCGGGGGTAAACGATGCGCTTCCCCTGGGGCATCACAATTTCATTCTGAGCACCACCACCGCGGCTGAGCCCATCACGCAAATGTTCAAGATTCACGCCGGCGTCAATGTGGCGCAGGCGGATGCGGGCATTGCCCGCGACGATGCGCGCCGGGCTGAAAATGAAGTGGCACTAAAGATGAAGGAGCTTTACTATGGCCTGTTGTCGGCTGAACGACGGAAACAGGCGGTGGAATTGCGCATCCAGGCCGGAGAAGAGCGCCTTGGCGAAGCGCGCAACGGAGTCGAGGCCGGGGCGGTGCTGGAGTTGAAGGTGCTGGAAGGCCAGGCGCAGATTGCCGAAGCACGCCATGGGCTGGGAACGCTGGAGGACGCCATCGCAGACCTGAAGGTGGAATTCAACGATCTGACCGGCCTGCCGCTGGATGCCGACGTGGAACTCGTTGCGCCTGAACCGGAAACATCCGATGTAACCGCGGGCGATTTGGTGAGCGAAGCGCTGGCTCACAATCCCGAGGTCGAGGCAGCCGAGCAAACGGTAAAAAAAGCGCGGGCCGGCCTGAGCGCGGCGCACGCGGAGTATATTCCAGAGATTGGAGCCTTTACGCAATTTGTCCATCAGGATGGAGTGCCGCTGCTGACTGAAAACAACGGTCTCGTGGGTCTCAAGTTAAACTGGACAATCGCGGAATTTGGCAAGCGCAGCGGCCAGGTGCATGAGCGCCAGGCCCAGGTGGCAGAGGCCGAAGAAAATCTAAGGCACGTTGAGAGCCGCGTGCATGTGGAGATCGAGAAAGAGGTGCGCAAAGTGCGGCGCGCCGAGACGGGACTGGAAGCGGCAAGGGAGAGTGTGGCGGCACGAGCCGAGATGCGGCGCATCACCGCCAATGAGGTCGAGGCTGGCACAGCTAATCCCTCCGCACTCAAGGATGCCGAAGGGCAGCTCGCCGAGGCCGAGGCCGGGCTTTTTCAGGTAGAGATGGAGCGCAGCACAGCCCGCGCGGAGTTGGAACGGACGGTGGGAAAGAAGTAGCCTGCAATGTCCGTGAACCCTGGACCGCCCAAAAGGAATCTGTTGTAAGGGGGCAAGAATGAAATACCGGGTATTAACAGTTAACAGGGAGTTTGGAAGCGGCGGAGGACGAATCGCTCAAAAGATCGCCGAGTGGCTCGGCTGGAAGCTGCTGGACAAGGACATCATCGACGCCATCGCCTACGCGGCCCACGTCGATCCAAAGGTGGTCCGCCACTACGACGAGCACGTGGACTCATGGCTGCGCCGCATCAACCAGCAGGCCATGCGCTCGGCCGCCCTGGCCGCCGGCCTCGAACTGGGCGAAGACTCCGTCTTCGACGCCGAGGAGATGGTGAAACTCACGCAGAAGATTCTCGAAGAGGCTTATGCCGAGGGCAACTGCGTAATCGTGGGCCGTGGTTCTCAGTGCGTTCTACAGCACAAGCCCGACGTCTTTCACACCTTTGTCTATGCTCCGTATAGAGAGCGCATCCTACGCCTGCGCGGCCGTCTCGAAAAGGGCGCCAACGTCGAGCAGCGCATCCGCACGGTCGATGAAGAGCGCGCCAAATACCTGCAACAGTACTTCGGCAAGAGCTGGTGCAATCTTCATCTCTACGACCTGATGATTTCGTCGCACGAAGATGAAGACTTCACCGCCAAGGTGATTCTGCACGCCATGACGGGACAGGAATAAGCAGAGAAAGGGAGTTGGGAATAAGGGATCTTGGAAACTGCTCTCTGCCCTGTTCCCTACTCCCTGTTCCCTGCCTTTTGCCTTCTCCTACTTCGTCGTTACATCCCAGTCGAAGCTGAGCCCGGCGATCACATCATTCAGCTTGTCGATAACGGCCTTTTTCTGCTGCTCCAGGTCGGCGGTCTGCTTGCGTGTGGCTTGCAACAGATCCTCGGCGCGGTTCAGTTCATCCACAAACCGCTTAGCCGCGTCGTTGCCTTTCAGCGCGGTCAGATTTTCGCGGTCGCGCGCCTCGTCTGCCGCCGCAGACTCTTCAGTCTTCTTTGACTCCGTAATGCGGCGGTCTAGATCGGCCCAAGCCGCCTGCGCGTCGATCACCGGCTTCAATTTGTCGAGTACATTGGGCACACGCTTTACCAGATCGAGAACGTAGTTCATTGAGCCGGAATAGGCTTGCAAGGCAACGCTGGTGTGCTCCGGCCCGCGTTCGCGAATTTCCAGCTTCTCGGTCGAGTGCGCCGGAACCGGCAGGCGAAAACGGTAGAGATTGGGTGAGGTTTCCGCGGCTTTCAAGTCGCCGTCCAGCGTCCAGTCGCCGTTGCCGCGTCGCGCGTGCTCCAGCAGAACCACGCGGTCCACGTCCGCGGAGTTAGTTGCCGAATAAGTCACTGAAGTTACATTCATGAATGTCTCAATAACCGCGCCCGCATGGACCTGCACATGATGCAGCGTCCGCTGGTTGTCGCGGGCCGTCACCTTCACGCGGACGGCCTGATCCGCGGCATACGAGAGCAGGCGCTTTTCGCTGGGATGAATCGGATCGAGCAGGCCCTCGCCGGCAAACTCGCCGCTCTCGAAGATGGAAAAGCTGCCCGAATCGAGCGTCAGCTTGGACTTGTTCTCAAGCCACACCGCGCGCAGCGGCGTCTGCTCTTCCTCGCTCCATAGCGTCACGTGCTCGGCGGGCAACTCCTGCTGCAGGATGGGTACCATGGCCGATTCGTTCTTGTGGATGGTGACCGGCTGGGTAAGCGCGTACTCGAAGAAGTCGTCGAAGGCGTTGGTGGAGACGTCGCCCTCCTGAATGGCGTCGGTCGCGCGGTAGACACCACCGCCCACGCCGTATCCGCTGGCCGAGCCAGAGCCCTGGGCGCGATTGGCATTGTTGCTAAAAATGGAGCCAACTACTCCGCCTGCCGCCCCTCCCAAACCCTCCATCCCGGCCACACCGAAGCTAGCAGGAGGAGCTTCCTTCGCCGCTACCATCTTGATGCTGCGAGGGACGAGCGTCGGTGCTGTGAGCTGGTTGTTCATCATCTCCGATTGAGCATGCACCACCTTGTCTTCTTCCTCCGCCGCCTCATGCGTCTGCGGCGTCAATTGCGCCTCGGTGGCGATGGGGATCTCCGGCCTGCGCGTGTAAAGCGGCTGCGGGAGCGGCTGGATGAAGCTCTGCGGCGCGCCGGCCACCAGCGAAAGCTGCACGTTGTCCCAGTCCGCGCCCACGGTGTTATCCACCACCGCCCAGCCCTGCACAATGGCCGAGCCGTTGGGCGTTTGCGGGAAAACCATGCGGTAGGTCGACTTCCACACCGGAACCTCGCTGATGTAACTCACCCGCAGTTCGCGCTGGCCCTGGCCGATGGCGTCGAGCGTGAGGTGGCGCAGCCCGGTGGAGTGGGTGGTCGAGAGCAGCTCAAGATAGCGGTCAAGCTGGCCCTGCAGATTCGCATCCAGAGGGCGAACGCTCAGCGCAGGAGTCAATTCGATCACCCGCACCGCGCCGGAGGTTGCAACCAGGGTGAGATAAAACTTGTCGATCGTCGCGCCGGTGTCGCTGCCTGGGGCTTTCTCAGTGCGCGATTCGATAGCCATCAGCCGGCCCGTAATGGCGCCGCCCGGCCCGCCCAGCACCTCGACGCGCTGCCCGCGCAGGGCCTGGAAGAGTTCGGTCGAGGTGGGGTCGTCGCTCATGCCCAGCGAGAGCGACTTGAGCTGCTCGGCCAGCGGCGTGGTGGAGTTGTAGTTGACCCCGCCGATGCGCCCGCCGCCCTCGTCAAGCACGGTGAGCGACTGCAACACGTCGTTCAACTGCGGCGAGGTGAAGTCAATGGCTACGCGCTGGCTGCCGCTTACCGTTCCGGCGTGCTCAAAGTAGCCCACGCCGTTCTTGTAGAGCACCACCTTGCGCACCGGCAGGTCTTTGACCACCTGCGGTGAGGCCAATTGCGCCTGCGGCGCGGGCGGTTTCGGTTTGGCTGCGGGCGTAGCTGGAGACTGCGCGGCCAGAGTCAGCGTGAAAGCAACAAGACAGAAGGCGGTAAGTACGCGGCGCATAAGTCCTCCCGGAACTTTCAAACAGGAATGCTACTCTCTTTGACCCCAGCCAGCGCAAAATGGTTCCCGTGAAAGCGGGAAAACGCCCCAAAGGAGCACAATGGAGAGTTGGGAATCACGGCCATTCGGTCGGCAAAAGGAGACTGGTTTATGCACGAAACTCGGACAAAGGTTGTTGCAATCAACGGCAGCGCCCGCAAAGGCGGAAACACGGCCATTCTGCTCGGATATGTTTTGAAGGAGCTTGAAAACGAAGGAATCGAAACCGAACTCATCGAGTTGAGCGGGGCCAAGATTCACGGCTGCCTGGCATGTCGCAAGTGCTCGGCGAAAAAGGACCGCCGCTGTGCGCAAACCGGCGACATGGGAAATGCACTGATCGAAAAGATGGAGCAGGCGGACGGCATTCTGCTTGGCTCGCCCACCTATGTGGCCGACGTAACTCCTGAAATCAAGGCCCTGATGGACCGCGCCTGCTTGGTTTCAAAGGCCAACGGCGGCATCTTCAGGCGCAAGGTTGGCGCGGCCGTGGTCGCGGTGCGGCGTGCGGGAGCCATCCACGCCTTCGATGCCCTGAACCACTTCTTTCTCATAAGCGAAATGATCGTGCCCGGCTCGTCGTATTGGAACATCGGCGTGGGCCTTGAAAAGGGCGACGTGGAGCGGGACGAAGAGGGCATCCGCACCATGAAGACCCTGGGCCAGAATATGGCGTGGCTGCTGAAGAAGATTGACGGCTGACGATTGAGCAAAACAAGGCATCGTGCATGCCGGCGCCGAATGAGACTATCCTGAGTATGGGAGCGGCCGCTTAGCGGCTCTTCCCGCCAAGGGTGGCCGAGGCGGATTCTCGCGGCCAGCCCTGCTTGCCTCAGAGCGCCCTCCATGCGCCGCTGAGGGTCTTCCGCCAAGCCGTAGGGAACTCGTCTGTGACCTTGTGCGGCAGCTTGCAGATAGAGCGCCTTGCATTGAAACAAGGAGATATCTATGGAAACTCCCGAATCCAACAATTCAATTGAAAACGATGTTCTGCATCTTGGCAGCCAAAGCCATCTTTCCGCCGAGGAAATCGCTAAGGCCGTGGCGCACCACAAACGGCACCATGGCGGGAACCAACCGCAACAGGCTGCGGCCAAAACAGGAGCCGGCAAGAAGGGCAAGTCGGGCAAATAACGCACCCGGCAGCCGGTGCGGTCGCTCTTCGGGGAGCGATGACATTGGACTAATCCGGCGCGGCCATGGTTTCAGCTCCGGAGAATAGACAATTTTCACCTTGCCCGGAAACGATCCAGCTCATCTCCCCGGCAGCGCCTGGGCCAGTTTCTGGAACTGGCCCAAGTGATTCAGGCCGTGTCCGGCCATGGACTCGACCAGGGTCAGAAAGGTCATTGTGCCGAAACGCATTCCCAGGGCTTTGCCTTGGGCTATTCTCGCTGCCTCCCGCTGGGAGACACGGCGAAAACGGCTCGTCGAGGTTCGTGGTATCCCACCCTTCACGATAAGACTGTGAAAGGATGGGGCACCCAGTCAGTGCAGCTATTTCGAGAGTGGGCACCCGGCACCCGATCAGTTATTGCTATTTCGAGGGTAGGGCACTCGGCGTTCCCTCAGGCTAAAGCCCGCGTTCGTTTTGGGGCGTTTGCGGCACGACTGAAGTCGTGCCCTGTTACAAAACATGCGTTGTTGAGCAGCCTTTGATGCCGTGCCTTTTCAGAACAGCGACGGGTCGTGGGGCGGGATGAGGGCTGTGGTTTCCAGGCCACATCGCTGATGTCCCTTCGTCATCCTAACATCCAACATCCCAGGTCTCAAAATCGAGACCTGGGCCACCCGATCATCTGTGGATGGTCAAACCTGGGCCACCCACCCGGCGCTCCTGTGCGGTTCGACGGAGGAATCGATTGAAACGGCACGAGTTAGGCACCCCGTTCCCTGTTACACAGATAATTAACAGCAGGTTTTGGCGCGGGGAGACAAATATTGGAG
>Ga0255356_1000500_pt1 | contig 26828 bp, 22 predicted proteins | sample HBST100metaG_FD_189944 | JGI IMG/M metagenome (GOLD analysis project Ga0255356, IMG submission 189944) | Peat soil microbial communities from Stordalen Mire, Sweden - H.B.S.T100 | ecosystem: Environmental > Terrestrial > Soil > Wetlands > Peat | place: Sweden: Norrbotten County, Stordalen Mire...
CATGAAAAGCATCCCCAAACCACCCCCGCTGCCTATCATGGAATTATAGTGAACTTGCTTGCCCGCAGTAATGACCGTAAAGTCTCTTCCTACCAACGTAAATACGTTGTCGCGTATCTCTTCCGGCGAAATCTGCTTGAACAATTGGTCGAAAGTCATCTCTGTGACATTCACGTGATTTGTCCTATTCATTTGCGGCTGCCGTTTTCTTTCAAGTAATGGTTGAGCGATTCTGCGAAACACGCTCTTAGAGAATGTAGCGCGACAGATCCTGATCCTTGACTACAGAGGCGACCATCTGCTTGACGTATTCCGCGTCGATGAGGAAGACCTTTTCGGGGCCTGCTGGGGCGACGCGCTCCTGGTAAGGCAGCGGTGCGGACGACTCGCTCTTGATAGCCTCCTGCAGCGCCGCGGCAGCCTCTTCGTTGGGAGCGCGGCGCGCCACGTCGGGCGCGAGGAAGCTCACATCCTCGAGCACCCGCTCCATGATGGTGTGAAGGCGGCGGGCGCCTATGTTTTCGGTTTGTTCATTCACCTTGAAGGCAAACTCTGCCATCTCGCGCAGCGCTTCCGGAGAAAACTCGAGCTTCACGCCCTCGGTCTCCAGCAGCGCCGAGTATTGCTTGGTAAGCGAAGCCTTGGGCTCGGTCAAGATGCGCAGGAAGTCATCGACGGTAAGGGACTTCAACTCGACGCGGATGGGAAAGCGGCCTTGCAGTTCGGGGATCAGATCGCTGGGCTTGGAAACATGGAAAGCGCCGGCTGCGATGAAGAGAATGTGATCAGTGCGCACCATGCCGTAGCGCGTGTTGACCGTGGTTCCCTCGACGATGGGCAGAATGTCGCGCTGCACGCCCTCGCGCGAAACATCGGGCCCGTGGGAGCCTTCGCGGCCGGCTATCTTGTCGATCTCATCCAGGAAGACGATGCCGCTGGATTCGACGCGCTCGACCGCCGCGCGGTTCACCGAATCCATGTCGATCAGGCGACCCTCCTCTTCATCGACCAGATAGTCAAATGCGTCGGAGACTTTCATCTTGCGTTTTTTGGAGCCGCTGCCGAAAATGTTGGGCAGCATATCCTTGAGGTTCATCTCCATGTCTTCGAGGTTCTGGTTGCTGATGATGCCGAATTGCGGCGTTCCGCGGTCGCGCACGTCGAGCTCGACCATGCGTTCATCGAGCTTGCCGTCGCGGAACTGTTGGCGCATTTTTTCGCGGGAGCGTTGATAACTCTCGGTGCCGGGCAGGGTGAGCTGTCCTTCCTGCGCGGGCGGCGCGGGCGGCGGAGGGGGCAGCAGCACGTCGAGCAACCGTTCCTCGGCGTTCATCTCGGCGCGGTCTTCCACTTCTTCCAGGCGTTCTTCGCGCACCATGTCGATGGCGATCTCTACCAGGTCGCGGATCATGGATTCGACATCGCGGCCGACGTAGCCCACCTCGGTAAATTTGGAAGCTTCCACCTTGAGAAACGGCGAGTTGGTCAGCTTGGCCAGCCGCCGCGCAATCTCCGTTTTGCCCACGCCTGTTGGCCCAATCATGATGATGTTCTTGGGCATGATGTCGTCGGCGATGTCGGGGGGAAGTTTCTGGCGGCGCTGGCGATTGCGGAGGGCGATGGCCACGGCGCGCTTGGCGGCCTTCTGACCGACGACGTGCTTGTCCAATGCAGACACAATTTCTCGCGGCGTCAGCTCGTCCAGCGAGACGTCTTGTTCTTCAGCGGATGCGGGAAGGTAAATGGCCATTCTTCTTCTTGATTGCTCCTACAAAATCTCTGAATAACAGCTTCTTGCTTAGCCCGCATTCCCTCAGGGGCTAAAGCCCGTGCTTCATTTTGCTCAACAAATGTACGGGCTAAGGCCCGTACCCTTCAATTCATCCACCGCCAGGAACTCTCTAGTTCTACAGCTCCTCGATGGTGACGTGGTCATTGGTGTAGATGCAGATTTCGCCGGCAATCTTCATCGCCTTTTCGGCGATCTCGCGGGCAGTGAGGGTGGTGTTTTCCAGCAGCGCGCGGGCAGCGGCGGTGGCGTAAGGGCCGCCGGAGCCGATGGCGGCCAGAGGCTCGTCAGGATCGATCACGTCTCCCGAGCCGGAGATCAAGAAGGTCTGCTCCTTGTCAGCCACCACCAGCAGAGCCTCGAGATTGCGCAGCATTTTGTCCGTGCGCCAGTCTTTGGCCAGTTCGACAGCCGAGCGATTCAGATTGCCAGCGTACTGCTCCAGCTTGGTCTCGAAGCGTGCAAAGAGCGAGAAAGCGTCGGCTGTGGAGCCGGCAAACCCGGCCAGGATTTTCTCCTGGTAGAGGCGGCGAATTTTTTTGGCCGAATGTTTCAGCACGTGGTCGCCCAGCGTGACCTGCCCATCGGCGGCCATCACTACCTGACCGTTGCGGCGGACACAGATTACGGTGGTCGAACGAATCCGGTCACGAGACTGGCCGCGAATGCGGAAGTGTTGTGCCGCTTTGAAATTCGTACGCGAAGCCAAGGTAAAACCTCCGGAAATGAAGCGTCCGGCAGGCCGGAACTCCTTCATGATGCAGTCACGAGTATATCGCAGCCGCAAAGGCGTATATTGGCGCATTCAGACCGGAGCCAGCCGTAAAGCCAGCCCTCTCAAGCGCGAGTCTGGCTGCGGTATGCTTAAAGCAGGGACTCCGGACAAGGAAGCAATGGGGGAAGAGTTCCGCCTTCAATGATCTTTCACAACCCACACACCTGGGAGATTTCCGTCCTGGCGGCGCTGGTGATCGTGCTCCTGGTGGCGGGGTTCTGGATGCTGCTGCACAAGGGACCGACGCCGGAAGAGCGGGAGCGCGCGCGCCGCGAGTTTCTGGCCCACTCCGGACGGCTGGTGGACGGCATGTTGCTGGACATCTGCGAGATGGAGGCCCCGCCACAGCAAAAGGACGAGTCAGGACGCACCCTCACGCTGCTGGTTTACAAATATCGCATTGGCGGAGTGGACTACGAGTCCTCCCAGGACATTACAGATCTGCGCGATGTGGTGGATGCGGCAAAGGTGCGGTTGGGCTTTCCCTGCTCGGCGCGTTATCAGCCGGGCAATCCTCAGAACAGCATCGTGGTGGCCGAGGAGTGGACCGGCTTGCGGGAGGGGTTGCCGGTACTGCCTCCCTACGACGACCCTGACCCGATTGATACCAGCCACCGGGAAGGCTTGCGGCCCGGCCGCGGCTAGAGAAACTGCCGCGCGTCCGCTTTCCTTCGTGAGGCACAGCTCGCGCCTTTTCAAAACTCCAACACATACAGAGATTTCCTGGCCGGAGCCGTAACAAGGACCCTTGCCGCCGTGTAGGATGTTCGAGAACACGGCCTCCGCATGGGTCCGGTTCATGCAAAGGCTTGTACAGGCCAAACTCAGGAGGGAGAGATGCTCAGGGGATTTCGCGATTTCGTTCTGCGTGGAAACGTCGTAGACCTGGCCGTCGCCGTTATTCTCGGCGCGGCCTTCAATGCTATCGTCACGTCGCTGGTGGGCGACGTGCTCAATCCGCTGATTGCGGCCACCGTGGGCAAGCCGGACTTCAGCGGCGTAATCCTGAACATTGGCAGCGGGCACATCAAAATCGGCAACTTCTTCAATGCCGCTATTTCATTTCTGATTGTGGCCGTGGTGGTCTATTTTGTCATCGTGCTGCCCTTGAACGCGCTGCTCAAAAAGGTGAAGAAGTGCGATGCCGAGGTTGCGCCATCGACGAAGCCTTGCCCGGAATGCCTGAGCGAGATTCCGCTGGCCGCGCGGCGCTGCGCCCATTGCGCTCAGCCTGTGGCGTAAGCTGATGAAGAAGCGAGGTTTGCTTGGGCGGCCGCAGGTTTGCTCGGCTGATCTCTCTTCGAGACTTGAAAAAACGGTGGTGGGCCGGTTTGAATTAATTTTCCCTCAGGGCCTAAAGGCCACGTTGATTTTGCGGTATTTACGGCACCCTTCGGCTACGCTCAGGGCAGGCTTTAAAGTCGTGCCCTTTCAAAACAATGAGTTTTTCCGCAGCCTGTGAAGCCCATGCCTTCAAACTGACCCGCTACCAAAAACTTCGGAGGATTTTGCTCATGGTTGTGCGCAAGCCGCTTGGCTTTTTCTTTTTTCTGGCGCTGGTTTCTTCAGCCTTCTTCTCCAGGTCACTCGCGGCCCAGACCGCAGTTGAGCCTGCCACGCCTGCCGTCTTCGGTTACGCGGACTTCACAGCCCAGGCAAAGATCGAGGAAAAGTTTTTCGCGGTTCCCGACGCGAAGCTGGCCGGCGAGGAGTTGAAGACGCTCACTGCGGAGCCTCACCTGGCTTCGAGTCCCGAGGATCGCAAAACGGCCGATTATGTGGCGCGGAAGTTTCGCGCGGCTGGCCTCGACACAGAGATTGTTCCCTTCCGCGTGCTGATGAATCAGCCCAAGGTGGTGCGCGTGGAGGCGTTCGACCAGAGCGGCAAGCTGTTGATGAGCGGCCCTACCAAAGAGCACGTGGACGGCGACCCGTACCAGGACGATCCGCGTGTGGTGATGCCCTTCAACGGGTCATCGGGATCGGGTGATGTGACCGCAGAAGTGGTTTACGCGAACTACGGTCGGCTGGAGGACTTTGACCAGCTTGCCGCCGAGCACATCGACCTGCACGGCAAAATCGTATTGGCGCGCTATGGCGGGAACTTTCGCGGGGTGAAGGTTTACATTGCCGAGCAGCGCGGCGCGGCCGGAGTGCTGATCTACTCCGATCCGCAGGACGACGGCTTCTTCAAGGGCGATGCCTACCCCAACGGACCGTGGAGGCCTGAGACGGGCGTGCAGCGCGGCTCAGTGCAGTACCTCTTCAAGTATCCGGGCGACCCGGAGACGCCGGGTGTGGCTTCGGCGCTGGATCTGCCTGACTCGGCGCGCGTCTCGGGCTTTGGCAGCCAGCCCCACATCATTTCGATTCCCATCAGCTACCACGACGCCGCACCCATCCTGAAAGCACTGCAAGGCGCGGGAGTGCCGCCGGGCTGGCAGGGCGGGCTAGGCTTCCGCTATCACATTGGAGAGGTTGCGGGGCCCGGCAGCGTGAAGGTCCACCTGGTTTCAGTGCAGGATTATCAGCGCCGCATCATCTGGGACGTAATTGGGAAAGTGAAGGGCGCGGAGTACCCGGACGATTGGGTCGTGGTGGGCAACCATCGCGATGCATGGGTTTACGGCGCGGTGGATCCCAGCAGCGGCACGGCGACCATGCTGGAAGCGGTGCATGGCGTGGGCGCGCTGATCCACGAGGGCTGGCGACCGAAGCGCACTATCGTTTTTTGCAGTTGGGACGCAGAGGAAGAAGGTCTTATTGGCTCGACTGAGTGGGTGGAGCAGAACGCCAAGGCGCTGGAGCGCGCGGTGGCCTACTTCAACACTGATGTGGCCGTTGCGGGGCCGGATTTTTCTGCCTCCGCCGTTCCCTCGCTCAAGCAGTTTGTTCGCGAGTTGACCCGGTCGGTTCCCAGCCCGCTGGGCGGGACGGTTTATCAACAATGGAAGATCAAATCTACAGGCGAGAATGAGCATCGCCGCTCGAACGCTCCGCTCGAGACCGGCGAAGAGGTTCAGGTGGGCGATCTCGGTTCCGGCTCCGACTTCACGGCCTTTTTGCAGCATGTTGGCGTGCCCTCGACCGACATCGGTTCCGAAGGCCGATACGGGGTTTATCACTCGGTCTTCGACAACTACAAGTGGTTCACGGAGAACGCCGACCCGAAGTTCGTTTATCTGCAGGAAATGGCCCGCGTCTTCGGCCTCGAAGCGCTGCGCATGGCCGATGCCGACGTGCTGCCATACAACTATGTGGCCTACGCCCGCTCAATCAGTTCCTATATTGACGCGGCTAAACAGAAAGCTGTCAGCCAGGGACTCGACGCGCTAGACTTCGCTCCCGCGCTGGCTGCTGCCGCAAGGCTTTCCGTTGCGGCGGAAAGAATTCACGACCGGCAGATCGCGGCGTCCGGAGATCTCGGAAGACTCAATCTCGTCCTTCGCCACACTGAGGCTGCGCTTATCTCGGAACAGGGCCTGCCCAATCGCCCCTGGTTCAAGCACACCATCTACGCTCCCGGCGAGTACACGGGCTACGCGGCGGTGGTGATTCCCGGCGTCAACGAGGCTGTGGCGGCAAAGGATCAGCAGCGGGCCGCGCAGCAGTTGACGGTTCTGACGCAGGCGCTCACGCGGGCGGCGCAGACGCTGGAGGGAGCGCAGTAGGTCGGGACAGTCTGGCCCGGCTCCGCCTGCACCTTTCTGTTGTTGACCGCGCCCTGTTTGGCTCGTATCGTTAAGGTTGACTATGAAAACTTCCCCTAACAGCGTGCGCATCGGAATCGCGGTTGCCATTATCGTGGGCACCATCGGCTGGCTGGCCTGGTCAGGCTACGGAGCCAATAAGAGCTACTACGTCACCATTCCCGAGTTGGGCGGCATGGGCGACAAGGCCTACCACAGCCAGCTGCGCGTGGAGGGCTTTGTCAAGCCCGGCTCGATTGACCAGAACGGCACTCATGTGACCTTTGTTTTGAACGAGTTTGAGAGTCACTCGCCCAAGGCCGCCAGTGGCCGCCTGCTGACGGTCAACTACAAGGGCGCCGAGCCGCCGCCGGACACCTTCAAGGACGACGCCATGGCACTGGCCGAAGGCTCTTATGGCCGCGACGGGGTCTTCCACGCCAACGTGCTGCAGGCCAAGTGCGCCAGCAAATACGCTCCGGCGACGCCGAATGGTAAGCCCGGAGCTGTTCCCGCGCAACCGGCTTCCGCGCCGAGTAACAGTCCCCGCGCCGCGGTTCAGGCTCCGCCCGCAGCCAATCAGCCCGCAGCCCCAACTGCCGCAAACTGAGGCGCATGAACGCTCCCGCTTCCGAGGCCGCCAGTTCCACCGCCTGCGCGCGGCTCGATCAAGTTTCCAAGCTCTTTGGCGCTTTCGCCGCACTGCGTCAGGTCTCGGTGGAGTTTGAGCCGGGCCGATGCTATGTGCTGCTCGGAGAAAACGGCGCGGGCAAATCAACGCTGCTGCGCATTCTCGCCGGACTGCTGCGGCCCAGCTTCGGCAAGGTCCGCGTCTTTGGCTCAACCAAATCAGGCGGTTTTGATCCCCATGATGCCCGTGAGCGCATCGGCTACATGAGCCACGCGCCCATGCTCTATGACGAGCTGACCGCCCAGGAAAATCTGCGCTATTTTGCCAGCCTATATGAGGGCCGCGCCTGCCTTGAGCCGGCAGAAGCTCTGCGCCAGGTGGGCCTGGACCCCGAGCTGACGCGCACCCTGGGCCAGTATTCGCAAGGGATGAGACAGCGGACCTCACTGGCTCGCGTGCTGCTCTCCGTGCCTGAATTGCTGCTGCTCGACGAGCCTTTTTCGAACATGGATGTGGAGAGCGCCCGCCAGATGGTCGAGTTGCTGGCTGGATTCCGCCAGGGCAATCGGACGATTGTGCTGACGACCCACCAGCGCGAACTGGCCGCTCCTATCGCCGATTTTGTGCTGACGCTGCACGCGGGGCGCGTGACTTCGTTGAAACCAGGAAGGCCGACGCTATGAAGACCAACGGCGCGCGCATTCTGGAATCTCTCGGTATCGGCTTCGAACTCCGCGAGTACGAGGTCGATCCTGACGATCTGTCGGCGATTTCTGTTGCCAAGAAAGTAAACATGCCGCCGGAGCAGGTCTTCAAGACTTTGCTGACGACGGGCGGACCGGGTGTGTATGTCTTTGCGGTCATCCCCGGCGATGCCGAGCTGGACTTCAAGAAACTGGCCCGCGCCGCGGGACTGCGCAAGGCCGAGATGGCGCCCTTGAAGGAAGTGCAACCGCTTACCGGCTACGTTCGCGGCGGCGTGACCGTCTTCGGAGCAAAAAAGCCCTATCCGGTTTTCGTGGATGAGACGGTGATTCTCTTCGAGCAAATCAGCGTATCGGCCGGCGCGCGCGGAACGCAACTCATCCTTACGCCCGACGACTATCTGAGAGCCGCGGAGGCTCAGACCGCGGACCTTACGAAGCCAGCCGGAACAAAATCCGGGGAGGGCCGCGAAAGATGACCCGCGCCCTGTGGACCCATCTCGAGAAAGAACTGCGCATCGAATGGCGCTCGCTGGACGCCATTGTTTCCATGCTCTTTTTCTCCGGGCTGGTGGTGGTGCTCTTTTCGATTGCGTTTGACCCGCGCGGGGCATTTTCCCAGCAGATTGCCGGCGGCGTGCTGTGCGTGGCCACCATGTTTGCTTCGGTGAGCGCGCTCAACCAGGCCTGGGCGCGCGAAATCCGCCACCAGGTTCTGGACGCGCAACGCATGGTCCCCGCTCCCGGCGCGGAGCTGTTCCTGGCCAAGGTGCTGGCGAATTTTCTCTTCGTTACCATTGTCCAGGTGATCCTGGCCCCGGTTTTTATCGTCTTTTATAATCTGCATATAGCGGGTCAGGGCTGGCTGCTGGCGGTGGTTCTGCCGCTGGGCACCTGGGCGCTGGTCGCCAACGGCGTCTTCTTTGCCGCGCTCTCGATCCGCAGCCGCAACCGCGAGCTGCTGCTCTCGCTGATTCTCTTTCCTATCTTCATTCCGGCCTTGCTGGCCATGGTGCAGGCAACCACGTCCATCCTGACCGGCGAAAGCGACCCCACGCTCTGGATCAAGCTGCTGCTGGGTTACGACATCATCTTTACCACGGTAAGTTTGCTGCTCTTTGACGTGGTTTTCCATGCCGAATAGGGCGGCCGAGGCATTTCAAGGATTAGTGTAACTATTTGAACAGTTATACCGACCAGAAGGTGCGATAAAGTTCACAGTCCCACAGTTTCACAGGAAATAGGGGGGGAGGGGGTGGGGCTTTGCAGTTCACACTCTGCGCCTCATTCGACAAATTGGCTGTGTGCGCTATCCCACCCATCTCGAATCTCCAATTAGCATTGTGCGCCGGCGGGGGTTAATCTTCTGCAAACCGGGCGCGGCATCCGCAACGGCCAGGAAAACACTTGTATTGCTTGAGGTTCCCGCGCGAAGCAATTATGGAATCGACTTAACGCCCCTCAGTGGACCCCTTACAGACCGCAAATCCGCTCACGGGAGACCCTGCTACCCGCTGTGATTGCAATCACTCGACAGTGTTTCATGCGGGTGATAACCTTCGGAAGACCCTTTTCCCGGGAAATTTTCGTCGCGTTTTTCCCGGAATGTTCGTGGTAAACCACCAGAACTTCAGCTTGGGAGGATTTGTGACTGCACAGTATTGGGTGTACTTTCTTCTAGCCGCGAGCGCGTTCTCGCTCGTTGCGGCTTTCACTTTTGCACGCGCCAAGACATGTCTGAAGCGCCAATACAAGCCCGTGGCTGCACTGCTCGGCCTGCTGTTGCTTCCGGCATTCGCCGGCGCGCAGGAACCCGCTGGCGGAGGCGAAGCCAGCCTGACGCTGCCGGATTTGACGAGCGTGAGTTTCGCGAACTTTTTCGGCTTGAACGGACATAACCTTCTGTCCATCGGATTGCTCTTCTGCGCCGCCGGCCTGTTGTTCGGCCTGGTGATCTATGTGCAGTTGAAGAACCTGCCGGTTCACAAGTCGATGCGCGATATCTCCGAACTGATTTACGAGACCTGCAAGACCTATCTGATCACGCAGGGCAAGTTTATTCTTCTGCTCTGGGCATTCATCGCGGTAGTCATCTCCCTGTACTTCGGCTGGCTTGCGCCGGTGGGAAATGTCGCTGTTACTCTGCCCATCATCCTGGGGTTCAGCCTGGTCGGCATTGCGGGCAGCTACGGCGTGGCGTGGTTCGGAATTCGCGTCAACACATTTGCGAACTCACGGACAGCATTCGCGGGATTGCGCGGCAAACCGTATGGCATCTCTGAGATTCCGCTGAAGGCCGGCATGAGCATCGGCATGTTGCTGATCTCCGTCGAGCTGCTCATCATGCTCGCTATCCTTTTGTTCATCCCGGCCAATTACGCGGGTCCCTGCTTCATCGGCTTCGCCATCGGCGAGTCGCTGGGCGCGGCTGCTCTGCGTATTGCAGGCGGCATCTTCACCAAAATCGCCGACATTGGCGCCGACCTGATGAAGATCGTCTTCAAGATCAAGGAAGACGATGCCCGCAACCCCGGTGTCATCGCCGACTGCACGGGCGACAACGCGGGCGATTCAGTTGGACCCTCGGCTGACGGCTTCGAGACCTACGGCGTAACCGGCGTGGCCTTGATCACCTTTATCTTGCTGGCGGTTCGCGATCCCCAGACGCAAGTGCAACTGCTGGTTTGGATCTTCGTCATGCGCGTGGCCATGCTGGTATCCAGTTCGGGAGCCTACTTCCTCAATGGCTTGATCTCCAAGGCGAAGTACGCGAATGCCGACGAAATGGACTTTGAGACGCCGTTGACCTGGCTGGTCTGGATCACCTCCATTCTTTCCATCGTCCTGACCTTTATCGTCTCGTACTTGATGATCCCCACACTCGGCGACGGATCGCTCTGGTGGAAGCTGGCTTCGATCATCTCCTGCGGAACTTTGGCGGGCGCAGTTATTCCGGAATTGGTCAAGGTCTTCACTTCAACCAACTCGGCTCACGTTCAGGAAGTCGTCACCTCCGCCAAGGAAGGCGGCGCTTCTCTGGGAATTCTGTCGGGACTCGTGGCCGGCAATTTCTCGGCCTACTGGCTCGGACTGAGCATGGTTGCGCTGATGGGATTGGGCTATTTCTTCAGCACTGGGCCGTCGATGGATGCCTTGATGCTGGCGCCTGCCGTCTTCGCCTTTGGTCTGGTAGCCTTCGGCTTCCTGGGCATGGGCCCGGTTACGATTGCCGTGGATTCCTACGGCCCGGTTACCGACAATGCTCAATCTGTTTATGAGCTGTCGCTGATCGAGACGATTCCCGGCATCGAAGCTGAGTTGAAGAAGGACTTCGGCATCGACCCCAAGTTCGAGCGCGCCAAATACCTGCTCGAAGCCAATGATGGAGCCGGCAATACGTTCAAAGCTTCAGCAAAGCCGGTGCTGATCGGCACCGCCGTTGTGGGCGCAACCACGATGACCTTCTCGATCATCATGGCCTTGACCCACGGTCTGACGCAGGACGTAAACAAGCTCTCCCTGCTGCACGCGCCCTTCATGCTGGGGTTGATCTGCGGTGGCGCGGTGATCTTCTGGTTCGCCGGCGCTTCCATGCAGGCGGTCACCACCGGCGCATACCGCGCCGTGGAGTTCATCAAGGCCAACATCAAGCTGGATGGCGCCGAGATGGCCTCGGTTACGGACAGCAAGAAGGTGGTTGAGATCTGCACCAAGTACGCGCAGAAGGGTATGTTCAATATCTTCCTGGCCGTCTTCTTCGCAACGCTCTCCTTCGCGTTCATGGAGCCGTTCTTGTTTATCGGCTACCTGTTCTCGATTGCCATCTTCGGCCTGTATCAGGCGATCTTCATGGCCAATGCCGGCGGCGCATGGGACAACGCGAAGAAGGTAGTCGAGGTTGACCTGAAGCAGAAGGGGACGCCTTTGCACGACGCAACCGTGATCGGAGACACCGTTGGCGACCCGTTCAAAGACACCTCGTCGGTGGCTATGAACCCGATCATCAAGTTCACAACCTTGTTCGGATTGCTGGCCGTCGAGCTTGCTGTGACACTGACCAAGGAAAACGCAATGCTCACCCATATCCTGGCTGTTGCATTCTTCCTGGTGTCGGCGTTCTTCGTGCATAAATCGTTCTATGGCATGAGGATTGAAACCAAGGAAAACAACTGATAGCAGTTTGAATCCCGCCCGCTCTTAACGGGGCACAGAACCGAAACACCCAGCGGCCCCACGCGAGATTGCGTGGGGCCGTTTGGCGTGTGGGAATCAGCGATGTTCGAGGTTTGGCAAAGTTGGCCAAAAATCCTATACTCAGGCTGAGGTGCCCCATGCCGACCCGCAATGTGAGCCTGCCTGAAAAGCTGGATCAGTTCATTACCGCCAAGGTCGAATCTGGAGAGTTCGCCAACGCCAGCGAGGTGATGCGGACCGCCTTGCGCTTGCTGGAAAAGGAAGAGCGGGAGTTTGAGGAGAAGATGGCTGTGCTGAGGGCGGCGATTGCTGAGGGGCTGGCCAGCGGGATTGCCGAGCCCGGCGTATTTGAACGGCTCGATACTTACATTGATGAACTAGCGGCGGGGAAGGAAGAGTGCCGGCATATAGCCTAGAAAGACTTGCCGTAGAAGATCTTAAGTCCATCATTCGCTATACGATGAAGACATGGGGAAAGGCCCAAACAATGCGGTACAGACAGGGCCTCCAGGATTGTTTCGGGTTTCTTAGTGAACATCCATCGCTCGGCCGAACGTGCGATTCAATTCATCCGGGGTTGCGCCGGTTTGAGCACGGCAAGCATGTTGTGTTCTACCTTTCCGAACTGGACAACGTGCTGATTGTGCGTGTTCTGCACCAGCAGATGGTTCCGGCCAAGTCTCGCTTTGAGGAGTGATGGTTTGCGCGGCTCGTTCTGAGGATTCTTCTGATGCGAAAATCTACGTCGCTTAGCGAATTGCAATGCCAAAGTACTTTCGCGCTGCATCCAAGAGATCAGCATCAGTCATTACGCCGTATTCGACGTGTGGTTCCTTGCCTGGAGCGATGAAGAAATATCCGACACCAATCTTGCTCATCCGGTATCCGCGGACCTTCTTTCCAATGCAAATCCTGAAAGAGCGGCTATTTGTATCGGGGAAATCAATTCCCGCCTTTTGTAGTGGCGCGCTTGCCTGGCTGTAGTAAAGCTGAAAGTCGCTGAGCACCTCGTTGACATTGGGGTCGTTTTCCTTGCCCTTCTCAGTCGCGAGTGCGAAAAAAGCCACGATGGTAGGGCCGTGGATCACGAAGACAGGCTGCGACCCAGCGGAGGATTCCTGCGAGTTTCCCACGCCAACGCAAACGGCGATAAACAAAAGAATCCCCATGAACTGTTTCATGCTGGCAAGTCTACGCCGTAGTTTGGCAGCCAATCAATCGACTCCTCTGCTAAAAGGGCTTCGTGGTTCGACAATTCGTCCCGAATCTCCACAACTCCCACAGGCGGAGCGCCGAAGTGCACCATTTCTGTGCCTTGTCGCCGGGCGCGGTTGGGGCTAGGCTTGAACTTGAGAGGGATGGAAGAGCTGCGCCGGAATCGCGGCAGATTTGGCAGCCACAACCCCGCGCCTTGCAAGGCTTTCTGGAGCTTTCCACAGGCAATCCCCTTTGTTTGGGAAGTGGGTGCCTTAAACGGGAACAAAATACAAGATATTGTGGTTTGTTGTTGACATCCACCACGGACAGCGGTACTTTTTCATCTGCGGCCTTAAACGGATTTTGACGAACTCCGGTGCGAATGTTCCACCGAGAGGCCTCTGAAAGCAGAGAACTCGCGGTACTTTTCCCATTCCCTGTTTCATGTTCTTTGACCGAGATTTTCCATGACCCCCTCCTGGCTGCGTAGCGCCGGACGGGGCACGAAATTCATCTAACGATTTGATTGAGAGGGTTCTATGAATGAGGTCCAGATTCAGTCTTCTGCCGCTTCCTTGCAGACACCTAACACCCAGCGGGGACTGATCTTTACCCGCCGCTTTACCACCGAGGGCCTTTCGCCCTATGACGAGCTCCAGTGGGAGCAGCGGACCGCGTCGATTACCGACAGCAAGGGCAACATCATCTTCGAGCAGAAGAACGTGGATGTACCGGCCGACTGGTCGATGACGGCGACGAATATCGTGGCCTCGAAGTATCTGCATGGTCAGTTGGACACTCCCGAGCGGGAGACAGGCGTGCGGCAGTTGGTTGGCCGGGTCGCCGAGGCAATCCGCGACTGGGGCGCGACCGGCGGCTACTTTGCCACTCCCGAGGATGCGGCCATCTTCCACGACGAGCTGGCGCATATGCTGCTGACCCAGAAAGTGGCCTTCAACTCGCCGGTGTGGTTCAACGTGGGCTGTGACCGCCTGGAGCCGGATGCGGACGGCCAGAACTGGCATTGGGACCCGTCAACCGGCGGCGTGAAGTATTCCGCCTCCGGCTACCACAATCCCCAGTGCTCTGCCTGCTTCATCAACTCGGTGGACGACTCGCTGGACTCGATTCTCAGCCTGGCCAAGACCGAGGGGATGCTGTTCAAGTGGGGTTCGGGCACCGGAACCAACCTGTCGTCGATCCGCGGCTCGATGGAGAACCTGTCGGGCGGCGGCGTGGCGTCGGGTCCGCTGAGCTTCATGCGGGGCTTTGACGCCTTTGCCGGGGTCATCAAGTCGGGCGGCAAAACGCGCCGCGCGGCCAAGATGGTGATTCTGAACGCCGACCATCCAGACATCATGGATTTCATCGAGTGCAAGGCGAAAGAAGAGGCCAAGGCCTTCAGCTTGATCAAGGCCGGTTATGACGGTTCGGGGCCGGATTCAGAGGCCTATTCGTCCATCTTCTTCCAAAACGCCAACAACTCCGTGCGCGTGAGCGACGAATTCATGCGCGCCTATGAGAACGACGGCGACTTTACCACGTACACGGTGAAGGGCCACGAGCCGGCGGCGACTTACAAGGCGCGCGACATCATGCGCAAGATTGCCGAGGCCACCTGGCTGTGCGGCGATCCCGGTATGCAGTATGACACCACCATCAACCGCTGGCATACCTGCAAGAACACCGCGCGCATCAATGCGTCGAATCCTTGCTCGGAGTATATGTTCCTGGACAACTCAGCCTGCAATCTGGCGAGTTTCAACCTGATGAAGTACGTAACGCCATCGGGCGTCTTTGATATTCCGGCTTTCCGGCACTCGATTTCCGTGGTCATCACGGCGATGGAGATCCTGGTGGACTACTCCGGTTATCCCACCGAGGCCATCGCCCGCAACTCCCACGACTACCGGCCGCTGGGGCTGGGCTACGCCAACCTGGGCGCGCTGCTGATGGCCTTTGGGCTGCCGTACGACTCAAACGGCGGACGCGACCTGGCTGCTGCTTTGACCGCAATCCTTTGCGGCCAGGCTTACATGCAATCGGCTCTTGTGGCCGCCAACTGCCCTCCCATCGCCTCAGCGACCTCGCTGACCGCGTCGGTCGAGCGCCAGGGCGGAGCCTGCCCGGGGTTCTACGTCAACCGTGAGCCATTCCTCGACGTGATCCGCATGCACCGCGCCGAGGTGAATAATATCGGCAGATCGCGCCAGAGCGGCGAGCCCTTCAATGTGCCGCAGCTCGACGCCCTGATCGACGCCAGCCGCGAGTGCTGGGACATGGCGCTGGGTTATGGCGAGCGCTACGGCTATCGCAACTCGCAGACCACGGTTCTGGCGCCCACGGGCACCATCGGCTTCATGATGGATTGCGACACCACGGGCATTGAACCCGATCTGGCCTTGGTCAAGTACAAGAAGCTGGTGGGCGGCGGCATGATCAAAATCGTCAACAACACGGTTCCGGAAGCCCTCTTCAAGCTGGGCTATTCCGCCGACGAGGTGCACGGCATCGTCAGCTACATCGACGCTACTGGAACCATCGAAGGCGCGCCGGGGGTCAAGTCCGAGCATTTGGCCGTCTTCGATTGCAGTTTCAAGCCCGCCAAGGGAACTCGGTCGATTCAATACATGGGGCACATCAAGATGATGGCCGCCGCGCAGCCGTTCCTTTCGGGAGCGATCTCGAAGACCGTCAACCTGCCCCAGGAAGCCACCGTCGAGGATGTCGCCGAGGCCTACGCCGAGAGCTGGCGCCAGGGCATCAAGGCCGTGGCCATCTACCGCGACGGCTCGAAGGGAACCCAACCGCTGAATACCAGCCTGGACGCCAAGCGCGAGCCTTCACCGCTGGACGCGGCCGGCGCGCGCGTGCTGGCCCAGTTGGCGATCGGCGAGCCCGCTGAAGAGACCGATCTAAAGGCTTTGGAAAACGGCATTGGCGAAACAATTGAGGTCTCGGCCAAGCCGGTGATCGCCGCCGCCGCTGCCTTCCAGGGTGCGTTGGACGAGATTGCCAAGGCAGCCGCTGTGCCCGTGTTGCAGCCCACGCCCGCCGCCGTCGATGAGTCCGCGGCGCAGGACCTGAACGGACCGCCGCGCGCCGTCCGTCACCGCCTGCAGGACGAGCGTGCCTCGATTACGCACAAGTTTTCCATCGCTGGCCACGAGGGCTACATCACTGTCGGCCTGTATCCCAGCGGGCAGCCGGGCGAGATTTTCATCAAGATGGCCAAGGAGGGTTCCACTGTCTCCGGCCTGATGGACGCCTTCGCCACGTCCATTTCGCTTGCCTTGCAGCACGGCGTGCCTCTCAAGGTTCTCTGCGAGAAGTTCGCCCACACGCGCTTCGAGCCTTCCGGCTGGACCGGCAACGAGCAGATAGGCTACGCCAAGAGCCTGATGGACTACATCTTCCGCTGGCTGCATCTGCGCTTCCTCTCAGGCCAGCAACTGTCGCTCTTTGCCAGCCTGACTCCTCATCCGCCGGAACTGCCCACTCCGCCCAGCCTGATTCCCGATGCCGAGCAGGAGCCTGAGTACAACGAACTTTCGAATAGCCAAATGGCCCGGCTGGCCAAGGAGGTAGCGGACCGTCTCAACGGCTTCGGCGGCTCCGGAATGGGCAATAAGGGCGGCGGCGGCATCGCTCCCGACGCCCAGAGCGCCTCGCCCGTTGCCGAGAACCCAAGCCACGGCCCCAAACTGGAGGACCGCGGCATTTATCACGCAGCCGACGCCATGCGCGAGATGTACGTAATGGGCGACGCGCCCAGTTGCTCGGTCTGCGGCTCCATCATGACCCGCAACGGAAGCTGCTACCGCTGCATGGAGTGCGGCTCGACGAGCGGTTGCAGTTAAGTCGATGGCCGCATGAATTTGTGCGATCCCACCCTAGCCGCAGAAACAAAAACGCGGCTAGGGTGGGGCACCCAGATTGATGCTGCGACAAGCGGTCAGAGACCTAGCCCTTCAGCACCTGGTCGATTGTGTCGATATCGACTAATCCCTTGCATCCATAGAGGGCGGGAAGCACGCGGTCGGCGGGATAGGTTCGCCGCAACTGGGCGACCTTTTCCGTGCCGCAGCGGTAGGCCGGCAGATACATCCGGCCCAGCAGCGGATGGCGTCCCCATGCGCCGGACAGTTTATCCGCGCGCTCTTCCGTGACCAGGAAATCGCGCCGCAGCGTGGCCGCCACCTCCGGCTGAGGTTTTCCCTCGCCCCAGGTGAGATAAGACGACTGATTCTTGGCGTCGTCCTGCAACAGGGCCAACAGCACGCCAATCTGTAGGTCTTCGTCCGGCAACTGGTCCACTTCCGTGACGCCGTGCGCAATCAGGATCGCGTTGTTGGCGATGCCCTCGAAGAGCGTGGCGGCGCGCGTGTTCATGGTGAGAATGGTGGCCTCGAAGCCGGCCTTTCCGCGTACGTACATGTCTTGCAGGTAAGCGAATGTAGTGACGTGGCCCGGAACAACCTCGTGGCTCACGAGCTGCTCGAACTCCGGATAGGAAATCTGCAAGGAAGCGTTGATCTCGTAGTTGGCTTCGTATTGCGGAGAGTCGTCAGCGTTGCGCGCGCGGCCGATATAGTTCATCGAGCCAGAAAACCACGCGTCCTTGATGGGTTGGAAGTCGATGTTTGCACGCGGCACCCGCGCCAGTTCCTTGGGAAGATAGGGCGACAGGTGCTTGGCGCTGAGGGTATCAAAGCGCGCGATCACGGCCGCGCTCAGAGCGCGCACAGTGGCCATGGGGGCCACACGTTCGCGGCGCCATGCATCGACGGCTTCGAGCAACCCGCCGGGATTGGCCGAAGCGTAGCCGGCGCGGCCCAGCAATTCGGCGACACGTTCGCGCTTTTTCTGTGGCTGAGAAGGCTCCGGCTGTCTGGCCGTCGCCGCCTCGACGCAGCGGGCGTAAGGCACGGCATCGCCCTTGCCTGCGACCTCCATGGCCAGATCCCACATGGTGCCGAGCGAATTTGCCATCCCGGTCAGATAAGCCTGGCGCAGGCCGTCCATTTTTTTCGCTTCCTCACGAACTCCGGCGATGGCCGCGGGCAGGTTAACCGCTCGCAGATACTCTTCGACGGCCTCGCGATTCTTGACCGATACGCCGCCTGCCTGGCGCAGTTGCGCCGCAGCCGGATGCGTGTAGGCGGCAGGCAGCGGAAAATCGGAAAACCATGAGTCGGCGATGAAGCGGCCCACGCCCGAAGGGTTCATCACATCGCCGCCCCAGAGCGTATCAATGCCTAAAACCGCGTCAGCGATATACTTTTCAGCTTGATTCATCCCTTACACCCTTTCCTTTCCAGTTGAACGAAACCAGACGTAGAAACAGAGACAAACAAACAGCAGTGCGGAAATCGATTGAGAGACGGCGTCATTTGCATAAAACGGAGTGGTGATCCGATCCGCGCTATACCAGGGGAAGAGGTGCAGGGCCGCGCCAAAGACGCCCCCCAGCGCGCCGCCAGCCATCAGCCCAGAGGCCAGGATAACGCCGCGCTCGCGAATTCTGCTGCCCGGTTCGCCGCCGGTTTTTTCGGACCGCTTGTTGATGAAGTGCGAGAGGATGCCGCCGGCCAGCACGGGCGAGGTGAGCTCCAGCGGCAGGTAGATTCCCAGGGCGAAGACCATGGAAGACTTGCCCAGCATCTCCAGGATTATTGTGATGATGGCGCCGATGCCAAAGAGCACGTAGGCGACCGGCTGGCGGCTCATGAATCCCACTACCAGAGCTTTCATGATGGCCGCCTGCGGCGCGGGCAGGAACCCTGGGCCTGTGTCTCCGAACTGATAGACCTTGGCCAGCAGGACAATGGTCAATCCAGCGGTGATGGCGGCGGCGATGACGCCGATGAACTTAACCTTCTGCTGGGCGGCAGGCGTGGAGCCGAGCCAATAACCGGCTTTCAAGTCGGTGATGAATTGTCCCGAGACGCACAAGGCGGTGCAGACCATGCCGGCGATAGCCATCACGAAGAACATTCCCGTATCTCCCGAGAGGCCAAAGTTCAGCAGCACCACAGCGGAGATGATGATGGTGAGCATGGTCATGCCGGAGGCGGGATTGTTGGCAGTGGTGGCAATGGCGTTGGCGGCTACGGAAGTGAAGAAGAAGGAGAAGATCAGCGTAAGCACCAGGCCGAGAGCCAATACAGTCCAGGAAACCTGCAGGCGTCCAAAGAAGATGGCCACCGCGATAGAGCTGATGATGACGCCGAGAAGAATGGAGATGATGGAGATGTCGCGGTCAGTGCGTTCCGGTGCGGCGGCCTCGCCGTGGCGGAAGGTGCGCAGCGCGATGCCGAAGGAGCCCGCGATCACGCGCAGCGATTTGAAGATGCCGATGATGCCTGCCGTGGCGATGGCTCCCACGCCGATGAAGCGCACATAATTGCGCACGATCTCCGCGGCGGTCATCTGCGCAATGGGAATTGCGGAGGGATAAACAGCGACGTTGATGTGGCTGCCGAAGTACCAGATCAACGGCACCAGCACGAAGCTGGTCAGCACGCTGCCGGCGCAGAAGACCATTGCGCTGCGCAAGCCCATCACGTAGCCCAGGCCGAGAATGAACGTGACGGCATCGAATTTGAAGACCATGCGGCCCTTGTCGGCGAGAGAGCGCATCACCGGCACGAACTGGAAGTCGAGATACTCCTTCCACACATGAAAAGTGGTGACGAAGAAGTCGTAAGCGGCGGCGATGGCGGTTGCCTGTAGGAGCAGCTTGGCCTCCGAGCCGCCCTTTTCTCCGGTAACCAGCACTTCGGTGATGGCGGTTGCTTCAGGAAACGGCAATTGGCCGTGCATCTCGCGCGTGAAATAGCGGCGCAGCGGTATCAAAAAGAGAACGCCAAGGCAGCCGCCGGCCAGGCAGATGAAGATGGTCTGCACCGGATGCGGATCGAGGTGAAGGATGTAAAGCGCGGGCAGGGTGAAAATGGCGCCGGCCACCACGCTGCCGGAGGCCGCGCCGATGCCGGTGATGATGACATTTTCAAGCAGGCTGGTGCGCCGCTTGTAGACACGCGCCAGTCCGATGGCGAGGATGGAGATGGGGATGGCGGCTTCCATCCCCTGACCGACCTTCAGTCCCGAATATGCTGATGCGACAGAGAAGATCACGCAAAGCACCACACCCCAGAAGATTGACCGAAACGTCAACTCCGGCTCGTCGACCGCTGCGGGAATGATGGGCTGGAAAGATTCGCCGGGTTTCAACGGGCGGTAGGCATTCTCTGGAAGAGAGGTCGGTTCGTTTTCGTTCATCAATCTAAATTCCCCTTGTCGGAGGCGATCCCTGGCCCGATTCTACAGTCATCCTGGTCGATGCCAATTGAGACCGGATTTGGCTTCAGTTTAAGCCCGCAGTACACCATACACTCTACCAACGGCCCGGAGTCAAATCGGGCGGGAATGGGAGGATTTGGCTGGAAGCTATCTTAACTGAAAGGCGGGCATTGCGCGGGCCTTAAGCTTTGCGGCTCGTTGCGGGCGTTTTGGTGACGGCAGCCTGCTTGCGCAGCGGCACCATGGCTCCGGCGCCCGGCGCGGCCTGAGAGAAGCGCGCCAGCATCTCGGTGCGCACGTACTCGACAAAGCTCTGCATCTGGCGGTTCATCTCTTCCATGCGCTCTCTCATCTGCAGGATGATGGCGATGCCGGCGATGTTCACTCCAAGGTCGCGGGCGAGGTTGAGGATGAACTCGAGGCGCTCCAGATCTTCGTCCGTGTAGAGGCGCGTGTTTCCTTCAGTGCGCGACGGCTTCAGCAGACCCTCGCGCTCATAGAGACGCAGGGTTTGCGGATGGATTTCGTACATCTCGGCCACCGCCGAGATCATGTACGCGCCTTTTGACTTGCGTTTTGCGGCCATGCGATGTCTGACACCAAGCTTACCCGAATCGTAGCACCTTGCCTCGTGCTGGCGAAAGCAGCGAAATTCACGTCATGGCCGGCGGCTCTGCTGCCTCCCGTGCGGGAACCATCAACCGCGCTGCTATAGTTCTTCTTGTGCGGATTGGCATAAGGCTCCCGATGCCTGTAATCGGGCACGAGAGGACTCTGTGAAGATACTTATCGCCCACAACCGGTATCAGACGATGGGCGGAGAAGACTCCGCAGTCCGGAACGAGACCGAGATGCTCAGGCGCGGCGGCCACGCGGTTGAACTGCTGACGGACGACAATGACGCGATTCGAGGAGTGCGCGGAGTTTTAGCCGCCGCGGCCTCGGTTGCCTATTCGCCACGCTCTCGCAGGAGAATGAGGTCGGCAATCGGTGAATTCAAGCCGCAAATCCTGCACGTTCACAACTGGTTTCCGCGACTTTCTCCTTCAATCATTCTGGAAGCGGATGCACAGCGCATTCCCATCATTCAGACCCTGCACAACTATCGGATGATCTGCTCTAACGCCATGCTCTATCGCAATGGGGCGGTCTGCACCAAATGCGTAGGCAGCGCATTTCCTCTGAGCGGGGCGATCCATGGATGTTATCGCGGGAGCAGAGCCGGAAGTGCGGTGGTGACTGCAGCTTATGCCTTGCATCGCCTGGCGCGCACATGGGACAAGGTGGATTTGTTCATCGCAGTTTCCGCGTTCCAGCGTTCGCTGCTCGTTCGCGGCGGCGTGCCTGCCGGCAAGATTGTGATCAAGCCGAATTTTGCCTGCTCCGAACTCAGTGAAGAGAGAGTGGCCAAAGAGGATTTCGCTATTTACGTGGGGCGTATCTCGGAGGAAAAAGGGCTTCGCACGCTGCTTGCCGCGTGGAATACCGGAAAAATCCCGCTGCGCCTCAGGATGTTTGGCGATGGCCCTCTGACGGAAGAGGTTCGGTGCAACGCGGAAAGGAACAAGAGGATTGAATATATGGGGCCGCAGCCATTCCAAATCATCAGCCAGGAGATGGCCAAGGCCCGTTACCTTGTATTTCCCTCCGAATGGTATGAGACATTCGGAAACGTGGTGGTCGAAGCGCACGCGAAGGGAACGCCGGTTCTGGCGGCTGACCTTGGCAACATGAAGGAGTTGGTGGAGGAAGGCGTCACAGGCTATCGCTTTTTTCCTGGGAACGCGGAGTCGTTGATCTCCGCGGCACTGTGCTTTCCCGAAGGGGATCTGTATGAGCGGATGTGCGCGAACTGCCGAGCCGCGTATGAAAACAGCTTCACGGCGGCAAAAAACTACGCATCGTTAATGGAGATATACGCACGCGCTATCGAGATTCGCGGATCAAGACGATAGCTCCATCCGCGCTCCGGCCCGCTGTGACGATTCAGCGATCGTGAACCGTCACCGCCACCTCTGGAGTCCCGCGCGGCTTATAACTTCTCAAACAGCGCGACGCGCGGGTCCTGGTTATTCAGCTTAGCCAGCTCGCGCATGATCTCCCGGCTACGCTCATCCGAGAGCGTGGGCACCTGCACCTCAACGGTTACAATCTGGTCGCCTCGCTGTCCGGCGTGCTGTGCGTTCTCCACGCCTCGCTCCCTCATGCGCAGCTTTTGCCCGCTCTGCGTACCGGGAGGAATCTTCAAGTGTGCACGGCCGTCGATGGTGGGCACGTCCACCTTGGCTCCCAAAGAAGCCTCGGGCACGGTTACCGGCACGGTGAGATGAATGTCGTCGCCCGAACGCGTGAAGACCGGATGCGCGCCAGTGCGGACAATAAGGAACAGATCGCCGGGCGCGCCGCCGTTCACCCCGGCATTGCCTTTGCCTTGCAGGCGAACGCGCTGGCCGTCGCGTGTGCCCGCCTTGATACGAAATTCAACGGCTTCGCTGCGGCTGACCAGGCCCTCGCCGTGGCAGGTGGCGCAGACATTGGCTGTTTGCCCGGTGCCATTGCATCGCGGGCAGGGAATGTTGAACTTCATCCGTCCGCCCATCTGCGTCACCTGGCCTGTGCCGTTGCACTCCGGGCACTGCGTGGGGCCGCCGCTCGGCGCCTGGCCGTGGCACGTGGGACAGACCTCCTGGCGATGCACTTCGAGCCGCGCCAGACCGCCGCGGATAGCCGTCCAGAAATCCACCGTTGCCTGGTACTCGATGTCTGTGCCGGGCTGCGGGCCACGCGGGCGCCGCCCCTGCTGCGCGCCCGAGAACATGCCGGAAAAGATGTCCTTGAAGCTGCCCCACGACTGCGTACCATCTCCCGACTGCTGGCCTGGATGCTGGCCCGGACCGCTTTGAAATCCGGAAAAGTCGAAGCCGTCGAAGTCCACCGGCGCGCCGCGGCCCGAGCCCTGGCGCGCATAAGCCTCGGCCTGCGCGGGGTCGATCTGGTCGGAGTAGAACCCCATCTGGTCATAGACCTTACGCTTCTTCTCGTCGCTCAACACATCGTTGGCCTCGGAGATCACCTTGAACTTTTCCTCGGCCTGCTTGTCGCCGGGGTTCACGTCGGGGTGATAGCGCCGCGCAGCCTTCCGGAAGGCCTTGCGAATCTCCTCCTGGGTGGCTGTCTTTTTCACGCCAAGCGTGCCGTAATAGTCTTTATTCGTCGTGGGCATGGTCGCCTTTGGAATCTGTTTTGGTTAAACTGCTCGGCCAGAAACCTATTCCGTTCCTGACGCATTCATGGCTAACTTCTCAATCAGAAAATCTCCATGCTGATCCCGAAGAGCGGTCAAGCAACCACCCGCTGCTCCGCGGCCGCAGGCACGGAGCGCGTTGCGCGAGGCTGAATTCCCTCGTGAATCACTGTTTCCTCGGCATCCACCGCCGACTCCAGATCGAAATCCATCTGCAGGCGCATCCAGAACTCGGGTGACATACTAAAGTAGCGCGCCAGGCGGAGCGCCGTATCTGCGGTAATTCCGCGCCGCTCCCGCACAATTTCAGAGATGCGCGTTACAGGCACGCGCAGCTCAATCGCCAGCGCATTGGACGACATGCCCAGCGGCTTCATGAAGTCCTCACGCAGCATCTCGCCGGGGTGCAGCGGGGGCATCCGGGCACCCTCTTCCAACTCCACAGCTTGGCGTTCTCTCTTAATGGTAGTCAACGATTTCGACTTCGTAGGCATCGCCATTTCTCCACTTGAAGCAAATTCGCCATTGATCATTGATGCGCAAACTCCATTGGCCCTCCCGGTTGCCCTTCAGCGGCTCGAGCCGGTTGCCGGGAGGCACAATAAGTTCTTCCATTCTCGAAACCCGGTGAATCTGCCGCAGTTTGCGGAATGCTACCCGCTCGAATGCCGCATACTGTCGGCTATGACGTCGGTTAAAAACCTGTTCGGTCTGTGCGTCAGCAAACGAGCGAATCATACTTAACGTTTATCGTAACACGGGAAGCGGTCAGTCCTCGTACCTGTCTTTCTCGCTCCGCCTCCGCCTCAAAACCCAGCTCAACCAGGATCGCGCGTCAGGCATGGTCCTCTCCTGCAAGCGGTCTGCCGAAGTGGGCAGAGATTCCTCGGCAAAGACTTAGATGAAGACGCGCGCATTGAGAACCGCTTAGAATCCGGCAAATTCCGCCGGAAAATAATGTCAACGGATTGATTCTAACCAGAATCTCCCGCGCAATAGGTTGATAATAAACAAGATATGCGGATAATTTAGCGACACCAGGCCGCTAGGATGTCCCGCTGAAAAATTGTGCTGTGGCCGGGCGCTCAATCGGCGGCGCTGGTTCTCTTGGCGGCAGAGATCGCCGCCTGCCGCGATGCGCCGGACTTTGGGATGGCGTCCAGGTCTACCTTGCCTTCGGCCAACTGCATGAGGAAGTCCTGGGCTGCGAAAGGCTTCTGGTCTTTGAGCACCTTGCTGGCGCGGATGTAGCTGCCGTCGGGCTGTTGCAGACGGGCCTTGAAGGTGTCGGCCAGATACGCGGGCAGAATCTCGTCATGGATGCGGGCCAGTGCGGCTGGGTCGCGAACCGGGAAAACCACCTCGCAGCGCTCGAAGAGGTTGCGCGGCATCCAGTCAGCCGAGCCCATGTAGATTTCGTCGTTTCCACCATTGGCGAAGTGGAAGATGCGCGAGTGCTCCAGGAAGCGGCCCACGATGGAGCGGACCCTGATTCTCTCTGACAGGCCTTTGACGCCGGGGCGCAGCGTGCAGAGGCCGCGGATGATGAGGTCGATCTCGACGCCCGCTTGCGAGGCCTGGTAGAGCGCCTCAATGACCGAGGGTTCGAGCAGCGCATTCATCTTGGCGACGATGTGGGCGGGGCGTCCGGCCTGGGCGTGTTCACTCTCGCGGCGGATGAGTCCCAGGAAGCTTTCGGCCATGGTGAGAGGCGCCACCAGCAGCGGCCGGTAGTCGTCGATTTCGGCGTGGGCGGTCAGGTAGTTGAAGACCATGTGGACCCGCTCGGTAATCTGCGGATCGGAAGTAAGCATGCTCAGGTCCGTATAAAAGCGGGCTGTGTCGGGGTTGTAGTTGCCGGTGCCCAGATGGCAGTAGCGGCGGGTTTGGCCGTCCTCGTCGCGGCGCACCAGCATGGCCAGCTTGCAGTGGGTTTTGAGGCCGACGACGCCGTGGAAGACCTGCACGCCGGCGTCTTCCATGCTGCGCGCCCAGCGGATGTTGGAGGCCTCGTCGAAGCGGGCCATCAACTCGACCACCAGCGTGGTCTCCTTGGTGGCCGCGGCCTCGATCAGCGCCCCAAAGACTGGTGAGTCGTGGCTGGTGCGATAGAGGGTCTGCTTCATTGAAACCACGGCCGCGTCTTCCGCGCCCTGCTGGATGAAACTGACCACCGGGTCATAGGAGTCGTAGGGGTGGTGGAGGAGAATGTCGTGGCGGCGCAACTCGTCAAAAATGTCGGCGGACTTGCGGCTCAGTTTAAACGACCTTGGAGTGAACGGCGGAAATTTTAGATCCGACCGGTGCACGTCCTGATAAAAGAACATCAGCCGCGAAAGGTTCACCGGGCCTTCGCCGCGCAGAACCTGATCCTCGTCCAGCTCGAAGTTAACTCGCAGCCTTTCGACAATTTCTTCGTCAGCGCCGGTCTCGATCTCCAGCCGCACAGCGTCGCCCTTGCGGCGGTTGTGGAGTTCTACGCGAATGGTTTCTAGGAGCGAACGCGCTTCCTCTTCTTCGAAGTAGAGGTTGGAGTTGCGCGTAACGCGAAAAGCGGCGTGGCACAGGACCTCGTAGCCGCGGTACATGCCGCTGAGGTTATGCGCGATCAGGTCTTGAAGCAGCAGGTAGTCGTATGCGCCCTCGGCGCCGGGCAGGCGGACGAAACGAGGCAGAGCGCGGGGCACTGTGACGACGCCCAGAACCTGAGGGCCGGAACTGCGCCGCTTGCGCCGCAGAAGGAGCGCCAGGCAGAGGGCCTTGTTGAGTACGCGCGGAAAGGGATGGGCCGGGTCGATACTGATGGGCGTCAGGAGTGGGTCAACCTCGCGCTGAAAGTAGCCTTGCGCGAAGGCGCGGGCCTTTTCGTCCATCTCCTTCCACTCCAGCAGGCGGACGCGCTGCTTGCGCAATTCGGGCAGAAGTTGCTCATTCCAGCAGCGATACTGGGCGTCCACAAAGCCATGAATCTCGGCGGTTAGGACGGCGAGGGATTCGTCGGGGCGCAGACCGTCGTAGCCGGGCTCGCGGTAGCCGTCCTCAATGCGCTGCATGAGTCCTGCCTGACGGACTTCGACGTACTCGTCAAGGTTGGAGCCGGTGATGGCGAGGAACTTTACCCGCTCCAGGAGCGGGTTGGCGGGGTCTTCGGCCTCTTCGAGCACACGCCGGTTGAACTGCATCCAGGAGTGGTCTCTGCCGTTGAAGAGCTTTTGTTTCTGTGTCTTTCCAGCCATTGCTTCCGTTCCGTGCGCCGTAGTTGGCAGTCTACAGCTTTTTGGAGAAACAGGGAATAGGGAA
>Ga0255356_1000501_pt1 | contig 26756 bp, 18 predicted proteins | sample HBST100metaG_FD_189944 | JGI IMG/M metagenome (GOLD analysis project Ga0255356, IMG submission 189944) | Peat soil microbial communities from Stordalen Mire, Sweden - H.B.S.T100 | ecosystem: Environmental > Terrestrial > Soil > Wetlands > Peat | place: Sweden: Norrbotten County, Stordalen Mire...
GGACCGACTGCTCCTTTGCCGCCTTTCCCTCCAGGCTCTGGAAGCGGAATTGTAGCTGCGGGACCGACCGCTCCTCTGCCTCCCTTCCCTCCGGGCTCCGGTAGTGGCATCGTTGCCTTTGGACCGACTGCACCTTTGCCGCCTTTCCCTCCAGGTTCTGGAAGCGGGATTGTAGCTGCGGGACCGACCGCTCCTTTGCCTCCCTTTCCTCCAGGCTCCGGTAGTGGCATCGTTGCCTTTGGACCGACCGCTCCTTTGCCTCCCTTTCCTCCAGGCTCGGGTAGTGGAATCAGTGTTTTTCCCGCAGTGGCGTAAGGAAAGATTGAATGCCGAAGTTCGCATGTTGGGACGCGAAAGCGAGAGATTCTAGGCCAGACTGAGCACATCCCGTCTATAGTTCAAATTGAATGTTGACGGTGAATCTGGACACGGGCCTCTGGTATGCCGGCATTGTGACCGAAGCAGCAGTCTTGGGGCTGCTCCTTTACAGACGTGCCTGGCGAATTCTGCCTTTTTTTTGCGTGTATAGTGCCTGGACGTTGTTCAGCGACGCCAGTGAATACGCGGTGATGCATTTTTGGCCATCCAGCTACCTCACGACCTATTTGTCGGTGGCAGCGATGGATTCCGTCTTGCAGCTAGGTGTCCTGGTCGAGTTGGCCTGGTCCGTCCTGCGCCCTCTTCGCGCTTCTCTGCCGCGCGGAGCCTTGGTCATGGTTGGAGCCTTGATCCTGGCGTTGGGCGGCGCAATCTGGCCATTCGCCAACATACCCGGGTTTTATCGTTTGCCCCCGGAATGGCATCTTCTGATGCGTCTGGAGCAGACTGTCTCGATTCTCAGGATTTTGGTCTTTCTGGGACTCGCCGGATGCAGTCATTTTCTTTCCATCGGATGGCGCAACCGCGAGTTGCAGGTGGCCACAGGGTTCGGTTTCTATTCCCTGGTCAGTGTGGCTGTGGCCCTGCTCCATACCCACCAGGCGATGGGACCGCAGTATCGCCGTCTGGATCAGTTTCTGGTGGCCAGCTATCTCTGCTCACTGATCTATTGGGCGTTCAGCTTCGCACAGAAAGAACCCGAGCGGCAGAAATTTAGCCCAAAGATGCAGGGTTTTCTGTTGGCGCTGGCGGGGAGTGCCCACGCCACCCGCATGGCCTTGGCCGGCAGTACCGGGACAAAATCAGGGAAGCGCGGAGAGTAATGACGATGTTTCCAACCGGATAGAGGACCAACTCGGGAATTGCAGTTCTGCAGGTTGTGGCTCTTATGACACGGGTTTGGTGGAGCAGACTTCTGACCCTCCGCTGGCCCGGCAGCTCGCTCCGGAGCACCAATGCCCCGAGCGCCTTTTCGCTGGTTGAGCCGATCGCCGCCATCGCCCAGACACTCCAGAACGATCGCTGGCTGGATCGGCCAGTTTCGGCTAGTTACTTGAGTGTACTGTCCTTTCGGGTTTTCATTTTGGGCTGAAAAGTGACTAAAACCAAATATTTTGCTCCACAAACACGTAGTTTTCTGTTACTAGTAGGAGGAACGGTAGAGCTGACAGGGTGACCACTGGAAATTTGGCGGTTACCAAATGCCGGCCTGAGGCTAGCCTATGATTCTGCCCTTGGTTCAGATAGTGGTCATTTTGGCCGTGGTTTTTTGTCTGCTTCGCTGGAGGTCTGCAGCGCGGCGTCGTAACGTACAAACATGGGATTCCCTTTTGGCGCGTCTGCGTCCCGAATGGAGCGCCCGTGAGTTGAGCGATCATTTCCTTTGGAAAGAAGGACTTGGCGCAACTCAGGACGAAGCATGGGAGCGGATGGAGGGCGCCAAAGGCCTGTGGGTGATGTACCAGAACGCGCGCGTCATGTTGGAGATGGCCGATTTTGCCGCCAACAACGACCCAGGATTGGACCGCATCCTGCTGGAAACTCTGGCCAGTGACGCCATGCAGATTCGTGTCTGCGTTCTCATGGCCTTGGCCCAATATGGATTTTCCCAAGCCAGCGAGGGTGTGCGCGTCAATGCCTTCCGCGCCGCTTCAATGTATATGGGCATGGCCGCCCGCATGACCCAGTTGCTCCAGGAACATGCGGCCGTCATCGTCCCCGATTTTGTCGCTGCCATGTAGATCGGAATTTGCCTCCTCCAAAACGAAAGCCCTGGCCGTGGCCGGGGCTTTTGTTTGTTGCTGCAATGGACCTCAAACCGGATGGGCAGCCAAAAAGCCGTTGATCCGCGCATATTCTTCCTCGTTGAGCCGGAACGTAAGCGCTGCCGACAGTTCCTCGACCTGCTGGGGACTGCGCCCGCCCACAATGGCGGCAGTGATGGCCGGATGGTGGAGCGTCCAGGCGACCGCGACCACTCCCGGGGTTACGCCGTGCCCGCTGCCGATCTCCCGCAGCAGTTCCACCAGGCGAAGGTTGCGGCTCAAGCGCGGCTCGTTGAACTCCACGGCGCGCTTGCGCCAGTCGTCCGCGGGGAAAGCCGCGACGCGTTCAGCCGTCATTTTGCCGGTCAGAAGGCCCGAAACCATAGGTGAATAGTTGATCACGCCGATGCCATTCGCCTGCACAAACGGGAGCACTTCCTTTTCAATGGTCGGGCGCAGCATCGAGTAGGGCGGCTGCAGGTTGGTGATAGGCGCTATCTTCTGCACCCGCTTCATCTGCTCCAGGTTGAAGTTGGAAAGTAAGCGTGTGGTCTTCCCCTCTGGACCAGTGAAGGTCAGAGGTTGAACGATGGGTTCATGGAACGGGAAGACAAGGCGAGGCCGGTTCGCGGGAAGAGATTGCGGCGACCGGTTGCGGAAAAGCGTCGGATCGTGGAGTTGTCGTTTGAGCCGGGGATGAGCGTTGCAGGTGTGGCGCAGGAAGAAGGCATCAACGCGAACCAGATCTTCACTTGGCGACGTGAGTACCGTAACGGCCAGTTGGTTGAGCCTGAAGAGACAGCGGCCTCGTTGCTCCCGGTGGTCATGGCATCGACCAGTTCTGAAGCCGATGCGGAGCAGGCCGCGGCAGTTTCCGATGTACCGGTCGGACCCGTCGGTGCTATTCATATTGATTTCTTGGGGCGTGCTTCGATCACCGTTGAGCATGGCGCCGATTGCGCTTTGTTGAGGACGATCCTGGAGAGCTTGCGCCGGTGATCGAACTGCAAGCAGGCACGAAGATATGGATCGCCGCTGGCGTGACCGACATGCGCCGCGGATTTCAAGGGCTGAGCGCACAAGTGCAGACCGTGCTCCAGCAACAACCGTTCTCTGGTCATGTATTTGTGTTTCGCGGGCGGCGCGGTGACACGATCAAGATCTTGTGGTTCGATGGCGATGGTCTTTGTCTATTCGCAAAGCGATTGGAACGTGGGCGTTTCATCTGGCCGCAAGCCAGCGAAGGCACTGTCTGTCTGTCGCGAGCACAGCTCTCGATGTTGCTCGAAGGCATCGATTGGAGAAGGCCGGAGAGAACCTGGACGCCGCAGATTGCCGTCTAAGTTAACACTGTTATTCCCCTTTATTCATGAGCCTTTTGTGGATATTTACATCCGCATTTATGACATACTTATGTCATGACTTCCAGTGTTCTTCCTGACCTCGATCTGCTCGACATCGAAGCCTTGAAGGCATTGATTCTTGCGCAGTATAAGAGCCTCGATTCGCACTCCGAACAGATCGAACATTTGAAACTGGTCGTCGAAAAGCTCCGGCGCATGGTGTTCGGCACGAAGAGCGAGAAGGTCGCCATCCAGGTTGAGCAGTTCGAGTTGCAACTGGAAGAAGCGGAGACGGAACAAGCCTCCGCGGAAGAGAAGAGCGAAGACCCCGCCACAGAGACCAAGCCTCGCAGCAAGGCAAAACCATCGCGCAAGCCGCTGCCCGCGCATCTTCCACGCCAAGTCATTCAGCATAACCCAGAGCAGGATTGCTGCCCCGATTGCGGTGGCCCGCTGCGCCTCTTCGGCGAAGACATAGCCGAGATTCTGGAGTTTATCCCAGCCAACTTTAAGGTCATGCGTCATGTACGCCCCAAGTTCGCCTGCAACAAGTGCGAGCATGTGGTGCAAGCGCCCGCGCCATCGCGCACCATCGAGCGTGGCCTGGCAGGACCGGGACTGATCGCGCATGTGCTGGTCTCGAAGTATGCTGACCACTGCCCATTGTTTCGCCAGTCAGAGATCTATGCTCGCGAGGGCGTCGATCTGGATCGTTCTACACTGGCCGGTTGGGTGGGCGCATCCAGCGAGTTGCTCGCGCCACTGGTCGAGGCTCTACGCAAGCATGTTCTGGCGGCGAGCAAGATTCACGCCGACGATACTCCGGTTCCCGTGCTCGCGCCGGGCAACGGCAAGACCAAGACTGGCCGCCTCTGGACCTATGTACGCGACGAGCGCAGTGCTGGCCAAGATACCGCGCCAGCCGTGTGGTTCGCCTACTCGCCGGATCGCAAGGGCGAACATCCCCGCCAACATCTGAAGAACTTCAAGGGCGCTCTACAGGCCGATGCCTACGCGGGATTTCATCATCTCTACGACAGCGGCGACATCTATGAGGTCGCCTGTTGGGCTCATGCCAGGCGCAAGTTCCACGACATTCATGTGGTCCATGCATCGCCCATTACCACCGAGGCCATCGCTCGCATCGGCGCTCTGTATGGCATCGAAGAAGAGGTTCGCGGCAAGACCGCCGACCTTCGCTGCTCGGTTCGTCAAGCCCGAGTCAAACCACTGCTCAACGATCTGCGGAGTTGGCTGGAAAACGCCCTTCGATCGCTTTCAACTAAAAGCGAGACGGCAGGCGCAATTCGATATGCGCTCTCGCACTGGCGGGCGCTTACGCGCTACGTCGATGATGGGCTGCTGGAGATCGACAACTCGGCGGCAGAACGGGCGCTTCGCGCCATTGCGCTGGGTCGAAAGAATTACCTGTTTGCTGGTTCCAACTCCGGCGGAGTGCGGGCCGCCGCAATCTACTCTTTGGTCGGATCGGCCAAGTTGAACGGACTAGACCCCGAGCACTACCTGCGCCATGTCCTGACTTGTATCGCCGAGCACCCGGTCAACCGGATCGATGAACTGCTTCCCTGGAACCTCGCCAACGAACACACTGACCAACACTCTTAGCATTGCAGGAAGTGTCCACTTAAAAATAAGTGGACACTTCCAAACCGCCTTCAGATCCCAAGCGGACGCCCCTGCCTCCAGTCAACAGGGGCAGACCACACGCTTACGTTGGAAACACCGATCCAGCGGATCTTGCCCTGCTCGCGGAAGCGGGCCAGCGCCTCCCACCCCTCTTCCATCTCTTCCTCGGGGTTGGGCCAATGAATCTGGTAGAGGTCGATGGTCTCCACCCCCAGCCTCCGCAGCGACCCTTCCAGTTCCTCAGCCAGCGAGCCAGCCTTCAGAGAGCGATAAATCGAGCGGTCCGGATTCCAGCGCATCGAGCACTTCGTGAAGATGTACGGCTTGTGGGAGGAGGACTTCACCGCTCGGGCGACCACCTCTTCCGAGTGCCCCAAACCGTAGATCGCTGCCGTGTCGATCCAGTTCACGCCCAGATCGAGAGCGCGGTGAATGGCGGCGATGGATTCATCGTCATTCTGCGGACCCCAGGCGAATTCCCAGTTGCCGCCGCCGATGGCCCAGGCGCCAAAACCAATGGGCGTTAGGGCCAAATCAGAGTTTCCAAGTGTGCGGAGTGCGATCGAAGTCGAAAGTGTCATAGGTCTGTTTTGATGAACTCAATGACCTGCACGTTGCGGGTTTTCACGTCATGCATTGCAGATTTCTGCGCCGGAAACCTCCCTGTGGTTGCGCTCCAGTGACCGTGATCGTGCGTATGCTGGCGAGCGGTGGTGAGTCCGTAAGTCAACGGATGGCTTGAATCGCAATCCCCAAACTATCGAGCGCCATGACTCTCCGGTAGGCCAGTCCCGGCTCCACGCTAAATTATTCCCGGAAGACAACCGGTTTCGCTATTTTGTCGAAGTAGAATGGTGTCTCCAAGATCAGAAAGGCAAGCCATGATTCGAACCAGCCTTCCAAGCTTTCGTCCCCAAGTCATCGTCGCTCTTCTGTTCAGTGCCACCATGTTGCTTAACATTCCTGCACGCGCCCAGACCGCCGATCAGGCTTATCTTCCTGCCCGCATTACGCAAGCCATCGATGAAAATTCGCTGGTGATGCTGCACAGCAACACGCATCCGCTGGCGCAGGCCAGGTACGACCGCGGCCCTGCACCCCTGTCGATGCCTGCCAGCCGCCTGCTGCTGGTCTTGCGACGCAGCGCAGCGCAGGAGGCGGCCTTGTCCACCTATCTGCAGTCGCTCCACGACCCGGAGTCGCCGAACCACCGCAAGTGGCTCACGCCAGAACAATTCGGCAAACTCTACGGTGTCTCCGACGCCGACCTGGCAACCATTGAAACCTGGCTCCAGGGCCATGGATTCACTGTCAGTAAGGTCGCTAAGGGCCGCATGGCCGTTGAATTTTCCGGCACCGTGGACCAGGTTCAAACCGCCTTCCACACCTCCCTGCATAGTTATGTCGTCCATGGCGAGCAGCACTGGGCCAACGCCTCCGACCCCCAGATTCCCACTGCCCTGGCGCCCGTTGTCGCTGGCCTTGCGGAGCTCAATAACTTCGTGCCCAAGGCCCAGTTCATCCGCGGCCCCAGCGGCGTCTATAACCCCAAATCCGGCCGCATCGAGCCCACGTACACCGTGGGAAACGCCACCAACGGGTACTACATCTATCTCGGCCCGGCCGATGCCGCCACCATCTACGACACCCCCACCACCTACAACGCCAATCACTCCGGCACGGCCTACGACGGTACCGGCATCAGGATCGGCATCGCCGGCGACTCCAATATCAACATCGCGCAGAATGCGAATTATCGGGCCACCTTCGGCCTCCCCGCCAACGCCACGCAAGTGGTTGTCGACGGCGTCGACCCCGGCGAGAACGGTGACGGCATCGAGGCGTATCTTGACACCCAGGTCGCCGGCGGCATCGCACCCGGAGCCACCGTCACCCTCTACACCGCCGCGGACACCTATTTCGACGCAGGCCTCTTTCTGGCCATTGGCCGCGCCATCGACGACAACCAGGTGGACATCCTCAACGTGAGCTTTGGCGGATGCGAGTCTGCGCAAGGCACAGCCGGCAACCAGTTCATCTATTCTCTATGGGAACAGGCCGCGGCGCAGGGCATTTCCGTAACCGTTTCCACCGGCGATAGCGGCTCGGCCGGCTGCGACAATCCCAACACCGAGACCGTCGCCCAGTATGGACTTGCCGTCAACGGACTCGCGTCCACGCCTTACAACATCGCAGTCGGCGGCACGGACTTCGATACGCTCTGGGGCAGTACCTTTCCCGCCAGCTTCACAGCCTATGTGAATATCTCCAACTCACTGCCTTATCACCGCAGCGCGCTCAGTTACATTCCGGAAGAACCCTGGAACGACGCGACTTTCCAGGGCTATAACACCACCATCAGCCAGAACGTGCCGTGGAGCGCGACACAATACTCGTCCAGCGCAAACATCATCGCAGGGGGCGGCGGCGTCAGTTCCTGTGTTCAGGCCAACGCTGGGACCTGCGCCTCGGGCTATCCCTTGCCCACCTGGCAGTCCGGCTTTGCCACCGATAAGTCCGGTCGCAATCTGCCCGATGTCTCTCTGCTTGCCGGAAACGGCTGGTACGGAGCAACCTGGGGCCTCTGCACCGACATGGACTTCGACTCCTCCGGCAACGCCATTCCGGATTGCGCCGGCACTCCCACCACCGGCAGCAACTTCAACTTGACCGGCGTAGGCGGCACCTCCGCCGCGGCGCCCGCCTTTGCCGGGATTCTGGCGCTGGTCGCGCAGAAGGCCGGAGGCCGTCTCGGCCAGGCGGATTACGAACTCTACAAGCTGGCCAAGTCGAATTACTCCACCGTCTTCCACGACATCGCCACCGGCAACAACTCTGTCCCCTGCACCGCCGGAACGCCCAACTGCACCCTGACTTCCAGCGGCTACTACTTTCTCTCTGGATACAACACGGGAAAAGGCTTCGACGAAGCCTCCGGGCTGGGCAGCGTGGATGCCACCCAACTGGTGACCAACTGGAGCAGCGTCGCGGGAACGGCCACCACCTCCTCGTTGACCCTCAATGGCGGGACTTCGGCCTTGACTCTCACCCATGGCGCATCCGTCACGGTCAAAGCGAGCGTCAGCGGCAGTGGTGGAACCCCGACCGGCAATCTTGCACTGGTGGACAACATCGCCCCGGCGACCCTGCCCAACAACGACAGCATCGGGTTGTTCGCTCTTTCCGGCGGAACCGCTTCGGGCACCACAACCTACCTGCCCGGCGGCAGCTACAAGGTCTCAGCCCACTACGGCGGCGACAGCACCTTCGCGCAGAGCGACTCGAACTCCATTGCGGTAACCGTGGGCGCTGAAAGCAGCTCCACCGATCTCAAAGTCAGGGCTTACGTCGACCCGGCAACGGGCAATTTTGCAACCACGCCCTACTACGGCTATATCTTCCTGATCGACGCGCAACCCTACGGGCAAAGCGCCTCGGTCTCGAGCCCGAATGGCGCAGCCACCGGCACCATCACCTTCAAGAACGGCAGCGCCACCCTGGGCACTTCGGCGCTCGCCAGCGATGGAATCGCCGAGTTGCAGACGGCCACGCTTCCCGGTGGAGTCAACAGCCTCTCCGCGGTCTTTCCCGGAGACGACAGCTTCCTGGCTAGCACCAGTTCGGCGGTAAGCTTCTCTGTGACTCCAGCCATCACCACCCTTGCCACGCCCACCGTGCAGCCCTCTTCGAGTGTGAGTGCGGGTACTTCCTTGACCTTCGCTGTCTCCCTCTCGGTTGACAGCATCGGCGCGGCCCCCACCGGTACCGTGGCCTTCATGAATGGTTCCGCCACCATAGGAACCGTACCCATGGTGGGTACCGCGGCCACCAGCACCGCTTATGCTTCAGGTCAGGCAAGTTTCGCCACCACAACGCTGCCTGTCGGGACGTACAGCATCAACGCCGTCTACAGTGGTGACGGCAATTATGCCGGTTCCACGTCCTCTCCGGTCTCCGTCACGGTCGTCACAGCGGCTCAGACCCCCGCCCTAAAACTCACCGGCACTCCTGTGACCGTTGTTGCCGGCACAACCGCCGGGAACACCTCGACCATTACCGTCACTCCCAGCGGCGGATTCACCGGCAGCGTCGCTCTCACGGCCGCCATCACCAGTTCCCCGGCCGGCGCGGTCAATGCGCCCACCCTGAGCTTCGGCGCCACGACTCCGGTCTCCATCACTGGAACCACCGCGGGAACCGCCACCCTCACCGTCGCCACCACGGCAACCACCACCACCGCACTGGCCAAGCCCGCACCGAGCCCTTGGCTCCCAGCGGGCGGGGCAGTCCTCGCGTGCCTGCTGCTTCTCATCAGCCCCTCGCAGCGCCGGCGCTGGCGCACCATGCTCGGAATGGTCATCTTCCTTGCCGCCCTCACCAGCGGCTTCCTCGCCTGCGGAGGCGGTAGCTCGGGCGGCGGCGGTGGAACCACCACACCCGGCACCACGGCTGGTACCTACACCATCACGGTCACCGCCACCTCCGGCACGTTGACAGCCACAACCCCCGTCAGCCTGACCGTGGATTAGCTTCGAACCGCAGTCAGCGCCCGTTCGCAAAAAGCCTCCCGGATTGTCCTTCTTTTGCAAGGGCAATCCGGGAGGCTATTGCCTTTCCACTTTCTTTGCGTAGAATTAAGCTCCATAAGCGCATGATGTCTTTAGTGCCACAGTTGTAAATAGAGAGTTCCGGAGGGAGCAGAGGGCTTCAGCCCTCTGAAAGAGAGCTGGGACCTCCAGGGCCTTTAGGCCCGGGCCTTGCAGTTCTTCCCGAACTCGAAGGGGCCACAACTGTGCTGCTTGGAAGCACCTTTTCCAAGTCGATTTTGAGCAAAAAACCAGCCGAAATCGCCGTTTACCCCACCCCCTATAGTGATATTATCACTTTTTCAACGATAAAAATCGCGTAAGTAACAAAGAATGAGTACCATACAAAAACGCATAGTTAACTGATAAGTAACCAGAACTGGCCAATTTTAGCCCTTTTTTAGCCGTTTTTGGGCCATTTATGGCCCAAAAAGGCTCAAAAACGATGCCAAAATCACTCCACCTTGCCGCTCCGGTGCGGCAAGGTGGAGACCATTCAGCTTCGGGGTCGAGCGACTCTGGAAACGCCCTGATTTGAGCAAACCTTACTTTGCAGCCGGAACCGCCGGAGGCGCGGCGGGCAGCCCAACCTCGGCCGCGGGAGCCAGCGTGTGGGTATCCAGCCAGCGTTGCGGAATCGGATCCCAGCGGGCGCCGCGGTCAATCCACAACTGCGCCGCGCGATCGTAGCGAGCCTGGTTGTTCTCCAGCCAATAGGGACGGTTGTCGCGCAGCCACGCCTGCCGGAAAAGGCCACCGAGTTGCGTGTAACCGTCCCGAATGTCCTGGATTTTCCCATTGTTGGAGCCGATGGTCCACATCATCTCCGCGACTTCGTCCGCGCGGGTCTTGTCGCCAGTCAGAGCCTGCGCTTGCGCGTAAAGCTCCGCACACTCGTCGGCAAGCTCGAACTTGAGGCCCAGAAAGTCGATGCGGCGGGCGCCCAGTTCGAGCGCGTCCAGGGCCTCCGGGTTTTCCAGCTTCCCAGCCGCCTTGGCCTCGGCCAGCAGAGTGACGGCGCGCTCGGCGTGCAGGCGCAGTTCACGCAACACGGGCCGCATCTTCACGGCCAGTTGCTGGCCTTCGGGAGAGAAAGGATCGGCCCAGAAATAGGCGTCCTGGGCGTCTTCCAATCCAGCCTTCTTCAGCACGTTGTGGGCCGCCATCAGTTCTCTCTGTGCCTGGCTGATTTTGCCCGTCTCGTCGCGGTGAAACGCCTGACCGAACGATGCAACAAAGTTGGCTTCCGAGCTTTCGCCCGCCTGCCAGCCGGCCGCCGCGCCAAACAGCACGCCAAACCAGTTCTCGTCGAAGATGCCCTCGCCGTCGTCATTCCACACGGTATTCAGCACGCCTGTCGCTCCCAGCTTCTGCCCATCGCGAACGAAAGCGCGGATGTTGCCCATCGCCTCGTTGTTGTTGGGGTACAGCCGGTTCCAGTTGCTCACGCCGGGCGCCACCCAGGTCTCCAGGCCAGCCTTCGTGAAGGGCAGAATCTCCGGGGTAAAGTCCGGCCTGGCGTCGTAAACCCACGGAATCGCAATCATGTCCTTGGGCAGCGTGCCCACCAGTTCCGGCGAGTTGACAGCCACATCGCCCCAGAACAGCAGCTGCTTGTGGTTCGGTTCCAGCGTCGCGTGAATGCGGCTCAGAAATTCAAGGTAAACCGCCCCAAGGCCGCGCTGCTTCACCTGATCGCGGGTGCGGCCAAGTCCCAGTTCAAAGGTCTCATCGGCGCCGATATGCGCATAGGGTCCGGGAAAGACCTTGGCCAACTCGGCAAACCAACTGCCAATCAGCGGAAGCGTGCCCGCGTCGCCCGGTGCCAGAACTGCACCGTGCGGTGTCTCGCCCAGCGCTGAAAACTCGTCGAATTTGAGCAGGTGGTGCAAGTGCCCGAAAGACTCCTGCTCGGGAATGACGATAATGTGGTACTTGGCCGCATAAGCCACCAGTTCGCGCGCTTCGTCGGGCGTCATCGCGCCGCCGGGAAAGGCAGCGATGGGCGAGGAAGCGTAGGCAAAGGTGAGCTCGAAGTAGGGTGAAAAGATGTTGATCTTGTAGGCCGCCAGCGTGCGAATCTCACGTTTGAGGAACTCCAAGTTCGGCAGTGGCCCGCGGGACCAGTCGTCGGAGAGACCCCGGTGGGGCATCGCCGGCCAGTCGCGCAACGTGGGAACCAGAAGCACGGCGTCCTTGCCTGACCCGCGAATCAACTGCTTCACCGTCTGCGCCCCGTAAAAGATGCCAGCAGAGGTCTCGGCAATCACAGCCAGACCTCGCGCTCCAGCGGGCACAATCACGTAGCCCTCATCGTGCAGGGCGGGATCGAATTTCAGGTGGTGCCGCTGGAGAAGTTCAACTGCCGGTGCGGACTGCGCACGGTAGAAGACGATTCCGGGCGCGTCGTGGACGTGAAAGCTCAGCCCCCGGCCGGCAAACGCCTGTTCCAAATCCTTGAGAGCAAACTCGTCCTCTTCGTTCTTTTGAGCAGTCGCATCCACGCCCGATCCGCTCAGCGGAACGGTCTGGACAGCCGTGCACTCCCGCGGCGCGGGCACCAGATGCAGGTCGGCGCAGGTCGTTGCGGCCGGCAGAGTTTGCGCCAGTGCGCCCACTCCGCCACAAAGGACAATCCATGACAAAAAATAAAAACGGAAACGCATAAGGTCTTCCCTCGACAATCCAAAGTCGCATGAAAGGCTAACGCATCACCGCCGGGTGTGTACACTTGCCCGGATTCGTCCCTTGAGGACTCAGTTCATCAGAGTGCTGAAACGTCGATCCACCCACGCCTCTTGTGGCTCTCCAACTCTGCCCTCACAATCACCAGTTGCCGCAACCCATCCGCGAACTGAGGGTACTCGGGGGTGAGCCTTGGGTCGCTGACCGAGGCGTAGAAGCGGCGCATCATCTGTTTGGTGGTGTCGTCGTACCCTTCGGCATGTCCGCCCGGCAGGTCGGCATAGCTCCGCGCCTCGGGCTTCAGTAACGAAGGGTCCTTGAGCAGAAGTTGGTTGCCCGTTTCCCGGTGACCTATCCAGAGTTCGTTGGGCCGCTCCTGGTCCCATGCAGCCGAGGACTTTGTCCCGTAGACCTCGATGCTCAAGCGGTTCTTGCGCCCCGCAGCGGCCTGGCTGGCAACCACGCTACCGCGCGTCCGCTCGCCCATGTGGAAGATGACCGCGCCGTAGTCTTCCGTATTCACGGGCCGCTCATTGAAATCCTCGGGGCCGAGCAGCTTGTTGGCGAAGGTCTCAATCGCGTGCTTCGGCTCTTTGCGCTTGCTGTGAAAGGTCTGCAGATCCGCGCAGAGCGAACTGACGCGCAGACCGGTGACATGCTCGGCCATGTCGAACCAGTGCGAGCCGATGTCCGCCATCGCCCGCGACGTACCGCCCACCTTGGAGTCGATGCGCCAGTTCCAGTCCGTGTCGTAGAGCAGCCAATCCTGCAAATACGCGCCTTGTACAGAGAGAATTTCGCCCAATTCGCCGGCCTCGCGCATGCGCCGCAACTGCTGCACCATCGGGTAGTAGCGCAGATTGTGGCAAACACAATTCCTCACCCCCCTTTTCGCAGCCAGTGCAACCAGCTCTTGCGCCTCCTCGACAGAGGTAGCCAGCGGCTTTTCGCAGACCACGTGTTTGCCGGCCTCGAGAGCCTCGCGGGCGATGGAATAGTGCTGCGCATTGGGCGTACAGATGTGGACTACGTCGATCTCCGGATTGGCCAGAATCGCCCGATAGTCGCTCGCCACCGTGGGAATGCCGAAGCCGGCACCCAGAAGCTGCGCTGGTTCGATATGCGGGTCAACCAAGGCCACCACATCGACCGATTCCAGCCGCCGCACCGCATCCAGATGCACGCGCCCAATAAAGCCCGTGCCGAAAATTGCCGTCTTGACTTGCTTCATCGTCCGCCCATCTCCTCAGGCCTTCGATCTCACCCGAAGGCCGTTCGTGCAACTCTATGACGCCAGTTTACTCGAGCGTCTTCAGCGCCGGGTAGAGCTTGCGCCAGTGCGAATAGCCGGTCTTGTACGCCGCAACGTCGGCTGCATCGGGCTCGATGCGCTGGGCAACTTCGATGGCTTGGCCGCAGGCTTCATCTAGATTGCCCCAGTGGCCCGCGCCCACACCCGCCATCAAAGCGCACCCAAAGGCGCCGCCCTCCTCGGCCGTAAGAATCTCCACCGCCTGGCCGTAGATTCCCGCCTGAATCTTGCGCCACAGCGGACCGCGCGCGCCGCCGCCTCCCAGCCGAATGGCATTCACCGGAATCCCCAGTTCGGCAAAGAGCGTGAACGTGTCTTCCAGCGAGTAGGCCACGCCCTCCAGCACCGCGCGAACAAAATGCGCCGCCGTGTGCACGCTGGAGACGCCGGCAAATGCTGCACGAACCTCCGGATCCAGGTGCGGCGTCCGCTCGCCCAAAAGATAAGGCGCCCATTCCAGCCCTTGGCTCCCAGCGGGAATCTTGGCCGCTGCCTCGGTCATGCCGTCGTACTCCTGGCCGGCAAAGAAGGTCTCTTTCAGCCAGCGCAGGCTCAGCCCCGCCGACTGCGTCACGCCCATCACGTGCCAAAGCCCGGGAACCGCGTGGCAGAAGGTGTGCAGGCGCCCCTTGGGGTCCTTGGTAGGAGCTGCCGTGGCGGCAAAAACCACGCCCGATGTGCCGATGGTCGCCGAAACCGAACCCGGCTGCAGAATCCCCATGCCCACGGCTCCGGCGCCCTGATCGCCGGCTCCGGCCACTACGGGCGTCCCCGCTGTCAGTCCGGTCAGCCCGGCGGCGTTCCCACTGATCCGTGCGCAGACTTCCGGAGACTCATAAACCTTGGGCAACCAGCTCTCGGGGATGCCCGCGGCCTCGGCCACTTCCTTCGACCAGCGGCGATGCGTCACGTCCAGAAGCAGCGTGCCGGAAGCTTCCTGCACGTCGATGGCGAACTCCCCTGTCAGCCGGTAGCGCACATAGTCCTTGGGGCACATGATGTGCTTGATCTTCGCAAAGATCTCTGGCTCATGCTCCTTCACCCACAGCAGCTTGGTCAGCGTAAAGTTGGGCAGCGCCGGGTTGCAGGTCAGCTCGATCAGCCGCTCATACCCGATCTTCTCCGTCAACCAGTCGCACTGGGGCTGGGTCCGCGTGTCGCACCAGATCAGCGAAGGGCGCAGCACCTGGCCATTTTCGTCCAGCATCACGGCGCCATGCATCTGGCCGGTAAGCCCAATGGCGGCAATGGGTTCGTGCGGCTCCGGCGCGGCAGCCAAGGCGCCGCGAATAGCCTCCTGCGCGGCGCGCCACCAGTCTTCGGGGTCCTGCTCCGCCCAGCCGGGGTGGGGCGTACGGAAGGGCGCGTGCTCGCTCGATGCCCCGCTGATCAGTTTTCCCGTTGCATCCACAACCACGGCGCGCGTGCCGCCCGTGCCTATATCCATCCCAAGGAACCACATAGGAGAGCTCTCCCTTGCTAAATCGCTTTTCCCAGCGCAGAGAGCATAGCAGCTTTGGCGCACGGCGGGGAAGATAGCCGCTCAAACCATTGCAGTTCCTGCTCCCCCTGCCCGCAGTGTCCGCCAGTTTTTTGCGCGGGAAGAAATGAAAATCGTACCAAAATGCAGGAAAGCTGGTCAGCCTGTGACCTTCCGCACACCATCGATACGCGCGCGGGGAGAAAATAGATGGGTGAGGTCGGAGAGGATTTCCCTGTCCGGCCGGGAGAATGAATCTGATGAGTGACCTTGCCCCCCTTGCTGAAGCTGTAGTCGTTGACCCGTTGGTCGGCCACCCCGCCGACTACCATGTTTTTCACAAGTTCCTGGATCGCTGCAAGTCCCTGCCCGCGATTACCACTGCCGTGGTTTGGCCGCTTTCCGACGTAGCCATGAAGGGCACGGTTGAAGCCGCTGCCGAGGGCATCATCAAGCCGACGCTGATCGGCGACGAAGCTGAAATGAAGGCCCTGGCCGCTCTAATTGGCGTGGACATCAGCGGTTATCCCATCCTTCAGGCCGACACCGAGCGCAAGGCCGCCGAGCTGGGCGTGGCCATGTGCCGCAACGGTCAGGCCGAGGCCATGATGAAGGGCAGCCTGCACACCGACGAGCTGATGAAGGCAGCCATGAAGGCCGAGACCGGCCTGCGCTTCAGCGGTCGCCGCATCTCCCACGTCTTCATCATGGACACGCCGGCCTATGCCCGCACCGTTCTGATCACCGACGCGGCGATCAACATCACCCCCGAACTCGAAGACAAGATCCACATCGTCCAAAACGCCATCGACCTGGCCCATGCTCTGGGGATTCCCGAGCCCAAGGTTGCGCTGCTCTCGGCTGTCGAGACGGTGAACCCCAAGATCAAGTCCACGCTGGACGCCGCGGCCCTGTGCAAGATGGCCGATCGCGGCCAGATCGTCGGCGGCGTTCTCGACGGTCCTCTGGCCTTCGACACTGCGGTCAGCCTCCATGCTGCCGAAATCAAGGGCCTCAAGTCCCCGGTTGTCGGACAGGCCGACATTCTGGTCGTCCCCGATCTGGAGAGCGGCAACATGCTGGCCAAGCAGCTTGAGTACCTCGGCGGCGCACAACTGGCTGGCATCGTTCTGGGCGCGCGCGTCCCGGTCATCCTGACCAGCCGCGCCGACTCGGCCGAAACGCGGCTCACCAGCTGCGCCGTGGCTGTCCTGCTGCACTACGCGCAGCACCCCGAGAAGAAGTAGTTTTTTCCTGGCTTCAAGGCACGAGAAACGGACGTCAATCCAACATGGATTGACGTCCGTTTTTGTTGTGCGGCGGAAGATGAGGGAAGGTCAGCCGAGGGAGTTGCGGGCAAGCAAACAGGGCGTAAAAAGATGCGAAAATGAGCGATTATCAGCTCAAATTGGCCCAAAATCGACCAAAAAAGCGGGTTTTTGAGGGGTTTACCTTTACCATTTAAATAACAGCAGCGACTTGAACTCTTTCGTGTATATTATTTATTTATTAACTACTTATATGTATGATTGACGCGGAAGATCGCTCGAAAAAGGGGTGTTTTTCTATAGGGGGGGTGGGGGTCAGGCGTTCAATTGGGAGTTTTTGGCGACTATTTGCACAGCTTTGCGCGCCACCGGATGGGTAACCAAAGTGATAACAGAGCGGCATCTACGATTACTGATCGGTTAGGTGGCCGCCTTTGGGCAAGGCAAGGGGGTACGGACCGGGCAAATCCCTGACCGTCCAGAGCGGGGAGATTCCGTCCAGATCCGGCCAGAGCGGAGAACGAAGCAGCGCGCCCAAGTGCGCGGAGCCGCTCCAAGCGGCAGAAACCGCCGGGTACGGCGAGGGTGCGCATGGGTTTCCGACCGATGAGGAGTTTCACCGCTTTATCCCTCCATTCCCAGTGTGCGCCAACCGGCGGTAATTTTACGCAATCCGCTGCGACCCCCTTTGAGAATGATTTCTGGATTGCCCGTAATTCACCCGGAACGGCGGATTGCACCCTTCGGGTGCTCGATGCGGGCATCGCGATTTGCACTAGAGATTTGCTTGAAACCTGAATTCCTCCCGGCTACATCGGCGTTTGCCGGGACGAATCGTACCTTGATCCGATCGACAAACGTTGGCGCTTGATGTACGCTAAAACCATGCGGCCACCAAAAGTCATTGACCTGTTTTGTGGGGCGGGAGGATTCTCTCTCGGAGCCTATCAGGCCGGTTTCAAGGTCATCGCATCTGTCGATATCGACGAAAAGCTAACCAGTGCTTACAAAAGCAACTTTCCGCACGCCAAGCTGCTCATTGCAGATATATCAACACTGCAGATCGATTCGTTGCTCGAAGCTGGCGATGTCGCTGCAGTGGATGTAGATGGGGTCATCGGCGGACCGCCCTGCCAAGGATTCAGTACCATCGGGAAACGCAACGCAGCCGATCCAAGAAACGCTCTTGTACGCCACTTCTTTCGAATCGTTGCTGGGGTGCGCCCAAAATTCTTTGTAATGGAAAACGTCCCTGGACTAATCGCGGGAAAGGCAAAGGACACTTTCGATAAGGCGGTTGCCAATCTCGAAAACTATCAAGTCGTCGGCCCCTTCTATCTTGATGCACATGATCTTGGAGCTCCGACAAGACGAAAGCGAATAGTCTTCATCGGATATGATCCCACCAGAGTCGAGCCGATTACCGAAGCAGACATTGCATCTTTGTCGTGTTCCGAGAAGTTCACTGTTAGAGATGCCATTGCCGATCTCCCGGAGCCCTCTGGCAAGGCTACCGGTCCCTATCGGCGCCTCAAGACGATATCTCAATACGCTAAGCGCGCGCGCGCCACACCAGAGAATGGGCTTGGCTCCGCCTCTTCGCGAAATAGAAACGCCAACGGGCAGGTCAGCGGCATACAGATTACCCATCACACCCCAGAAGTAATCGAGCGTTTTAGAGGAGTTCCCCAAGGTAAGACAGACGATATTAGCCGATGTGTCCGTCTTAAGTGGGATTCCGCAGCTCCGACGCTTCGAGCGGGTACTGGACCGGACAAGGGAAGCTTTCAGTCCGTCAGGCCTCTGCATCCTGTAAATCCCCGCGTGATTACCGTTCGAGAGGCGGCGCGTCTTCAAGGGTTTCCCGATTGGTTCGATTTCCACGAGACAAAATGGCATAGCTTCCGCATGATCGGAAACTCCGTTTCCCCGATCATGGCCGAAGTCCTGCTGAAATTCATCTCAAAGAAGATCAAGCAAGCCTAATATTGAATGCGATGAAAATGCGGATAGTACCTATGAAAGAGGAAATAGCTTTTTAGCATTTTTTCTGACAAGTCTGACTTCTTGTTCACTTGAAACTTTAGGCTTGAAGCTACCTGTTCCAAACTTTTATCGCTTCCGAACTTCTGGTCTAATGTGAGCTTCTCGCGCTGACTCAGAAGCGGAACATTTATAGGCAGTAGTTCCCATCCCAATCCTGCAAACTCGAAGTCTCGTAGTCTTGTTCGCAGCATATAATCTTCCAGATTCTCCTCTCGCAAGAAAGTACCTGTTACCGTAAGCATTGTGTGCTCCGAGTCCGAATAGCTATATGAACCCATGGGTTGAAAGAATAGGCCAGGGCTTGACGACAACCCCCTCTGGATCTCATTTTTTATCATCTCTTGCCCGAAGTGTGCAAAGCCTTCTTGCGTTACATCAGTAAGTCCGATCTCCCGTGGTACCTTGTCGGCAAATTTACCCCTCAATTCCACAAGTCTTTTTTGATCGCGTACCTCAATAAGCTCACCTGGAATCTGCGCTGAAAGGGTAGCTGGATTAACGTTCATCGTAATTCTCAAAATATCCAATTCGCGCGCATTTTTAGCAAAAAGGCTGGCCTCCTCCAGTTGTCCTCGGCGCTTCGATGCATCAGCGAAATCCAACCAGCAGATCATTTGCCGTTTTCCAAATTCGCTCCGAATCTTCCCTATGTTATTGGCAAGTTCCCGACTGGCCAGATGCCTACATTCAATACAGCCGTAGGGTTTGTTGTGCTCTTGCCTTTTAACGACCCACTCCTCTTTCTCAATTGAGAGGAGCCTTTTAGTTCCGAAAACCTGATGAATAAGTTTGAAGTCTTCAAAGTACACGCCACCAAACGAAATATACAGAGCGTCCTTAACTGGCGTGACACGGTTCGCGTGGGATAATAGCTCGATGAAAAGCTGCCGATCTACGTGTTTGTTCTGCCTAAGATGATAGGGGACCATTTCTCCACTCATGCCTCCTTAGCCTCCTCAAGTACACGATCAAAGCACGCTTTACCGACCTCTCCAGGTGCCACCGTGTCGTCGTCGAAGAGAAAGGTTGCCACCGCTTGTATATCTTCTTTAGATTTTAAAAATCTCACGACTCTGAGGCGATCACCGGCAAAGCTTGGCAATTTTGGACTAAATGTTTTACCTCCAGCCAGCCTCGCTCTGTCGGTAACCCATGTCAAATTGGCGGAATCGCGCTTCGCTTCTAGTTGGTCATAGTCGATGGAAGCTGTTTCACGGAAGACCTTCTTTCGTTCCTCCGGGACTTTCTTAAGACGGTTGGTGAAGGAGGTAAAGACCCGTGTCCCCTCTTGCATTTTGTCTCGAACCCGCTGGTATAACTCGCTGTTCAAATCTACACCGCGCTTCGTGGTTGTGAGTGGTAGCTTGGATGCATCGTCAGCGGTAAAACGAACCGTACCTGCGATTGCAATAAACTGATTGTGAAAGCTTGGCACCCCACCGAGACCCCAGCCGGTCAGATAACTCGTATCATGCGTCAGCACCACCCTGTCATTGCATATAATGTTCCAGCCTGACTCGTCGGCCGTGAAGGTGGCGGATTCCTCCTCTTCCTCCTCAATCTCAGCAGGGTCCTGGGCCGGCTTGTAAAAGCCTACGCTCAGATCAATCTTGACACCATCTATTGAGCCTTTGAAAAGGAATGGGGCGACACCCTCCTCGTACGCGTTCAGATCGACGCTGATAAAGCGAAAGGGCTTCGGCTTCACGCGTTTATTGTTGATCGTGACCTCAAACCCTTTCTTAATGATGAGCGCGAACTGCTGGCTAACGACTCCGAAAAACTCATCCGCAAATCCAGACAGACCTATAAACTGGCTCTTAATCGATTCGTGCAAGTCCCGTATCTCGATTCGGGTTCCAGCTATGCTGCGATTGCCCTGTAGAGGCTTCAGGTGGAGATGCCAACTTGTTTCGTCTTTCAGCCAAGTGGAGGGTATGACCACCTCGAATCCTTCTGATTTTGTTCTGGAGGTCACAGTGCAGGATTGCCCCATCTTGAAGATTGCACGTTTCATTCCTATGCCATAGGCCCCAACCGTAGGAAGCTTCCGCGCCTTATTTCCCGCGCTGATCTCAATTCTTCCCATCCTAAAAGCGCTGGTGCGCGCGAGATGCGTATCGATGCCACCGCAGTTGTCTTCTATTACAAATTTATCGCGATCGAAGGTGATGTGCGCCCAATGTCCGGCATAAGGCTTCGCGCCTGCAAGTGTCACCTTTGGAACCGACCGCATCAGGCCGTCCACACAATTATCCAGGAGATCGAGTAACGCGTCCTTAAGCTCAATATCGCGGGTTAGAGTCCGCACGAAAAACGTTTTCGTTGGCGACCCGTCGATCACATCCTGATCCTTGATTGGCATGATGACGGAAGTTTACACCGTTCGTCCTATGGTTTGAGGAACTTAATTAGCTTTTTCTCCAGCAGAAGGGACTGGCGCAACTCGCATTGCCACACAGTAAGGACTCGCCAGCCGAGTTTTGCCAGTTCGACGAGGTTCCTCTGATCATTTTCGATATTTCGGGCGATCTTGGGGATCCAATACTCCGGTCGGCTTCTTGGCGGTCTGCCCTTTGTGCATCCTGCGTGGCCGTGCCAAAAGCATCCATTTACGAAGATTGCCTTTCGCCTTCCCATGAATACTATATCGGGCGTTCCTGGAAGGTCTTTCCGATGCAATCGATAACGATATCCGTTGCGTGTTAGCAAGGATCTTACCGCCCTTTCAGGAGTCGTGTCCTTTGTGGGAACTGCCCGCATGATTAGGCTGCGCCTCGCTTTGGAAACGTGATCCGTCACTCGTCCCCCTAACTCAACCAAAAACCGACCGTCTCTTCATCAGATTCTTATGAGAATAGTCTAATTTCGAGGATCAGTCGCCACAAGTCGCCCATTGTTCGCCGCTCTGCTTGGGCATGATCCTGGTTTGACGGTAACGTCCAAGTCGCTCCTCCATGCTCGCTCCGGATCGGAATTGCAAATTCTGGTTGGTTGGCCGGCACCCGGAGTTCCCCGTCCCGCCTTCGCGCTTTACGGGAAATGGCGCCTTCAGAGTCCTGGTGCAACAGTGGCGAAGCGGCAGGATCCGGCGGCTTGCTTTCGGCGTTGTGCGCCTGGGACGAATACCGGTGGGACTGGAAGTTGAGGCCGCACATTTGGCCCGCGGCCGCATCTCTGCGAAACTGGAGAGGTGCTGAATCAATTCCCTGCCCTTATCTTCGACCTGGATGGAACTCTGACGGACTCGAAACCTGGAATCCTGGGGTGCCTGCGGAATGCGCTGGACGCGCACAGCGTGGACTATCCTGGGCCGCTGGACCACTTCGTCGGCCCTCCGGTGGAAGAGTGGACCGCCGAACTGCTTCCCGAGGCGAGCCAAGAGGAGCGCGACGCCCTGGCGCGCGACTACCGCGGCTGCTACGACCGCATAGGCTGGAAGAACAACTCAGTCTTTGGCGGCGTACGCGAGATGCTGGTCCAGCTTCGCCAAGAGGGGTTTCCGCTCTACGTCTGCACCTCGAAGCAGCAGCACTTTGCCGTGCGCATTCTCGATCTTTTCGAGCTGACGCCGCTGTTTACGGCGATTTACGGCGACCGGGCGGAATTCCTGAGCCACAGCAAGGTGGACCTGCTGGGAAAACTGCTGGAAGAATGTTCGCTGGATGGGGATTCGGCCTGGATGATCGGCGACCGTATCTACGACATCGAAGCGGCCCACGCCAACGGTCTCCGCTGCCTCGCCGCGGGTTGGGGTTACGGGCCGGCCGAAGAGTGTGCTCTGGCCGACGCCATAGCGTCCACCCCGGCCGACGTCCGTGCCCAGGTGCTGGCCGGGAATCCCGGAGACGCCGTTCACGGGCGGACCCGCCGCCTTCGGTAAAACCCTCGCCTCCGTGGACGCATCCAATTACATGCGTCGGAAAGCTGACACAGTCGCTCCATCCCGGAGCTCCTGATGTTCATCCCCCAAACGCGGAGGTATCATGTCCACCCATACCCATGAAAACGAGTCGCAAGCCGCCAGGCTCGTGGTCCCGGACGGCTTCTCGCCTGAAGACGTCAAAAACCTGTCCAGCGTGCTCAACGCACTGCTGGCCGACACCTTTTCGCTTTATCTGAAGACCAAGAATTTCCACTGGCACATGAGCGGGCAGCATTTCCGCGACTATCATCTGCTGCTGGACGAACAGGCCACCCAGATCTACGACATCACCGACGCCATCGCCGAGCGCGTCCGCAAGGTGGGCGGCACCACGATCCGCTCCATCGGACACATCGCCCGCCTGCAGCGGATTGCCGATAACGACCAGGAGTATGTGTCGCCGGGCGACATGCTGAAGGAACTCCACGCCGACAACAAGGCTCTGGTCGAGAGCCTCCGTGGCGCGCATGTTGTGGCCAGCAAGGCCAACGACTACGCCACCACCAGCCTGATCGAAGTGTGGATCGACGAGGCCGAACGCCGCGCCTGGTTCCTGTTCGAAGCCACGCGGTAAAACTCACTCAGGCCATGCATTTGTGGGGCGGAACGGCCCAACGCCCCACAAATCTCAATCCATCGACATGCTCAACTGGTGGCGCACATCCGCGCCGCGAATCCAGAAGATGACGTCGGTGGCGATGTTGGAGGCGTGGTCCGCAATCCGCTCCAGATTTTTAGCCACCAGAATGCCCATCATCGCCTGCTGGGTAAACTCCGGCTTTTCCTGGACCAGCTTGAGCAGGTCGGCGTAGGCGCGGCGATTCATGCGGTCGATCTCGTCGTCCATTTCGCGGATGGAGTCGGCCAGTTGCGCATCGCCCTCCAGCAGGGCCTGTAGCGAAGAGCGGATCATGCGGCAGGCGTACTCGCCCATGGAGGCAAAATCCACCGGCAAATCCACCTCGCCGGCCTTCAGAATGTCCTTGGTGCGACGGGCAATGGCCATCGACTGGTCCCCGATCCGCTCCAGGTCTCCGTTGATTTTGATGACCGCCAGGATGAAGCGCAGATCGATGGCCATGGGCTGCTCTTTGGCCAGAAGCTCGTAGGCCATCTCGTCCAGCTCGCGCTGGGCGGAGTTGATGGCGGTCTCATTCTGCTTGACGTACTTGCACAGGCCCCGGTCGCGCTGCAGATAGGCGTCTACCGCAGACTCGACCGCCTGCTGCGCCAACGCAGCCATGGCAAGGAGCTTGTCCTTGAGTTCGGCGAGCTGCTGTTGAAAGTGAATACGCGGCACGAGGTTTTTTCTCCTATCTACGATTGTGCATCATTGAATGTTACCAGCAGACTAAAATCCGGGTGCGCACCCGATCTGTCACACCTTTTGGAGCTTTGTCTGCCCGCCAGCTTAGACGCGCAATCCGGCAGTCGGATGGTCTAGGCTAACAGCATGAACTCTGCGCTCATTCCAAGCCCCGCCATGGTCAGTCTCAACCCGGCCGACTGCGATCTCCGCCAGATCTACAAGTTGATGACCGGGCTCATCGTTCCCCGGCCCGTGGCGCTGGTCTCCACCGTGGATCGGGCGGGCGTGGTGAATCTGGCGCCCTTCAGCGCCTTCTGCGGAGCGGGTTCCAATCCCCCCGCGGTGCTCTTTTGCCCGGCGCTGCGCGAAGGCGGCGGAGCGGAGCCAGGCCAATACCCCGAAATGCGCAAAGATACCCTGCGCAACGTGGAAGAAACCGGCGAATTTGTGGTGAACGTGGTCAGCGAGGCCATTGCGGCGGCAGCCAACGAGTCGGCGGCCGCGGTTCCCCCGGAGGTGGACGAGTTCCAACTGGCCGGGCTCACGCCGATCCCCAGCGAGGCTGTGCAGCCGCCACGGGTGGCCGAGTCGCCGGCGCAGATGGAGTGCAAGCTCTTGCAGGTGATCTACGTGGGCCGCACCGCCGGGGCAGGCGTCATTGTGCTCGGCGAAGTGGTTCGCTTCCACGTGCGCCCGGAGCTGATTTCGGATTTCCGCATCGACCCGGCCGGGCTGGACGCCGTGGGGCGCATGGCCGGCAATACCTGGGTCCGCACCCACGATCGCATCGAGCTTTCGCGCCCCAAATAGGCTCTGCCACCGGACTCCGGCGGAAGCCGCGCTCATTTTTTCTTTTTCTTGTACTGCCCGCGCCACGACGGCAGAATCTCAACCGGGTCCACCGGGTCGCGGCGATCCCGGCGTGTGTTCTCGCCATCCGTCCAGGCGTGATCCTTTTCTTCGCTCTCGAACGAGGCCTTGGGGGATTGGGACTCCTGCGCTGGCGGCGCGGCGCTTCTGTCCGCCCCAGCCGGGCCGCGCGGCAAAGGCGTGTAGGCCCGTGGAGGAACCCGATGCGCGGGTGGCTCCTCCAGGGACCTGGCGGACTCGTCCACGTGCACCGCGAGCGGTTTTGGCTTGCTCGCGCCTCTCAGCCCAGGAGAAAGCAGCAGCTTGCGCAGGCCGCTCAGGCCCGTGTCCGGACCATCCATCTCCTCCTCGTACGCATCTTCCCGCCCCGGCTCGGAAGCGGCTTCAGGCCGGAAAACTTCAAGCCTTCTTGCGAGCCCCTCCCAGGACTCGGCTTGCGTCAGGGCCGCATCGGTCCTTTCGGTTGGGTCGACAGGCGGTCCCACGGGCAAAGCAGGCGGACGGAATTCCGCGGAGCGCGTCGAGCTGGCCGGCTTTGCCTCTGGAACTCTCTCCGGCGCTTCTTCCTCGATGAACTGCCATGGGGACTGGTATGGAGGCGCAAAGCTGCCCTCGCCCGAACGAGCCTTGTCCTCAGGGACGGGTTGACCGTTCATCAGTTTCAAAGGTTCCTCGAAAGTGGGGCCGCGGCAAATTGGGGAGCGGGCAGACAAAATCTTTTCTCCACTCGTCCTCTGCCCCGGAGGATACGTCTCCCCCGGCCCAGTCAGCATAAGCCATTGTGCCGCAAAACGGGACACAACGTATAGGGAAACTGGCGTCTCCCTCCTCGGTAACCGGAATTCCTATCGAATGCGCCATTCTGCGTGAAGAGAGCCCTTTGGGCTGCATGGGCGTTTTCGTTATCTGCTGCCCGGCGCGCAGAATCGCTCTGATCTCCGAGAATCAGCATCTGGACTTGCGATACGATGAACTAAAGTATGAAAACTCTTGTTTTACTCGCTCTGACACTCTCAGTCACCGCCATCGCGCAGGTCCCGCCCCACGCTGACGATACTCTCATCTTCCAGACCCAAAGCGGCTGGTCTCCGCGCGTCAACGTCGAAGCTGGCACCGTCATGGTCTACGGCATCACTGAGGACCTGCCGGGTCGCCTTCGCTCGTGGAAAGAACACGGCTATCGCGTGACCGTGATGACCGGCGTGGCATGGGGCACCTACGGAGACTATCTGCGGGGCGACTTCGACGGCAAGGAACACTGGAATGAGACGCAGCAGGAATCCGACGGCAAACTCATCCAGCACAGCGGCCGCGAAGTCCCTTACATCGCCCCCTCCGAGAGCTATGGAAAATACCTCAGTCGTGGTGTACTTCGTGCTCTCGATGCAGGAGCCGAAGCGATCTACCTGGAAGAACCCGAATTCTGGGCGCGTGCCGGATGGTCAGACTCTTTCAAAAAAGAATGGGAGAGCTACTACCACGAGCCATGGCGCGCGCCCGATTCTTCGCCCGACGCTCAATACCGCGCCAGCAAGCTGAAGTACTTCCTCTACCAGCGCGCACTTGCACAGGTCTTCACCTCGGTGCGCGAGTGGAGCCAGCAGCACAACAAGAAGATTCCCTGCTACGTCGCCACGCACTCGCTCATCAACTACGCGCAGTGGCAGATTGTTTCTCCGGAGTCATCGCTGCTCGATGTCGGCGCCGACGGCTACATCGCACAGGTCTGGACCGGCACCAGCCGCGCAGTCAACGTCTACCAGGGTGTCAAGGCCGAGCGCACCTTCGAGACTGCGTTCCTCGAGTATGGTGCGCTGCAGAACATCGCGCGCTCGTCCGGTGAGCGCATCTGGTATCTCAACGATCCCATTGAGGACAACCCCAACCACTCCTGGACGGACTACAAGCGCAACTGGGAGTCGACACTCGTCGCATCGCTGCTGCAGCCGGAAGTCAGCAGCTACGAAATACTGCCATGGCCCGACCGCATCTTCGGTGCGCGCGCGTTTCATGCATCGACTGAGCCGACCGAGGCCAACCCAAAGCCGCAGCCCACCCTCATCCCGGCAGAGTACGAAACAGAGCTGCAGACGGTCTTCCACGCTCTCGGCCAGATGCAGAACCAACCTTCGCACTGGCAG
>Ga0255356_1000509_pt1 | contig 26595 bp, 20 predicted proteins | sample HBST100metaG_FD_189944 | JGI IMG/M metagenome (GOLD analysis project Ga0255356, IMG submission 189944) | Peat soil microbial communities from Stordalen Mire, Sweden - H.B.S.T100 | ecosystem: Environmental > Terrestrial > Soil > Wetlands > Peat | place: Sweden: Norrbotten County, Stordalen Mire...
GCATGGTGACGTTGTTGATGAGTTCCATGACCGCGGTGAACCATGCCTGTGTCAAGTTGGGATTGAATAAAGTGCGTGGCTCGAGTTTGCTCGGCAGTTGCGCATCGGTGCGGTATCTTTGCACAAAGTCGCTCACCTCGCCGCCGACAATACTCTGGATGTACCCAGCGCCGATGTAGGCTTGGCTAACAAGCGTGCCATCCACATTGAGTTGTACTGCGGGCTGACGGCCGGCGATCACATCGCTCTGGAAGTTGGGCGGTATGTTGAGCGAGAAGCTGTAGCGTCCAGTATCCATCCCGAGGTCGGCATCGTGCTGCGATGTCACGGTGGGCTTTTGGAAGTACGGTGGATACAGGCTGTCGGTCATCCGCATCGAAAGTGGCGTCCGGTCCTCATCCACAATCGCGATGGGTGCGCTCTGCAGAGTCTCGGGTTGCGAACGTGCTGCAGAATAGATACCGATTGAAAATGCGAAGACAATGAGCACCAGCATCGCGGGATCGCGATACAAGCTTCGAAACTCTTTAATACCCAAATGAAAGATGTTCGCTAGAGTTGTCATCAGCTTACTTTCCTTGTTTTTTCAGAAGTAGAACGCAGGCGATGGTCAACACGGGAATCATCGCCGACAATGCGAAGAAGGAGTTGGACAGTCCCGAGAATCCCAAGCCTTTAGAAAATGCGCCGCGAGAAATGGTGAGGAAGTAGGTCGTTGGATAGAGACGTCCAATGACCGCCCCCACACCGGAGAGCGCCGAAATAGGATTGAGCAATCCCGCGAATTGTATAGCCGGCAATATGGTTGCGATGGCCGTGCCGAAAATTGCGGCAATCTGGCTATCCAGGAACGTTGACATAAACAGGCCAAGTCCGGTCGCACACATTAAATACAGCAGCGCTCCTGTCGCCAACGCCAGGAAACTGCCCGTAATGGGCACGTGAAACAGGAACAACGCCATCAGTGCCATCAGCAGAAAATTGGCCATGCCGATTGCGATGTACGGCACTTGTTTGCCAAGCAGGAATTCGACCTTCGTTACGGGAGTGACATAGAGGTTCAGAATGGATCCAAGTTCCTTTTCGCGAACAACGCCAATCGCTGTGAGTATGGACGGGATGAAAAGCAGAAGCAAGGCAATGACGGCCGGAACCATAGCTGCAAGACTCTCCATGTCGGGGTTATATCGATAGCGGGTTTCCAGGTTGAAGGGGGCATGGGCCTTCAATCCAAGATGGTGCGTGGCGAGATCGGAAAGATACTCAGAATGCATAGCCTGTACGTATCCAAGAACAGTCTCTGCGCGCTGCGGCATGGCTCCGTCGACCCACAGGCCGATCGTCGGACGGACGCCGCGCGTCAGATCCTGTCCGTAGTTTGGAGGTATCTCGACTGCAAAGCTCAGTTCGCCATCTCGCATTCGCCGGCCGAGTTCGTCATAGTTTGTGATGGCCGGTTTTTCGACGAAGTATTGGGAGCCAAAGAGATTTAAAGAGTAATCCTGGCTTGCGGCACTGTTATCGTGGTCGAGCACGGCGTAGGAGAGATTGTTTACATCCATGTTGATCCCGAAACCTATGATGAACATCAGCATTGCGGTTCCGCCGAGCGCGAGCGCCAGTCGAATGGGGTCGCGGCGCAGTTCCAGCGATTCCCGGTGTGCGTAAGTGAGTAATCGCTGCAAGCTGAAAACGCGATTTCTCAGTGATTGTCCTTGAGAATGGTTGGGAACCTGAGGCGGCTTGTGCGTGTGGGTAGAAATGGCGATGGGAGAGTTGGCTTTTTCCGTTGGCGTTTGGGCTTTTTCGAGATAGTCAATGAAAGTTGCCTCGAGCGTGCCGAGTTTGCGGGCTGCTACCAACGCGGCCGGCTCGCCTGTGGTCAGGATCTTGCCGGCATTCATCAGCGAAATTCGGTCGCAGCGCGCGGCCTCGTCCATGAAGTGGGTTGAGATGAAGATGGTTACTCCGTCGTTGCGGGAGAGCCCGAGCATCAATTCCCAGATGGTGTCCCGGGCGATTGGGTCCACGCCGGAGGTTGGCTCGTCGAGGATCAGCATGGATGGGCGATGGATCACTGCGACGGCCAGGGACAAGCGCTGGCGAATGCCCAGTGGCAGTCCTTCCGGCAACTGATCCAGCACGGTTTCTAACCCGAATCGCCGCGTCATCTCTTCCACGCGCGCATCGATTTCCGCTTCCGGCACTTCATAGAGCTGCGCGTGAAGGAGCAGGTTCTGACGAACAGAGAGCTCCGTGTACAGAGAGAACGCCTGCGACATATAGCCGACGTGACGGCGCACCTCGAGATCCCCGGCACGGACTGGCTTGCCAAACAGCAGCGCCTGACCTTCGGTGGCCTTCAACAGGCCGGTGAGCATCTTCATGGTCGTGGATTTTCCGCAACCGTTCGAGCCAAGAAAGCCGAAGATTTCCCCGCGGCGGACGCTCAGAGTTACATGGTCCACTGCCATGAACTTTCCGAACCTCTTGGTAAGGTCGCGGGCTTCGATCACGACCTTGGCATCCGGTTTGCGCGGTGGAATCACAAGTGTGTGGTGCCCCTTGCGCTGCTCTTCGGGCAGCAATTGGATAAACGCGTCTTCAAGCGTTTTCTGGCTGGTTTTCTCTTTTAACTCCTGCGCTGATCCGGTTGCCAGCACGCGTCCGGCATTCATGGCAATGAGCCTGTCGAAACCCTCTGCCTCCTCCATGTAGGCGGTGGCGATGACCACGCTCATCCCTGAGCGGCGTTCGCGTATGCTTTTGATCAAGTCCCAAAACTGGCGCCTGGAAAGTGGATCGACTCCGGTTGTCGGTTCATCGAGAATCAGCAGATCGGGATCGTGAATCAGCGAGCAGCAGATGCCCAGTTTCTGCTTCATTCCTCCTGAGAGCATCCCTACAGGCCGGTCGCGAAAGGCCTTGAGCCCGGTGCTCGCAAGCAGTTCTTCAATGTGCTCTTTGCACTCACGTCCCATCAGTCCAAAGAGGCGCCCGAAGAAAGCTAGGTTTTCTTCGACGGAAAGCGTGGGATACAGATTTTTGCCGAGGCCTTGCGGCATATAGGCAATGCGAGGGCACACACTTCCGCGATGGCTGCGCTTTGCCATGTTGCCGCTTAGAACTTCGATTGTTCCCTTTTGTATCTTGACGGCGCCGGATATAAGTCCCAGAATCGTCGACTTACCTGTGCCATCGGGACCGATGAAACCGACCATTTTCCCGGCAGGGATATCGAGACTCACATTGTCGACGGCAACTGTTGCCCCATATAAGTGGGTTACGTGCTGCAAGCGCACGACCGGGGCAGACGGGCCAGTCACTGCTGTGACCTGACAGCCAGCTTGGCTGGCCAGGCAACGGATGGATCAAGACGCACGTAGGCCATTCCGGGCAGGCCGGACTTTATTTGCGCGGCGTGCTTGCGCAGGATCTCCGGGTTGATCCGGGCTTTCACACGAAAGACAAGCTTCTCGCGTTCGCTCTGAGTCTCCACAGACTTCGGCGTGAACTGTGCAACGCTGGCAACAAAAGTTACTGTCGCCGGGATCACATCGTCCGGCGTTGCATCGAGAACGATGTGAACCTCGGACCCCATGGCCACCCTGCCGGCAGATGCTTCCGGAAGGAAGAATGTGATTGTGACATCGCTCAGATCAACCATGCTGAGCACCTTGCCGCCGGCGGCGACTACCTCGCCCGGCTGAGCAATGCGGTATTGAACCCTTCCGTTGCGCACGGCTTTCAATACGGTGTCGTCGATCTCGGCCTGGATCTGGCCTTCCGATGCCTGCCTCGCCGCAACATTCGACCGCGCCCCAAGAACCTGGGAATTGGCTGCATTGATTGTGGATTGCGACGCTGCCAGTTGAGCCTTTGAGGCTGCAAGAGCAGCGGCTGCCTCTCGCCGGCGCGCCACATCTTCATCGAGTTCCTGCATCGAGGACGCGTGTTGCCCGGTCAGGATGCGCGTCCGCTCCACGGTTCTCTCGGCTACGACCAGCGCTGCCTCGCGCTGCGTAACCATGGCCGCGTCCGCGGACTGTTCGCTCTCATGCTGCGCAACCATAGCCAAGGCAGTGTTGGTAGCATTGCGCGCCTGAGCCTCCTCTGCCTGTGCCTGCTTCAGTTGCGCATGGAGCACGGCCGTGTCCATCCGGGCAACCACCTGTCCGGCGGTAACAACGTCGCCCTCGTCGGCGTACATTTCACTGATGCGCCCAGGGGCTTTTGCCGCAACATCCAACTCAACAGCCTCGATGCGGCCGTTGCCGCTGGCAAACCCCTCTCCCAGTCCCTTTACACGATAGTGCTGCCAGATTAGATAGGCGGCGAGAGCGACAACTGCGAGCAACACGATGCCAAGAATGGGCTTAATATACCGACGCACCTTGCTGACGACTTTGGTAGATTGTGGAGTCTCATCTTTTGCCGGTGGATTCTCAGGCACATCCGCTTTTTGTGGTTCCTGTGTTTCCGTGGCGTCCTGCGCGGGAGTCTGCTTTGCTGGAGCGTCTTGCGCATCAGCTGTCTGCGCCGGTTGCTCAATACTCGAAGGGCTGGCCACTGCCGGGGTTTCCGAACCATCAGGTTTCGGCTCACCCTTGCCGGCATTGTTCGGCTCTTGATTCTCCGGTGAATTCAGGGGCGGTCCTGGGGTAACGGGATTCTTGTCGTCTGCGGAGATGACCATTGCGCCTTCCTTGCGATATCCGTGTCCATCGGTAGGCGACAGCCGGGCATATCGAAGCACTATGTCTTCGGTAGGCATTCAATGCCATGCAGTTGTGAGCGCGATGGGAAAGAATGCGTACGCCTCAAATACTTTTGAGGCCAACGGTACAGGATGAGATCGCAAAGGCAAATCGACAGCGCCTTTGCGAAATATTCATCAGACTCACCGGACTTGGGCTCATTGCCTTTCTACTGTCGATCGAGAAAGTTCAGGAAGTTATGAGTCTCAATGACCACATTGAGGAGAGGCTCTTGCACCGCGGGTCTTCGATCTCAATCTCGACTCGACGGTTGCAGGTTTTTGTACCTGGGGTCGTGCGCTGGGGGCATTGCGCCATCAAGGAGGTGTTTACAACGTCAATCGTCAGTCGCAGCCGCTTCCATTCTGCATCGATGCACTTCCATCATGTTGTCCTCGTCTTTGCGGTCTATCGATGCACCCAATCGCTCCTTAAACGAACTGACATAAGGTTGAGCGGTCTACCGGGATTCAATCTGTTCAATAGTGGACACTTCGCCCCCGCCGGACCTCTCCCGGATACTTCTGGATGGAGGTTTCCAGGTTGCGGCCCTTCACGAGGGTGGCCATGGGGACAATTTGATGGTTTCTGGAGTAGGCGGGGTTGCAGAACGGGCGGCTACCGTCTTTCAGCTTGATTCTGAGAGACGTACTTTCACTTTTTCCTCCTATTGGCGAGTACCCAACAGGAGGGGGAAAACGCGGAATTTGTGTAATACAAAACGGCGCTATCAGCAGTTCTAAGTGGGGGAATAACGAGGCATTCAGGGCCGTTCTTCCCGGAGGGAAGAGACGAAAATAGTCCAGGGTGAAACCCTGGGGAAACGTTCGACCAAGGGATTCCCGTCCCGGAGGGGCGGTGTGAAAGCCCAGCACCGTCATTGGATTCAGCAATCCGTGGCGCGAGCGTTCGATCCGCCCTTCCGGGGCGGATGCCCTCTGTTTGCCCTGGGCTATTTTCGATGGCTCCCTACGGGAGCAGACTGAGGCGCTGCTCATGGGATGGCCAATGTGGAGGTCCATTTAGAATTGCTGCGGCGCCGTTGCCGTAAGTGACTTATAGTACCCAGACCGCGTATATTGATGATTTCCCAGGTCTCAAAATCGAGACCTGGGGCACCCAGCGGTGGTACAAAATCAAGCTGCCAGAGAGCTAGTTTGGGCTCTTGCCCGTGCCGAAGATCTTTTGCAGAATGTTGCGGTGATCGGCGGCGGGGTGGTCGCAGGTAACGGTGGGCGCGGTGCCGTCCAGGAAGGCTGCATCATAGCTTTCCGGACAGGTCTCGTCACTGAGCATGTTGCTGGCCTTGTCGATCGACACAATCTCAACGCCATCGGGCGCTGAGAAGCCATTGGTGTCGGAGTACTGCGGCAGTAGCACGGCTCGCTTCATGAACTCGGCCCAGATGGGCGCGGCGGCGTGAGCGCCTTCAATCTGCACGTCGGTATAGTCGTCGTTGCCGACCCACACAACGCACAGCAGGTTGGACGTGAAGCCGGCAAACCATGCGTCGTGGCTGGTTCCGGTTTTGCCCGCGGCGGGAGCGGTGAAGCCCATGCCGCGCACTCCGGCGGCGGTTCCTCCGTTGATCACGTCCTGCATCATACGGGTGGTGAGGTAGGCCACGCGCGCGTCCAGAACCTGCTTGGAAGAGGGCGCGTAGTCGCTGATGATGTCTCCGGTGGGGGTGCGCACGCTGGCCAGCATCCAAGGCTCCAGATGCACGCCGTTGTTGGCGAAAATGGTGTAAGCGCCGGCCATTTCCAGCGGTGTGGCGTCATAGGCGCCAATGGCCACCGTGGGTGTTCCGCGGGCGCTTTTGATGCCGGCGTCGCGGGCCAGCGAGGCTACGCGGTCGAAACCCACCATGGAGGCGAGGCCGATGGTGGCGTTGTTCAGCGAGCGCATCAGGGCGTAGCGCGCCGTTACCTGTTCGTGATATTCGCCTTCAAAGTTGTGCGCCGTATATTCCTGGCCGCCCACATCGTAGGTGGTCTGCTGATCGCTGAGCATGGTGATCGGAGAGAAAAGCGCGGTCTGTCCGGGCAGCATGGTGCCTTCGGCGGCGGTTTGAAAGGCTGCGGCATAGACGAAGGGCTTGAAGATGGAGCCGGTGGGCCGCTTGGCCACCACGTGATTCAATTGCGAAGAGCCGTAGTTGCGCCCGCCGACCATCGCCAGCACCTGGCCGGTGTGGGGATTGAGCGCCACCAGCGCCACCTGGGGATAGGTGTAGCTCTGGCCGAGCTTTTTCTGGCGCGCGTGCAGCTTGTCCACCTGTTCGTCGACTACGTGGACGGTGGAAGCGACCGCTTCGGTTGCCACCTTTTGCAGATCGGGATCGAGTGACGTGTAGATGCGCAGGCCTTCGCGGTTGAAGTCGCGCTCACCCAGCTTTTGCGTCAGTTGCTCATGCACCAGATCGACGAAATACGGAGCCTCGCTGGCATCGACGCTGGCCGCGGACAGATGCAACTGCTCGGATTTGGCTCGTTCGGCCATGTCCTTGGTAATGGAGCCGGTCTCGACCATCGAGTCCAGCACCAGGTTGCGCCGGTCAATGGCGCGGTCGGGATGCCGGAAGGGTGAAAAATAATTGGGCCGCTGGATCATGCCGGCCAGCAGGGCGCATTCCGCCAGATCGAGCTGGCGCACATCCTTGCCCAGATAGGCCTGCGAAGCCTCGCCAAAACCGTCGATGGAGAAGCTGCCGCGCTGCCCCAGGTTGATCTGGTTGGCGTACATCTCGAAGATCTGCCGCTTGTTGAAGCGGTGTTCGAGCTGGAAGCTGATGACGATTTCAATGATCTTGCGCTTGAAGTGCTTTTCCGGCGAGAGGAAGAAGCCGCGCGCCAGTTGCATGGTCAGCGTGGAACCGCCCTGCTGCTTCTGGCCGGTGGTTACGTCACGGACGCCCGCCACAAAAAGCCGCCAGAAGTTGACGCCGCCGTGCTCAAAGAAGCGGCGGTCCTCAATGGCCACCACGGCCTGCACCAGGTTGGACGGGATTTCGTCGTAGGTCATCAGACGGCGCTTGCTGCGGCTGGCGTCCTCGCTCAGGCCGGTGATCAGCAGAGGCTCCAACTCGTAGCTGGACAGGGACTGGCCGTGATCGTCGGTAATCGAAGTGACCTGGGTGCCGTTGGTGTGAATGGTGGCGCTGTCGGGCGCGTGATAGGACTGCGGGCCGGGCCGCACGGTGATTGACAACGCACCCTCACTGAAGGTGCCCAGCGGGGAGACTTGCGACGCGCCGTCGGCAGTGTAGCCAGCCTCGCGCAGTTCGTTGGCAATGAGGTGGACGCTCAGCTTCTGCCCGGGACGGACTTCGCGGGGCGTGGCAAAAATCTTGGCGGTGTTGGCGAAGATGGGGCCATTGAGCCGCTGGTCCACAATGTGCTGATATTTGAAGTAGTAAAAGCCAAAGACGATAAGGAACAGCACCGCGAGAGCGCCGAACGCCCCCAGCACGATGCGCACCGCCGGCGATGCCGCGAGATTGGACCACGTGGGTTTTGTCAGCCTGATTTTCAACGCCATCACTGCTCCTTTACGTCTTGCAAGCCGAAGCGTGTCAGCCGTGCGATTTCAGAGCATTTTCCGAATACACGTGCAGTAGAAAAGTGTGTGCAAGGTGGCTTTTCCTTGAGGAAAAAGCCACTCGGCAGTATTAACTTCTTCTACACCAATTCGGAAAATGCTATAGACGGGGACACTGTAAGCCGAAACTCTACCTGGCGTCTCATCCCTGCCGCCTGCTTGTGATTCCTGGGCAAGGATGGGATGCCGAAAATTCGAGTTCTATGCTCCAATTGCCGTCAGCAGTGCATCTTCCTGAATACGTTTCTTGACCAGCGCGACCAATTGATCCAACGCCACATCCACACTGGTTGTTGTGGCGCGGGTCACCAGTTCCACTTGACCGGAGGTGGCCTTTTTGCCCACGTTGACGCGGTAGGGAATGCCAATCAGGTCCGCATCCTTGAATTTGACGCCGGCGCGTTCTTTCCGGTCATCCAGAAGCACATCGATGCCCGCCGCATCGAGCTCCACGGCCAGCTTTTCGCCGGTTTCAACAAGCAGCGGGTCGCGCATATCGGTTATAGCCACCACGACGGCGAAGGGGGCGATGGAGGCCGGGAGCCAGAAGCCGTTCGCGTCGTTCGACTGCTCGACAGCCGCAGTGAGAATGCGCTCAATGCCGATACCGTAGCTGCCCATGATCGGCGTCACTTCCTTGCCGTTCACGTCGAGCACGCGCGCGCCCATGCACTCTGTGTACTTGTAGCCGAGCTTGAAGATGTGGCCGATTTCGACCGCCTTGCCGACCACCAGCTTGCCCGCGCAAGCCTTGCCATCGTGCGTCTTCGGGCAGCCCTCGCCCTCGTTTACCGCGCGGATGTCGGCCAAAAGCGTCCAGGAAAAGTCCTTGCCCGGCGTCACATTGCGGAAGTGATAGTCGAACTTGTTGGCTCCGGCCACCATGTTCTTGCGGCTTTCCAGAGCCTTGTCGACAACGACTGTCAGGCCTTTCTCAAGCGGCTTGGCATCGGGCGTGAGTCCCACCGGCCCCAGGAAACCCGCTGGTCCGTGCAGATACTGTTCCAGCTCTTCTGCCTGCATGGGCCGCAACTCTGCCGCGCCTGTCGCGTGCATCAGCTTGGTTTCGTTCACCTGGTGGTCGCCGCGCAGGAATGCCGCCACGCCGTGCCATGTGCCGGGCTTGTCTGCCGTGCCTTGCTTCAAGGCCATGTAGGCCACGCACTTGATGTCGTTGGCTGGCTGCATCTTCAGGAACGCCGCAATGTCCGCAATCGCGCCCATGCCGGGGGTGTGAATCAACTCAGGTTTGCCGTCGCCGGTGGGTTCGAGATCGGCGACAGGTTCGAGGATAGAAACAGCCTTTTCCGTGTTGGCCGCGTAACCGCAGACCGGACAGCTTGCGATCAGATCCTCGCCCGCATCGGTGTAGACCATGAACTCCTGCGACTGCGAACCGCCCATGGAGCCGGAGTCTGCCTCGACGGCCACGAATTTCAGTCCGCAGCGCGAAAAGATGGTGCGGTAGGTGGCGTCGTGCAGCGCGAAGCTCTTGTCGAGTCCCGCCTTGTCGATGTCGAACGAGTAAGCGTCCTTCATGGTGAATTGGCGTACGCGCAGCAGGCCCGACTTGGGACGCGGTTCATCGCGGAACTTGGTCTGAATCTGATACCAGATCTGCGGCAACTGCTTGTAGCTGCGCAGTTCGCTGCGGGCGATGGTGGTCATGATCTCTTCGTGGGTCATGCCCAGGCAAAGATCGGCGCCCTTACGGTCCTTGATGCGAAACATGTTGTCGCCCATGACCGTCCAGCGACCGCTCTGGTCCCACGGCTCGCGGGGCAGGATGCCGGGCAGGAAAAATTCCTGGCCGATCTTGTCCATCTCCTCGCGCACAATGCCAATGATCTTGTTGACCGAGCGCTGGCCCAGAAACAGGTAGTTATAGATGCCCGCGCCGAGCTGGCGGATGTAGCCGGAGCGGACGAGAAACTTGTGGCTGGCCACTTCGGCGTCTGCCGGGGCCTCGCGAAGAGTGGGGATAAACAGTTTGGACCAGCGATGCATAGCGATGAGTGGACGTACTTTCCCGCCGGTCAGCCGGCGCAAGGCAAATTTGTAGCAGAGTCTATTCTAAATGCTCCTGGAGTTGAAGGGTTCAGAAAGGCTCAATCCGCGATGCCGCTGGCCTTGATCAGGAGCCGTTCGTAGACGCTCCAGGGCAGCAGATGACGCAGAAATAGCGCGGTTTTTGCGCCCCGGCCAAAAACGTTGCGGAGTTTGGGACGCGGGTTGTCGAGAAGGTCAGCAATGCCGTCGGCGACCACCTGCGGGTTGGCTTTGGGCTTGCCGTTGTCCATGCGGCTCATCAAACGCGCCGCGCGGGCGGCGTTGGGGGAGCTTGCGTCTTCAGATTGCTTTGAAATGACTTTGCCGCGCGTCCAGATGCTGGTTTCAAACGAGCCGGGCTCGACAAGCGCCACCTGGATTCCCAGCGGCTTCATCTCCAGCCGCAGCGTTTCGGCCCAGCCCTCCAGGGCGAACTTCGAAGCCGCGTAGCTGGAAACGCCGGGGAAGCCCATGCGCCCGGAGATGGACGAGGTCAGGACGATGTGGCCCGTGCCCTGTCGCCTCAACTGCGGCAGAAAAGCGCGCACAACCGACGTTGCGCCAAAGAAATTGGTGTCGAACTGATGGCGCAGCTCCGCGTCGGAAACGTCCTCGGCAAATCCGCCGAGGGCGAAGCCCGCATTGCTGACCACTGCGTGGAGCGGGGTTGGCCGTGCCGCAATCGTGGTGGCAAGCTCGGCAATTTGCGCGTTGTCGGTTACGTCGAGGGCGAGGAACTCGATGCGGTCAAGCACGCCCGCTGATTGTGCGGCGGATTCAAGCTTGTCGCGCCGGGAAAGGTCGCGCATGGTGGCGAGGACGCGCCAGCCGCGCCGGGCTAGCGTGACGGCGGTCAGTAGACCGAAGCCGCTGGATGCGCCGGTGATGAGGGCGGTTTTTGTCATGGAGACTCCGGAAAGAAGGGACAAGGGCTAGAAAGGCCCGCGGGTTGAGCTTTGTGTTTTTCCAAGTCTCAAAATCGAGACCTGCCACGCGGCACTGGAGATTTGCCATCTTATTCGTTCTCAAAAACAGCTTGTGCATCGCGGCTGACGTGAATGATGCGAAGGATATGTATCTCTTCCGGCTTAACGCTATAGAAAATCAGATAGCTGTTCACGGGAAAGCTGCGGACATTGGGGCGCAACTCCGACGCGAGGCTTTTGCCGATGCATGGAAATTTGGTGAATAGACCGAACTTGTCTGCGAGGGAGCCAATCGCGCGTGTGGCGCTTTCCTGCTGCCACTCTCCGACGCAACATACAGCCAGATTGCGTCAAGGTCGGCTCTGGCCTGCGGCGCCAGGCGAATACGCATTATCGACCGGCGGACCGGGCTGCTCCGCGCGCATGGACGGACGCAACCAACTCGTGGAGAGTTTCGCTGGTGTAGCTCTCTCCCTCTCCGGCTTCGATGGATTGTTCGGCAAGGTCAAGCGAAGTGAGCACTTCCACGCGAATGCGTTCCCGCTTTTCCCACTGCGCAAGAGCCTGTCGCACGGCCTCTTCGGAGTCGCGGAATCGCCCTTCCTGGATTCCCAAGTCAACGAAGGTGCTTTGTTCGGGAGTGAGCTCAACCTGCATAGTTCAAGCGTAGGACCGGTGCGGTCGCCTGTCAATAAGTACCTGAGCGCTGTCTTTCAGATCAAATCCACGCCCCACAGGTCGCGACTTGTTCGTTGTCGGTTTCGTCGAGGGCTAGGAACTCGATGCGGTCAAGCACTCCAGCCGCGCCGGGCTAACGTGACGGCGGTCAGTAGGCCGAAGCCGCTGGATGTGCCGGTGATGAGGGCGGTTTTTGTCATAGAGACTCCGGAAGAACAGGGAACAGAAAACCGGTGGTTGAGTTGTATGTTTTTCCTAGTCTCGATTTTGAGACCTGGAATACCCGACCGACCGGCTTTCCGAAACGGCCCACATTCCGCACTCTTTTGAAGAACATTCTATGATCAAACAAAGACAAAATGTACGGGATTGGGGCCAAAGAATAGATATGGATAGGAAGGAGATCGCTGTATCTCAGCAGGGCCGTGTACAACTGACCGAGGGCCTTTTGTGGACCATGACCATAGCCAGCGGCGTGGCTGTTGCCAATATTTACTACAACCAGCCGATGTTGACCGATATGGGCCGCAGTCTACACTGCTCGGCTCACCAGATGGGCTTTGTCGCCACGGCTACGCAGGCTGGCTACGCCCTCGGCATGCCGCTTTTCATCCCGCTAGCCGACTTCGTGGAGCGCCGCAAGCTGCTGTCTTGGCTCTTTGCCGCCGCCGCACTCTCCTCGCTGGCAGCGGCCCTGAGTTTTTCGCTGCCATTGCTGATCGTGGCCAGTCTACTTGTCGGCGCCACCTCTGTGATCGCCCAGATTCTTATTCCCTTTGCCACGGAGATCGCAGAACCCGAGCGGCAAGGGCACGTTATCGGACGGCTGCTCAGCGGTCTGCTGCTCGGTATTCTACTGGCCCGCACGTTGAGTGGCTTCGTCGCCCGCTACCTTGGCTGGCGCGCCATGTTTGTGATCGCCGCCGTGCTTTCACTTGTACTCTGTATGGTTCTCGCCATCAAGCTGCCGCGCGTACCGGCGCATCCGAACCTCAGCTACGTGGCGTTTATGCGCTCGCTTGTCCGCCTGCCTTTCGAATTGCCCTCACTACTGGGCGTTTCCGTGTGCTCCGGCATGTTTTTTGCGGCCTTCATCACTTTCTGGACTACGCTTGTTTTTTTTCTGGAAACGCCCCCTTACCACTATGGCAGCCAGACGGCCGGGCTTTTTGGCCTGATCGGCGCGGTCGGCGCGCTGGTAGCGCCCTGGGCTGGAAAACTCGCCGACCGGCGCTCACCGAAGTTCGTGCTGCGCATCGCCGTATGTATCTGTTTGGCGGCCTTCGGCGTTTTCTATTGCTTCGGAACAAATTTCGCGGCGCTGATTCTCGGCGTCGTTCTGCTCGACGCCGGCTGCCAAGCGGCGCAGGTCTCCAACCAGTCGCGGGCTTTCAGTCTGCTGCCCCATGCGCACAACCGCGTCAACACAATCTATATGATGATTTACTTCGCCGGTGGGACTGCCGGCTCTTTCCTCGGCACTTGGGCCTGGGATAAGACTCGCTGGAGCGGCGTCTGCTGCGTAGGCGCAGGCTTTCTGCTCGTGGCCGCTCTATTCCTCATCTTCGCCGGGAGGGTGCGCCCGCAGAAAGCACAATCCTCCTGCTAATTGCTATGCCGGAGCATGATTCCTTTGTTCCTTCGTGTCAGATCAGCTCCACGCCCCACAGATCGTGCAGGTGCAGCACGCCTTCGACTTTTTCTTCGGCGTCGACGACAACCAGCGAAGTAATCTTGCGCTCTTCGAGAATGGCCAGCGCTTTGGCGGCGAGTTCGTCCGGTGCAATGGTGCGGGGATGGGGGTTCATGGCTTCGCCTGCCGTCTTGCCGAGGGCCGCGCCGCCTTCGCGCTCCAAGAGACGCCGCAGATCGCCGTCGCTGATGACGCCGCGAAGATGGCCCCGGTCCTGCACGGTGGTGATGCCCAGTTTTTTCGACGACATCTCGTAGATCACGTCGGTCATGGGCGTCGTGGGCGCAACCACCGGCACGGCGTCGCCCGCGTGCATCAGGTCGCGGACCTTGGCCAGTTGCTTGCCCAGCTTGCCGCCGGGGTGCAGTTCGGCGAAGTCCTCGGCGCGGAAGCCCTTGCGCAGGCTGACTTCAATGGCCAGCGCGTCGCCCAGGGCCAGCATGGCGGTGGTGGAGGCTGTGGGCGCAAGATTCAGCGCTCCGGCTTCGCGCTCCACGCCGCAGTCCAGGGCCACGTCGCTGGCTTGCGCCAGTGTCGAATTCAGATTGCAGCAGAAGCTGATCAGCGCGTCGCCTTTGCGCTTGAGCGTGGCGAGCAGGCGAAGGATTTCTTCGGTTTCGCCGCTGGCGGAAAGCGCAATGACCACGTCGCCGGGCATCAGTACGCCCAGGTCGCCGTGGACCGCCTCGGCCGGGTGCAGAAACAGAGCGGGCGAACCGGTGGAACTGAGCGTGGCGGCGATTTTCTGGGCAATGATGCCGCTTTTTCCCATGCCTGTGACAACCACACGGCCGTTTCCCTTGCCGCAGTGAAGAATCAGCTCGACGGCGCGGCCAAAGGGCTCTACCATCGGCCCTTCCAGGCGCGCGGCCAGGGCTTCCAGCGCCGCCGCTTCCGTGCGGACCATCTCGGCTGGCTGAAAAGAACCTGCTTCGCGATTTCCCTGTGTGGACTCGTCCATTGGCTTTTGATGGTATCAGTTTTGCAATGATTCTTCAGGCGGCGGCGTCCCGTGGCGCGGCGCAGCCCGCATCCTCTGCTCGTACAATTTGGAGGGAGGTCAATCCCCATGAAACGCAACACACTGGTTCTTGCCGCAGTCCTGCTTGTCCTGGCTGGTTTTGCACTGGCGAGCTGGATCAACTGGGAACATCGCAAGCAGGCCGCTGCGCAGAAGCCGGTCCCGGCCGTGCAGGGCGAGATGGCGGCGAGTCCAGAGCAGGAGGTTTCCTCCCTGAAGGGAAAGGCTGCTCCGGCCTTTGCGCTGGAAGACTTGAGCGGCCAGAAGGTTTCGCTGGCCAGCTTGAAGGGCAAGGCCGTGCTGATCAACTTCTGGGCCACGTGGTGCGCTCCGTGCAAAATCGAGACGCCCTGGATGATCGAGCTGCGCAACAAGTACGCGGCGCAGGGCTTTGAGATTCTGGGCGTGGCGGCTGAGGGTGACAATCTGAAAAAGGACGACAAGGCCGGCCGGGCCAAGGACAAGCTGGCGATTGACAAGTTTGTCCGGCGGATGGGCGTTCCTTATCCTGTGCTGCTGGATGGCGACAGCATCAGCCAGGCGTATGGCGGGCTGGACTCGCTGCCTTCCTCGTTCTTTGTGGATCGCAAGGGAATGGTAGTTGCGGCGCAGATGGGGCTGACCTCGGAGGCCGATATTGAAGCCAACATCCAGAAGGCTCTGGCGGCAGGCAAGTAGGGAAGATCTTTCTGCTGATCCTGGTCTTGCCAGCCCAGCTCTTCCGGAAAGCATCTGCTCTGATATTGCAGGATTTACGGAGCGGAAAGCCGGCGCATTCTTCCCTGAGAAATGCGCCGGATGAGGGCGTCCGGTGAGGTGATACGCATCACAGCAAGCCCCTGTTGCGGGGAGCAGAATAGCGCGGGCTTGGGGGATATTTTGAAAGGCCTCGGCGGCGGATTTTACTTGAGATAAATGCCATGCCGGACGTAGTTTGCGGTGTAGTGTTGCAGCGCGGATGGCCATTGCCGATCCGCAGTTTCAAGAGGCATGAAGACATTTCTGTGCGCTGGCATGGCTGGAGCGCGAATATGCGGCGGTTGCGCTTGTCTAGGCTGTGGCTGCCCGGAAGGAACAAGAACGATGGATGCGGAAAAACGAGACCGCGGCCAGATGCGGGTCGATGAAGAAGAGTGCAAGGGATGCGGGCTGTGCGTCGAAGCCTGTCCGCCGAAGGTGATCAGCCTGAGCAAACGGCTGAACCACTACGGCTATCCCACGGCAGTGTATGCGGGCGCGGGCTGCACGGGATGCGGTATCTGCTTCATGGTGTGTCCGGAGCCGGGAGCGATTACGGTGCTGCGCGCTGTCAGACCTCCGGTTGTCAGCGAATGCGGCTGCAAGGCCGGCATGGAGGGAGCGGTCTAATGCGCAAGCAACTGATGAAGGGGAACGAAGCAATCGTAAAGAGCGCCATTCTGGCCGGATGCCGCGCATTCTATGGCTATCCGATTACGCCGGCCAGCGAAATCACCGAGGCCGCGGCGCTTTATCTGCCGCAGGTGGGCGGAACGTTTTTGCAGGCCGAGAGCGAGGTCGCATCCATCAACATGCTGTATGGCGCGGCGTCGGCGGGCGTGCGCGTGATGACGTCGTCGAGCGGCCCCGGCATCAGTCTGATGCAGGAAGGCATCAGCTACATGGCGGGCGCGGAACTGCCCTGCGTCATTGCGGACATCATGCGCGGCGGGCCGGGCCTGGGCAACATCGGCGGCGAGCAGGGCGACTATCACCAGGTGGTGAAGGGCGGCGGGCACGGCAACTACCACACCATCGTTCTGGCGCCGCATTCGGTGCAGGAGATGGCGGACCTGACCGCTCTGGCTTTTGAGCTGGCGGATCGCTACCGGACCCCGGTAGTGCTGCTGGCGGATGGATTCATCGGCCAGATGATGGAGCCGGTGGAGTTTCCGCAGACCGCAACCGCGCCGCAACTGCCGGAGTGGGCCGTGGCGGGCACAGCGGAGTCGCGCGGCAATCTGATCAACTCGCTGTTCATGGACATCGACGGCCTGGAGGAGCACGAGCGCAAGCTGGAGGCCAAGTTCCGGATTGCCGAAGAGCATGAAGCGCGCGCCGAAGAGTGGCAGACCGACGACGCGGAGGTCGTGCTGGTTGGCTACGGCATTGTCGCCCGGATTCTGAAGGCTGTTACCGCGCAGGCTCGCGCCGAAGGCATCAAGGTGGGCGTGTTGCGGCCCATCACGCTTTATCCCTTCCCGAATGCGCAGTTCCAGCGTGTAGCCAGGCGGGCGAGTGTTTTCGCGGTGGTGGAGATGAGCAACGGCCAGATGGTGGACGATGTGCGGCTGGCGCTGAACGGATCGCGGCCGGTGGAGTTCCTGGGCCGCATGGGCGGAAATGTGCCGTCGCACAAGGAAGTGCTTGCACTGGTGCGCAAGCTGGCGCGGAGTTGCCAGCCGGCAGAGGAGCAGATGGCAAATGTCTAGTGAAATGGTTGCGGATTACACGGTAGTTCATGAGCGGGCGAAGTCTTTTTACAAGCGCTTTGAGCGCAAGCCGGAGTTGCAGCACCAGACGCACTTCTGTCCGGGATGCGGGCACGGCACGGTGCACAAGATGCTGGCCCGGGCCATCGACGAACTGGGCATCCAGGACAGGACCGTTCTGGTCGGCCCGGTCGGCTGCGGTGTGTTCACCTATTACTACTTCGACGTGGGCAATATACAGGCCGCGCACGGACGGGCTCCGGCTGTGGCCACGGCGGCAAAGCGCAGCCATCCGGAGAGCATCGTCATTGCCTATCAGGGTGATGGCGATTTGTCGGCCATCGGGGCGGCGGAGATTCTTCATGCCGCCAATCGCCGCGAGAACATCTCGGTGATCTTCATCAACAACGCCATTTACAGCATGACCGGCGGACAGGTGGCGCCGACCACGCTGCTGGGGCAGAAGAGCACCACCACTCCGAACGGCCGCAGCGCCGCCAATGAAGGCTTCCCGATGCACGTCAGCGAACTGCTGTCGACGCTGGAGGGGCCAGTCTATATCGAACGCGTGGGACTGGGAGACAACAAGCAGATCATGCAGGCCAACCGCGCGATTCGGCGGGCCGTGGAGAACCAGGTAAAGGGTCTGGGCTTCTCGCTGATTGAAGTGCTGTCGCCTTGCCCGACCATCTGGAAGATGAGTCCCGTGGAAGCGCAGCACGCGGTGCGCGACGTGATGGAGAAGGTTTATCCGCTGGGCGTTTTCTGCGATCGCACCAAGGAAGTGGAGCCGCGGGCGCTGCCCACTGCCGGGCCGTCGCTTGACGAGATTCCCGGCATTCTTGGTGTCACCGATGCGGATAGCACGGCGGGCAATACGGCAAAGGCGCAGGCCGAGGATGTGGATCTTCATGTGCGCGTGGCTGGTTTTGGCGGGCAGGGCGTTCTGCTGATGGGCGAGATCCTGGCGGAGGCCGGCCTGAATGCGGGGCTTGAAGTCTCGTGGCTGCCGAGTTATGGGCCGGAGATGCGTTCGGGCACTTCCAATTGCCACGTGCGGCTGTCAAATCAGACCATTGATTCGCCGCTGGTGACGGCACCGAATGTGCTGGTGGCGATGAATGAGCCGTCGCTGCGGAAGTTCGAGAAGAGCGTGCCCGCCGGCGGATGGATCATTTACAACGGCGACGAGTTCCCAACCGATTGCGCGCAGCAGGATGTGCATGTGCTGGCGCTTCCATTTACGCAAGTGGCCTATGAGTTGGGCAGCGTGCGGGCCGGTAACATGGTGATGCTGGGCGCGATGCTGGAGATCGTGAAGGCGTTGCCGCAGGCCAGCATCGATGCGGCGCTGCGCCGTATGGTGAAAAATCCGAAGTGGCTGGAACTGGATGCGAAGGCCATTGCGCGGGGACGGGAACTGTTCAAGGAGAACGCGGGACCGAGGCCGTGAAGCTTCGCGGCATCTATTCGTAGAGTGGCGTTCGCGTCATTGAACAGGAATGTGGTTTCGTAGATCTGTGAACAATGTTCCAGCAATTCTAAGTGGGGGAATAACGAAGCATTCAGCGCAGTTCTTCCCGGAGGGAAGAGGCGAAAATAGCCCAGGGTGAAACCCTGGAGAAGCGTGCGACCGAGGATTTCCGCCCCGGAGGGGCGGTGTGAAAGCCTCCTGCCGTCACTGGATTCCGCAATCCGCGCGGGAGCGTTCGATCCGCCCCCTCCGGGGCGGATGCCCTCTGTTTGCCTCTTACCTAGGGCTGCGCTGCGCTTGCCCTGGGCTATTTTCGATGGCTCCCTACGGGAGCGAACCGATGGGCTGCTCATGGAATGGCCGATATGGAAGTCCATTTAGAATTGCTGACAATGTTCCGCTCACCCCGCCTTATTCATCAGTCGCGAGTACAATCCTTTTGAATAAGATCCCGGGCTGGCCGGTTGTGTGAAAAGTGCGTCGATACGGGACTACATTGAAATTGAATATTTTGAGGTTTGGATATGAATGCCAAGGTTCTTTTCGCAGTTGTCAGCGCGGCGCTCTTCATTGCGCCGGAAATGTTTGTAGCGCAGACAATTGATTTGCCCACGAGCAAACAGTTGATCGGCGAGATTCCCGGACACCCGCAGCGGTTGAACAGCCTGCCCATTTCGATGGCGGTTTCTCCCGACGGGCGCTACGTGGTTACCGTGAATGTCGGGTACGGAACCTTCGAGTCGCAGTATGACCAGTCGCTGGCGGTTTTGGACACAAAAACTGGCGCGCTTGCGGATTTTCCGGACCAGCGCACACGGGCGAGGGCCAAACAGACGCTTTATTCCGGGCTAGCGTTCAGCCGCGATGGCAAGCATGTATACGCAAGCATGGGTTCGCTGTCGGACCCGGTTGGCGACGGCAAGGACAAAACCGGGAGCGACGTCGCGGTGTATGGCTTCAGCGAGGGCAAGATCGCGCCGGAGCGCATGATCCCGCTGCCTCTGCAACAACTGGCCCCGGGGAGAAAGACCAAGCTGATCGGTTCCGTGGATGGCGACAAGGGCGTACCGTTCCCCGCTGCAATTGCCGTGCTTGGCTCCACGGGCGCGGAAAAGCTGCTGGTTGCCGGTAATCTGTCCGACGATGTTCTGCTGATCGATGCCGCGACTGGCGCTATTGAAAAGCGCTTCGATCTCGCGGAAAACGACGCGGTGCCTTCGACCTATCCCGTTGCCCTGGCGGTTGCGAAGAACGGCAAGCGGGCGTTTGTTGCGCTGTGGAACGCGTCGGAGATTGTGGAACTCGACCTGGTGAAGCAGACCGTGGCGCGCAAGCTGGCCCTGCTCAAGCCCGCCAACCCCATCGCTCCGGGAACCCATCCATGCGCCTTCGAGCTTTCACCGGACGGCAAAACGCTTTATGTGGTTTTGGCCAATCGCGATGCGGTGGCCGCCGTGAATGTGGGCGAGGGCGCGTTCGCCGTCAAGGGCTACTTCGATACGCGCCTGCCGCACCAGAGTTACTTCGGCGCCGAGCCGGAAGCGTTGGCGCTCAACGCCGACGGCAGTCGGCTGTATGTCGCCAACGCTGTCAGCGACTCCATTGCCGTCATCGATACCAGGAAACTGACGCCGCGGGCGGCAAAGCAGGGGATGGTCGAGCCTATCGGTTTTGTGCCTACCGAGTGGATGCCCGTATCCATGGCTTTTGTTCCCTCGAACGGCGGCGGAAAGTTGTATGTCGCAACTGCAAAGGGCAAGGGAACCGGCCCCAACGGCATGCCCCAGCCGACAGCAGCAATCGGGGGAATATCCGGCCAGCAGCGCAGCAGCACTTACATCGCGACGCTGTTATATGGTTCGCTGGCTACGCTCGACGCGGCTGAAATCCAGAAGAACCTGCCGCAGTGGACCCAGACGGTGGTTGAGTCGAACCGCATGAAAGCGGCCGAGGAAAAAATCACCTATGCCGGCGGAGCGCAGAACCGGATCAAGCACGTGATTTACATCATCAAGGAAAACCGGACCTATGACCAGATCTTCGGCGACCTCATGAAGGATGGAAAACCGGTCGGCAATGGCGACCAGAGCCTGACGATGTATGGAGAGGCGGTTACGCCCAACCAGCACAAGCTGGCTCTGCAATTCGGCGTGCTGGATAACTTCCTAGACTCGGGAGAGGTCTCCGGCCAGGGGCATAACTGGTCCACGGCGGCCATCGACACGGACTATCTGGAAAAGACCTGGCAGCAGTCCTATCGCGGCGGCCAGCGGACGTACGACTACGAGGGCATGGTGGCGGAAGGTTATCCGCTGCTCCAGAAAATTCCCGACGTGGTGGAGCCGGCCAGCGGCTATCTCTGGAGTAATCTGGCCGCGCATGGCAAAACCTATTACCACTTTGGCGAGTTCATCTCCTCCACCTTCTGCAACACGGCCAGGACCGCCAATCCCCAGCAGGGGCCCCTGGTTGAGGGCCGCACCTGCGCGCGCAGCGCTGTTGCTCCCGGTGCGGAGATGCCTGCCGAGTGGGGCGGTGGCGTGAACAAGTGGGCATGGGCGATTCCGCTGCTGGCCTCCAACGTTCCCACCAAGCCGGAGTTGGTCGGGCATTTTGCCCCCGAGTCGCCGGACTTCAATCTGCGTGTCCCGGATCAGGTGCGGGTGGAGATTTTCCTGCGGCATTTGAAGGCCTGGATCGCGGACAAGGAGCAGGGCAAGGACACGATGCCGGAGTTTGTCATGCTGCGGCTGGGCAACGATCATACGGCGGGAACCACGCCGGGCGGGCCTACGCCAAAGTCCTCGGTCGCCGATAACGACTTGGCGGTGGGACGCGCGGTTGAGGCTATTTCGCATTCGGCGTTCTGGGACGACACGGCGTTTTTCATACTGGAAGACGATGCGCAGAATGGCGCAGACCACGTGGATGCGCACCGCAGCCTCGCGCTTATCGTCAGCAAGTACGCGCCGCGCGGCTCCAACGGCGCGCCCTTTGTCGACAGCCGCTTCTACTCGACGGTGAGCATGGTGCGGACCATGGAGACTGTGCTGGGGCTGCCGCCGATGAATAACAACGACGCCTTCAGTCCGATGATTTCGAGCCTGCTCACCGGCCCCGGCGATCAGCCGGCCTTCGTGGCGGACTACTCGAACCGGGACAACGGCCTCATCTATACGGCGAATCCCAAGACGGCAGCGGGCGCCCGGGAAAGCATGAAGATGGACTTCAGCCATGCCGACCGCGCACCCGCCGATAAGCTGAATATCATTCTGTGGAAAGATGCCATGGGCTCAAAGCCGGTGCCGGCCATGTTGAAAGTGCATGCGAAGACGGCTGCGCGGGATGATGACGACGACTAGGAAAACGCGGAATGAGTTTTTGCGGCTTTAGCCTCTTCAAGCTGGAGTCGCGCCGTTTTTATCAGTGGTCGGATTCCGAGTTTCCGGCATGTGCGCGTGCAGTGATTGCCAGGAACGCTGGCCTGCGCAATCCAATACGTGCATTTTCTATGAATGTAAATTCCCCGGTGATAAGATTGCCTGCGGAGCGTGAACGATGCGTGAAGATACTGCAAAGAGACTGCCGGGCAGCGCGTTGCCTTTGAGTCGTTTTACCCGCTTTCTGCTTGCGGGCGCGGCCTGCACTTTGATCGCTGCTGCCTTGCCTGCGCAGCAGACGACGAAACTCACCATCGAATGGGACAAGACCACGGCGATTTCCCGCTCCACGCCCACGCTGCAGGTGGTGGTCAATCCGCCGCTGCGGCCGGGGCAGCCGCTGGGCGCGGCCTCTTACAAGGCCGTGAAGGAACTGGGCGCGGACTACGTGCGCTATGTGCCCTGGCTGCCGTATCCGAGGTTTGCCGTCGCCGAACTGGAGCCGCCCACGGCCCAGAAAACTTCCTGGGACTTCAGCCTCATCGATCCCATGACAAAGGATTTTCTGGCCGCCACCGAAGGGCATCCGACGGTGATGAACTTCAGCACCATCCCAACATGGCTTTTCAAGACGGAAAAGCCTGTCACCTATCCGGCCGACGCGAACCAGGTGGCCTGGAACTATACGCAGGGCACAGAACTGCACGATCCCAGCGGCAAGGAGCTGGGCGACTACTATGCGCGGCTGGTGAGCTGGTACGCGAACGGCGGATTTACCGATGAAAACGGCGTTCGGCACGAGTCCGGCTACCACTACAAACTGCCCGTCTGGGAGGTGCTCAACGAAGTGGAGTTCGAGCACAACATGACTCCCGAGCAGTACACCGCGCGCTACGACGCCATTGTGAACGCGATTCACAAGGTTTCGCCGGAGACAAAATTCATGGGCATGGCGCTGGCGATGCCGAGCCGCATGCCGGAATATTTCGAGTACTTTCTGAATCCCGCCAACCACAAGCCCGGCATTCCGCTGGACTACATCTCATACCACTTCTATGCAGAACCCACGGCTGAGCAAAGCGTCGCCGACTGGCAATACACCTTCTTCGATCAGGCCAACGGGTTTCTGAACACGGTTCGTTTTGCTGAGAACATTCGCAAACGCCTTTCGCCGCAGACCAAAACGGATCTGGACGAACTGGGCGTGATTTTGCCTACAGACAACAAGGCGGGCGACAGCACGCCGCCCCCGGCGGCGTACTGGAACTTGGCAGGATCGCTCTATGCGTATCTCTATATCGAGCTCTCGCGCATGCAGATCGACATGATCGGCGAGTCGCAACTGGTTGGCTATCCCACGCAGTACCCGAGCGTGAGCATGATGAACTGGCAGAACAACAAGCCCAATGCGCGCTTCTGGGTGCTGAAGCTGATCAAGGACTCTTTCCACCCCGGCGACAAGATGGTGGAAACTTCCATCCAGTCGAGTGACGTGGCGGCGCAGGCCTTCATTACGCCCGCCGGGCGCAAGCTGTTGCTGGCGAACAAGCGCGACCGCGCCGTTGAAATTCAGTTGCCGGACGCGGAGAAAGCCAGCGCGCTTGCGGTGGACGCTGAAACTGGAGACAACGCCGCGCGCAGCGTGAAGCCAGCCGGCGGCAAGATCAAACTGGAACCATTTGCGGTGACGGTGGTGAGCTGGTAAGCACCGCCCGGGAAAAGAGAGATGCAATGAGCAACGAAAGAGCGCTGCGGGCAGGACTGTGCGGCATTGGACTCGACACTTACTGGAGCCAGTTTGCGGGGCTCGAACAGCGGCTTCAGGGCTATGTGGAGAAAGTCGCCGCGCGTCTCCGGCGCCCCGGCGTCGAGGTGGTGAATCTTGGCCTCGTCGACACGCCCGCGCGTTCGCTTGAGGCCGGTCATCAGTGCCGCCGCGAAGATATCGACGTGCTGTTTCTCTACGTCACCACATATGCGCTCTCCAACACCGTTCTGCCGCTGGTGCAGCGCGCGGGCGTGCCAGTCGTTGTGCTCAATCTTCAACCTGCGGCCGCCATCGATTACCCGGCTTTCAACAAGCTGGAAGATCGCACGGCGATGACCGGCGACTGGCTCGCCTACTGCTCCGCGTGCCCGGTGCCGGAGATTGCCAACCTGCTGATGCGTGCGCGGATTCCTTTTCACCAGGTGACCGGCGTGCTCGATGAAGAACGGACCTGGCAGGAGATCGAGGAGTGGCTAACGGCGGCGCAGGTGCGCTCCGCATTGGCCTCGACGCGGCTGGGCTTGCTGGGCCACTATTACAGCGGCATGTTGGACATCATGACCGACGTGACGCTGGTTTCCATCGTCTTCGGCACCCACGTGGAATTGCTGGAAGTGGACGAGCTGAGCGCGCTCGGCGGCGAGGTCAAGGAAGCCGACTTGGCGCGACGGGTCGAGGAGTTTCAAACCGCGTTCGATGTGCAGCCCGACTGCCCGCCCGAGGAGTTGCGGCGGGCCGCGCGCACCTCTGTGGCTCTGGATGCCTTTGTCGCACGCTACGATCTGGGCGCGCTGGCCTACTTCTACAAAGGCTCCGGCAACGCGGCCAACGAAGACACGATGAGTTCCGTCATCCTGGGCACGTCGCTTTTGACGGCGCGCCACATCCCGGTGGCTGGCGAGTACGAGGTGAAAAACGCCCTGGCCATGAAGATCATGGACCTGCTGGGCGCGGGCGGCTCGTTCACCGAGTACTACGCCATGGACTTCAACGACGACCTGGTGCTGATGGGCCACGACGGTCCGGGGCACATTGCCATTGCCGAGGGTCGGACCAAAGTGCGGCCGCTGAAGGTCTACCACGGCAAGGTGGGTCGCGGCCTATCGGTTGAAATGAGCGTGAAACACGGCCCTGTGACGCTGCTCTCAGTGGTAGAGGATGCCGACGCGCGCTTCAAGCTGGTGGTGGCCGAGGGCGAGTGCGTGGCCGGAGAAATTCTGGAGATTGGCAACACCAACAGCCGCTACCGTTTTCCGCTGGGCGCACGGGGATTCGTGAACGCCTGGAATGCCCAGGGGCCCGCGCATCACTGCGCCGTCGGGGTGGGCCATGTGGCCGCCACGCTCGCCAAAACCGCGGCCCTGATGGGAATCGGCTTCCACCAGGTCTGCTGAAAAAAGCGCCCGCGTAAATTCCGAAACATTCGCTCCCTTGGATGCATCTATAAGAGACGAAAAGCCCAGTTTGAAATGAGCCTCGGCAGGTAGCTTGTCTCAGAGGGCGAAGAGTGCGTGTTTGCTCGGCAATTCAGTTTTTCGGCTGTTTGCGCAAGCAGGCGAGTGGAACGAAAATGAAGCGGGTCGAAGAGGAACAAGACAACTTTTCTCCCCAAACATCTCACAAACTGGTACGTTGATGCAGAAGGATTTCATTCCCATGATGGCTGCGAATCCTTATTTTTCTCTGACACTTCTCTTCCTTGCCGCGTTGGGTTTTGGACTGACCCCGCTGGGACTGGCGTGGCTGTGGGGAAAAGTTTTTTCGCCGCCCAAGCCGAACCCGGTGAAAAACGCCATCTACGAGTGCGGACTGGTGTCGAAGGGCGATGCCTGGGTGCAGTTCCGCTCGTCCTACTATCTCTACGCCATCATCTTTCTCATCTTCGACGTGGAATCGATTTTTCTGCTCCCCTTTGCTGTGGCGTTTACCGGCCTGGGAGCGGCGGCCTGCGTGGCCATGCTGGTGTTTGTCCTGATGCTGATTGAAGGGCTGGCCTGGGCCTGGGCCAAGGGCGTGCTGACGTGGGCGTGAACACCGCAGAGAACAGGGAGTAGGGAACAGGGAACAACTGGAGCGAAGCGACCGTGGTGGATGAAGCGCTGAAGATCGAGATGGGCAAGCAGGGCATTGTTGTTACGAGCCTCCAGGAGCTTTACAACTGGGGGCGGCGCGGCTCCGTGTGGCCCATGAATTTCGGCCTCGCCTGCTGCGCCATTGAGATGATCGCCACAACCATGGCGCGCTATGACATGGCGCGCTTCGGGGCGGAGGTTTTCAGGCCGTCGCCGCGGCAAGCGGATCTGTTGATTGTCTCCGGCACGGTGACCAAGAAGATGGCTCCGCAGGTGGTGCGGCTTTACAACCAGATGCCGGAGCCGCGGTACGTGATCGCAATGGGAGCCTGCGCCATCTCCGGAGGTCCGTTCAAGCAGGGCTACAACGTGCTGAAGGGCATCGATCGCTACATCCCGGTGGATGTGCACATTCCCGGCTGCCCGCCGCGCCCCGAGGCGCTGCTGGAGGCTTTCATTACTTTGCAAAAGAAGATTGACGCGCAGCCTTTGACCGGCGAGGGCCGTCCGCGCTTCCTGGACGCCGCAGCGCAGGGCGAGTTCCCGGTGCCGGTACCGGGAGAACACGATTTGGAACCGGCTTCGAACAAGGGCGTCTGGCCTGTGCCGGTGGTGATTCGCTGATGAAGACGATCGAGGAAATCAAGGCGGCGATTGAGGCGGCGGTGCCGGGCGCGGGCGTGGAAGTTGTGCCCAACCCCAGCCCGTCCGCGCAGCACTCGCTCAG
>Ga0255356_1000511_pt1 | contig 26446 bp, 27 predicted proteins | sample HBST100metaG_FD_189944 | JGI IMG/M metagenome (GOLD analysis project Ga0255356, IMG submission 189944) | Peat soil microbial communities from Stordalen Mire, Sweden - H.B.S.T100 | ecosystem: Environmental > Terrestrial > Soil > Wetlands > Peat | place: Sweden: Norrbotten County, Stordalen Mire...
TCGCCAGAGTCACAGCCGACGGCGCTTATGCTGGGATGCCGACCTACGACGTTGTGGCCGGTCACGGCGAAGATGTTCGAGTGATTATCCCGCCCCATGTGACAGCGGTCCTCAGTGCCGAGGCCGAGCACAACCCATCGCAGCGAGACCAGCACATTCTTTCGATTGCAGCTCGAGGAAGGCTGGGCTGGCAAGAAGAAACCGGCTACGGACAACGCGCTCTGGTTGAAACCGCGATGGGCCGATACAAGGCCATCATCGGTCCTTGCCTGCGAGCGCGAAGCTTCTCTGGCCAGAAGGCCGAAGCGGTTGTCGGAGTGGCCGCCCTCAACCGAATGCTCTACGCAGGCCGCCCCGTCACCGGAGGGTTCGTCGCCGAAGGCATTGGCGGCGGCATGATGATGGCAACCGGCCAGAACGGCTAGCGCGACAGGGACAGGCAAACGGGCAGCGCCCGGACACGGGCTGCGGGCTTCAGCATCGGAAATTCCCCTTTTCCGGCCTCAAGGGGAAAAGAGGCAGGATTCTCCGATTACATCGGCAGATCAGGGCTTTTCCTCAGTCGCTAAGGGGCACGGTTGCAGTTCAACTGCAACCCATTGGAAGCGGTCTAAAAGCTGGGGACAGACTCACGCCGCAAAATCGTGTGCTTTATGGCTTCGCCGGCCTGTTTCTCAGCAAGGCGCAGCTCGTAAAGCTTTTGCAGGTTGAGCCACATTTCCGCAGACGTGCCGAGCCACTGACTGAGACGTAAAGCCGTATCTGCGGTCATTGCCCGTTGTCCGTTGATGATTTGATAGAGCCGGTTTGCTGGGACGTGCAAAATCTCTGCGAGCTGCGGCACGTTCATGTCTAGCGCCTCAAGCTCATCAGCTAGGAACTTTCCGGGGTGAATAGGATCGCGTGCCATGGTTATACCCTCATGAATGGTAGTCGGTGATTTCGATGTGAAAAGGCCGGTCCACATCGTCCGGCCACTCGAAACACACTCGCCATTGCTGGTTAATACGGATGCTGAATTGCCCCTTGCGGTCTCCACCCAGCGCCTCAAAGCGGTTGCTGGGTAAGAGCATCAGGTCCTCACGGCGGGTAGCCGCTTCGAGGAGGTCTAAGCGCCGCTCTGCCTGCTCCTTGAACGCCTGAAACTCTCGTACCCGCTCACCGGCCGCGAAACGCGCCGTGCGCCTATCGCGGTATTTCGGTTGGCTTTCAGGCGGGGCTTGCTCATCCATGCCAAGAGTATGGCAAAAAAGACGCGATACGTCAATCGTCATTTTTCTATGGGCAAAGTTTTTCGAGTAAGCGGCAGGCGCCGAACTTCTTCGAGTCCGAAGCGCAGGCCGTCGTGCCCTCCCCCAAATCTCCGGAGAGCGCACCCGCAAAGTGGCATTGACTACTTCCCGGATGGCCGCGCGGAGTTGATCTTTGGTAATGTAGCGGCGACGAACATAAAGCAGGTCTTTGTAGTTGGTTCGCTGCTGGCCGGCGCTCATGCGTTTGATGCCGGCGTTAGAACCCAGGCCATAGAGTGCCAGGAGCAGGCGCTCTTGAATGATTTCGCGGTCCATGTTCTCCCAAGCGGCGATCAACGACAAGGTGCGTCTGTACTCACGCATCGGCCGCGCGCTGCTGGAGGCCAAACAATCCGGCCGGTGACCCTTTCGCCGCCACCGAAGCGATCATCCTATGGGAGGTGTTCAGCAAGAGCATCACTGAAGCGGAAATACTTGCCCAGCCGGAGGATTTCGATTTTCTGTCCCTGGTTGGCGATGGCTTCAACCCGCTCCGACGCTACACGCCCGCCTTGCTGGAGGCTCTCACCATGAAAGCCGCGCCGTCGGCCCAGGAACTGCTGGCCGGGGTTGAAGTGCTGAAAGGCATGAATGAGCGTCAGGCGCGCAAAGTGCCAGACGATGCTCCTATCTCATTCGTGCGCAAGCGCTGGGAAAGCCTCGTGTCTTCTCCTCTACTGGCCGAGCTGGAGCGCAGCCTAATCAGCGAACGGACCCGCGCCGGGGTGAAGGGCGCGCAGCGCCGTGGCGTGAAGTTTGGACGCAAGCCGAAATTGACCCCACAGCAGATCGCCCACGCCCGGAAGCTGATCGACCAGGGCGAGGACCGGCAGAAGGTTGCCGCCTTTTCAAAGTCGGGCGGAAGACCTTATACCGGGCGCTTGCGGCGTGAGAGACCGGCGCAGCGATGGGCAGATAAGGCAAAAGCCCCACCTTGCGGCGGGGCTGACGTTACACTATCCCGATTGAGCGGGTGACTGACGAAGCCTTCATTTCTCACCCAAAGCTTGTTTGTACTCATCCGTGTTGCGGATGGACACATAACCTTCTGGCAACTCATCGCCAGGATCGGGGGCATTCTGAGTTGGCCGGTCCAAGATCGCGAGTGCTCGTGAAATGCGTGCCGCAGTTGGTTTCGGTCGGGTTGCTAGCCATTCATCATGCTGGAGATGCACTAGCTTCTCTGCCACGGCGACATTAATGAATTGATTCAGAGAAACGCCTTCTTTTAGAGAAAAATCTTCGGCCACCCTCCGCACGGAAGGCATGAGCCGGAGCGGAAATTTACTAATTACGGTCTTCCTCTGATTAGCTGGCATGATGAGATTCCCCCTTTCTAAAAGCAATCAAAAAGTCTCTCGGGGTCAACACTTGAATCCCGAACCGTTCTGCCGCCGCACTAAAATCCTTGATGTTGTTTGTCACAACAGCATAGGCTTGGCCATTAATCGCAACATCCAAAACCATATCGTCGTTTTCGTCCTGGGAGAGCAGTCTATGCTTGATCCGCACCAAAACTGGAGTCGCTATGGCTTCCAGCATTCCTATGGTGGCTTCCGCATCTTCCGATGTTCTCCCGGATGCCGCAATGTGCTCCGGACGCAGAGCCACATCCCGATACTCGCAGACCAATTTGTAATCCATCAGCAATGTCAGCTTTCCTACCGCTGCTAACCGGAAAATTTCAGCGGCAGCCCCAGCGCTTGAACGAATTGCGCGGATTAGGGCTGCGGTATCGAGCACGACTTTCACTGCCGCATGATACCACAGGTGACCCCACCCGTGGCGCCGTTCGCTAGGTTAGGCCAATCAGACCGCTTCAACCGGGGTGAAGGACGCGCAGCGCTGTGCGTGAACTTCGGCCGCAAGCCGAAATTACCCCCGCAGCAGATCGCCCACGCCCGGAAGCTGATCGACCAGGGCAAGGACCGGCAGAAGGTTGCCGCTCTTTTCAAAGTTGGGCGGAAGACCTTATACCGGGCGCTTGCGGCGTGAGATACCGGTCTCCGGCAGAGTGACCTTGTAACCCTTGCGTTCACCTTCCATGTAGGCACAGGCTTCAGCCGTTCCTTGTGCCATCTCTTCAAACAATTTGCTCACCGCTTCCCCCTGTAATCGGCAAAGAAACTCTTCACCATCTTGGCCAGGGCATTCTGCTCGGCCTTGCTCAAGTGCAACGCCTTAAGCCGGTTCACCGTTCCATTGCTCCCAACCGGCAAGTTGGACAGATTATGCTGCCACTCCTTGCTTGCTGTCGGCAACATCATCGATAAGAATAGCCTCTGCTTTGGGTAGTTGAATACCTGTTTGGCACGTTTGCCCATCGGCCGGACCCAACCCGAAATGGAATAGGTTCGCGCCATCGGCGGCGCACCAGCACGCTTGGGCCGTGTGGGCCAACTTTATTTAGGGCGCGAAACGCCGCTTCGCCGGTCAATCGTCGTCCAGATACGCAATCGGCGTGTCAGGACCGGCTTCTTGCAGAATCGCCTCAACAGTACGCCCTTGTCGCGCTCGGTTCCCGCCGAAGACGGCCATTCTTCCTGGATCAGAACTGCCAGGGAGTTCCAGTGCACGGCGGGTTGTGAGACCTCCCATTAGCAGAAGATAGGGCAGGATCATCGCACCATTGAGCAGGTTGTCGAAAGCGACCATCAGAATGCCCCCGACCAGCGCCTGGCGGAGATTGGACTCGTTCGGATCACTCCCGCCCGCAGACGACCAGGCGGAGCGCAGGACGGGCATGAACATGATCAATCCGCACGCTACCAGGCCAACTTGCTCAAGCTGTTTCGCTATGGTTGGACGTCGCAAGCGGCCTGAAATGCGATGGGGAAGCCTGTTCGGCTCCCCCATCGCTGATGCAACTGGTCAACTTCGCCGACAAGATCCAAGTGATAAGGAGTCCGCAAACTACGACGCAGGATCATGCTCTCGCCTGAAATCGCTATCCCCGTCAGGCTCCTAGAAGCTGACCTTCCGCTCGGGAAACCAGGTGAGCTGAATGGTGGTTGAGGTGACGGTCTGCTGTCCGGGCAGATAAATGGGGGCCTTCCAGTGCTCGTAGGTGAATGCGCCGTTCACCTCGAAGTTTTTGCCGATGCGCTTGACCGCCTGGAAGTTGATGTCGTTGAGCGTTGTTCCGTAGAGAGTGTTCCCCACGGCGATGAAGTCCTTGACGGCCTTCTGGTTGCGCACGCCGACCTGGAGCCATTCGTTGCCGCTCAGGTGATAGGTGAGCCAGCCTTGTCCGCCCTTGTCCTCGCGTCCGATCCAATCGCCGAACATCTGGCCCTGGTTGGTGTAGCCCTGGTGCTCGAGTACTTCCCAATACATGAAATGGCCGTATTTCCTGGTCGAAACGGTTGAGCTGACCGGATCCGTGGTGGCGGCTTCTACGCGCAAATCCAGCTTGGGAATGCCAGGCACGTGGGAGAGATAGAGGCCAGGGCGCATGGCGGCGCGCCGGGGCGCATCGATGGGGGAATAATCGTCATGCACCTCAGAGTCGGTGTAGAGGGTGAGCCATTTGCGCACGAAGGGCAGCCGGTAGGAGAAGTCGAATGCACCAAAGCGCGCTCCGGGATCGTCGCGGCCGTATTTTTGCACAGCGCTGACAGTTGAAATACTGAAGAAGCTCCTCAGGAAGGAGTGCAGGGTCACGGGAACATGGCCCTTGCCGCCCCAGATTGCGGTCCGTTCAAAACCGAACTCGAGGTTTTCGGTGGGCCGCAGGCTGACCTTCTCGATGTGGACCCATGGATTGCCGGGATTGATCACATTTGCCAGATTCGGATTGGCGCCGCCGGGATTCGCCGGATTGGGCATGTAGGTGTGCCCTCTCAGGGATCCGACCAGAAACTCGTAGCGGAAGGGTCCGAAGATGCGGGAGAGCAAGGGAACGTGGAGCGGCTCGGCGCGATTGATGCGGAAGGAATAGATATTCTCGGCGTTGTTGGAGTAGGCCATGCCGCCGCCCAATCCGGGCCCGAGCCAGTCATCCTGCTTGCCAAAGGAGATTTCATGCCCAATCAGGTGGGCGGAGAGATAAGCCTCGATGAACCGTCCCTGGGTAGTGGAGGAAATCGGTCCCATGGGGATGGTGGCCTGTTCGAACGGCAGTCCAGTGGAGGCATTGAGGAAGGTGGTGCCGTCGATGGTCGAGAGTTCCTGGGCCAGTGTGGCGGAGTAGCCGGCGGCCGAGGGCGCTGCCTCAAACTCGCCGCGCGCATATAGAACGAACCGTCCGGCGGAGGCGTAGCCGCTGGCGCCGGAATAGTTGTTGAAGCCATTCTGGTACGGACGCCCGTAGTCGTTGACGATGGTGGAACCGAGATGGAAACTGTCGCGCAGGGGAGTGCCGCTGATGCCGCGGGCCACGGTGTAAACCGACTCGATGCGGGAGTGGCCCTGGTGCGTAAGACAAGGCCCCTCGGTGTCGGTACGAAGCTCGTGCATCAGCGCCTCGTAAATCTCCTGCGCCTCGTCGGTGGCCGGCCCCGCATCCGCGTCCTCGATGCGGGCCCCGACCGTCTCCACCATGTGGCTTACGGCGGCGCGGGTCCACGGACGCATGCCGAGATAGACATCGTCTACAAAACCCATTGCGTAGAGCCGCAACACGGACGGATAGACCCAGCTATCGACCGAAATATAAGGTGAGCCGAGCGATGCGGTCAGGCAGGCTGGCGCAGCGCCGCCGGTGCTTTGCGCCCACTGTTCGGCGCCCTGGGACGAAGCAACCTCGGGCGCTCCAGGCTGTTCAGCCGCGATTGGGTTGGTGGTCATCAGAAGAAGTCCTGCCAACACGGTTGCACATTGGATAATAGGAGCTATGGCCGCATATCTGTTCATGTTCAAACCCTCTCTGCGTTATATATCCGCTCAGGTAAATGAAACATTTGCCTCCGGGTCAACGGAAAGTGTACGGCCTGATGGACGCGACTGCGCAACATTGTGGCACCCACAGCAACCTAAAGTAAACTCATCTCCGGCAGAGCCAGAGATGAGTTTACTCACTCACTCAGTCTAGTAGTGGCAGTATCTGGTCAAACCCGCGTCTACTGGCCGGAACTCGATCGCGGACCATCTGTCAACACTGCACAATATTCGTGGCGACGATTCCCTTGGTCGCGTTGCGCGTATCCACCACCAGTTTGGCATTCTCCACGATCTTCGAGTAGTCGTACTGGGAGTGATCCGTCACGATCACCACGCAATCGAATTCTGGAATCTTCTCCAGCGGCGTGCTGCTCATGTTGAGCGCATATTTGCGTCCCTGGCCGACAGACGCAAAGAACGGGTCATTGTATTCAACCAACGCACCGCGCTGTTGCAGCAGTTCGATGATGGTGAGTGACGGCGATTCGCGCAGGTCATCAATGTCACGCTTGTAGGCCAGCCCAAGGACCAGCACACGTGCGCCTCTGAGCGCCCTGCCGCGTTGGCTCATGGCTTCCATCACGTTCTCGACCACGAAATACGGCATGTTGGCGTTGATCTCGCCAGCCAACTCGATGAAACGCGTGCGAAAATCGAACTCCTTCGCCTTCCACGAGAGATAGAAGGGATCTATGGGGATGCAGTGGCCGCCAAGACCAGGCCCTGGATAAAAGGCATGAAACCCGAAGGGCTTCGACTTGGCCGCGTCGATAACCTCCCATATATCGATTTTCATACGCAAGCAGAGCTGTTTAAGCTCGTTGACCAGTGCGATGTTGACGCAGCGGTAGATATTTTCAAGCAGCTTGGTCATCTCCGCCACGGCAGGCGATGAGACCTGGACCGTGCGATTGAAGATTGTCGCGTAAACGGCGGACGCCAAGTCCCGCGCCACCGGTCCACAACCGCCCACAATCTTGGGAATATCGCGCCGTGCAACCGTGTCGTTACCCGGATCTTCTCGCTCGGGAGAAAATGCGACATAGAATCCGGGGCTCGCAGCGTCCCGCGCTACCCGGAGCCCTGAAGGATTCCCCTGCTCTAATAACGGGACAATAACCTCCTCAGTGGTGCCCGGATAGGTTGTACTCTCAAGGATAATGAGCTGTCCTTGCCGCAGATGGGGAGCCATAGCTTTCACCGTGCTGGTTATGAAACTGAGGTCTGGCTCATGATGCTCGTTCAGCGGAGTAGGCACGCAAATGATGACGACATCCATCTTCCCAATCCCGCTATAGTCCGCGGTCGCTTGAAACCCATTCTTCTGGGCCAACTGGATATCCGTGCCTGGAATGCGAACAATGTAAGACCCGCCCCGATTCAGCGTGTCAACCTTGTGGGCATCGATATCGAAGCCGGTAATTGCGAAGCGCTCCTCGCTGAACAGCAGCGCAAGCGGCAGGCCCACATAGCCCATGCCGACAATGCCGATACGGGCTTCGCGCGATTCAATTCTCTGAATGATTTTGTGCAATCCATCCACAGCCACAACGGTCATCACATACCCTCACATTAGAATTTTGAGTACTTGGCAATGTTCTTGTACCAGGCAAAGGTGCGTTCCAGACCCTCCCGAAACTACACGAACGGCGCATAGCCAAGGCATTCCTTTGCCTGCCTGATGTCGGCGAGTGAATGCTTTACATCGCCGCCGCGCTCTCTGGCATACCGACTTCCCCAATAGCCGGTCGCCCCTTTCAGTATCTCGACTGTTTCATTCAAAGCGCCTGAACGATGTGTTCGAGGGGGAGAAGTTCGACGCATTTGTCTAGCACGGATGCCGCCTGTCGGTATCCTCCGTGCTCTGTCTCTCAATGCTGAACGCCTTCGCCGAGTACGACCTTAACTATCGTCATACCAATGACCTGGAGGTCGAACTTCAATGATCGCCGCTGTAGATACTCATAGTCGAACTACACCTTAACTGGGATCGGCAGTTCGTCACGACCGTTCACCTGGGCCCAGCCGGTCAGCCCGACGCCTACAACCACGTTTGCTCTGACCGTGAATTAGGAGAGCACTAAAATCCGGAACCCATGCTACCGCCTTCAGCGCCATTGGCGTTTGGCGTCGAAACTTGGGTACCAACGATGAAACGTCTCATCCAACTCCCCATCAACACTCGGCTCCATGTTTGCAGCGGCCCAGGACCAAGACTGCGAGTGACCGGGTCCATGTCCACAACAACTGGCGTAGCACCGGGTGGGACGCCATGTACCCAGTCTATCGCGCTGCAGCTTTGACGATTTCCAGAACGTTTTCAATCACGTAATCTATTTGCGCCGAAGTCATTCTCGGAAAAATCGGCAAGGATAAATACCGCTGGTACTCCTTGCTTGCCACCGGGAAATCATCGGCAAGGTATCCATATGTATTTCGATAGTAAGGATGCATGTGGAGAGGAATGAAATGAACGCTGGTGCCAATCCCCCGCTCTTTGAGCTTCTCAATCATCTCGGAGCGGGTGATGGATATCTCTTCCAGGTTCAACCGCAATACATACAGATGCCACGCTGAGTCGCGGTGGTCGCCAACCGTGGGAACCTGCAGCGCCCGCTCCTTGGCAAACTCCTTGCTATACTGGGCCGCGATTTGTGCTCGCGCGGCGTTCATGCTGTCGCACTTTGCCAATTGTACGATTCCGATTGCTGACTGAATGTCGGTCAAGTTGTATTTGAAACCCGAATCCAGCACCTCGTAGTACCAGGAACCTTCAGCGCTGTAGCGCTTCCATGCATCGCGGCCGATGCCATGCAGCCGCATCATGCGCATGCGCGTTGCCAACTCTTCGTTGTCCGTCGTGACCATGCCGCCTTCCCCGGTTGTCAGGGTCTTCGTGGCATAGAAGCTGAACGCCGTCAGTTCGCTGATTGCCCCGACGCGAATGCCATGGTAGGACGCCGGCAGCGCATGGGCTGCATCCTCGATGACGCGCAGACCATGCCGTTTCGCCATAGCATGAATTGCATCCATATCACACGGTTGACCGGCATAATGCACGGGAATCACAGCGCGGGTCTTCTCTGTAATCCGGCGTTCCGCGTCAACGGGGTCGATGCAAAGAGTCTTCGCATCGACGTCGACCAGAACCGGCTTCGCCTTGAAGTAGCAGACAACTTCCGCTGTTGAGGTAAAGGTCGTCGTCGGCACCAGCACCTCGTCTCCCTGCTTGAGACCGATTGCATCGAGGGCAAGATGAAGTGCTGCGGTGCATGAACTGACGCCTATGGCGTGCTTTGCACCGACATAGGACGCGAACTTTTGCTCAAATTCGATCGTCTTCGGCCCCATGGTTAGCCAGCCAGAGAGAACCGCGCTGGCCGCTGCCTGAGCCTCTTCCTCTCCAACGTCTGCCTGATGAAACGGAATTACCTGCTCTTTGACTTCAGTCAACTGAATCACCTCAATGCCCTGCAAAGTTCGGAACAGACTGAGAATTTCTATTCCTGGATTCACTGCAGGATTCTTGTTGGACAGCAGAACTTCTGGAGGGCACTCAACCAACACCCTCACCGCCGTAACCCTGATCTGCCCATGGACATTACGGAATCTGTTCAGACTACTTTTTGAAGAGGACCGCGATCGTCTGGAAAATCAGGGAGACGTCCTTCCCGAAGTTTGCAGATCGTACGTACCGCCGGCTGATTTCGATTTTGTCTGGGAGTATCACATTGGCGTAATAGTTCATCGGATCCGGAGTGCTGCCAAGAATCTCCGTCTCTGACCTGTACCGGATCGAAGCCGGATCGGTGATTCCCGGTCGAACACTGAGGATTTCTTCATAATCCATTCGGAAACGGGCAACAAACATAGGCACCTCCGGCCGCGGACCGACAAGACTCATATCTCCGCAAAACACATTCCACAGCTGCGGCAGCTCATCCAACTTGAAGGCCCGAAGAAATGCACCGACTCTCGTAATCCTTGCATCTTGCCCACACGTAACCTCCGTGCCGCAATTCCCGTTTCTCATGCTGCGGAACTTGAGCAGCTGGAATTCGCAGAAGGATTTGCCAACCCGGGTCTGGCAAAACAACGAAGGTCCAGGAGAATCAAGGCGAACGAGTATAGCCAGAACCAGCATCAACGGCAACAACGCCACCAGTGCAACCCCTGATGCGACTATATCGAATCCTCTCTTCAGCATGCGTTTGGCACTCCAATCATTCTCGGGCTCTTTTGCTACAGTTCGCCCTGATTAGCCGGTTGCGCGTCCGAGAGGGAACGCGTGTATAGATTCATCCACCGGGTTCGTTCCTTCAAGAAAGAGCTGTGCAGTTTGAATCCGTTCAGCAGATAAAACTGGTTCACCGCGTCGTTCCTGTCACGATCCGTCGTCAAAAAAACGGTTGATGTCCCCGATAGCTGCGCCCTTTCGCAAAAGGCGGATATCAACATCTTCCCAATCCCTCTGCCTATTCCACTTGGAACCACCCCGACGCTACTCAGCAATGTTGCATTAGGTACATCGGCGGGTCTTTCACCCCGGTAACGAAGCGCGCGAAGGAATTTCTTCCCCACGCGAATAGGATGCAGAGTCAAAGAAGCAGCACCGGCAAGGACAAACGCATGCCACCGGCGCCGCAACAGCCTCCGAAAGAATCCCTCGGGCTCCGTCGTTCCTGCAACAAACCCGACAACACCCTTCCCATCGATCGCAACCAGACATATGCCTGACGGCTCAACGAGAAACCCGAGATAAAGCTCCTTCAAAAACCGCTTACCTAGGGTCTCAAGAAAGAACCCCTCAAACGCCGCTAAGTGGATCTGGACGATGGGATCAAGGTGCGAAAGCTGCGCGCAAACTACGTATGGACCGCTGTCGGTCCCCGATCGATTCTCCTCGCCTACTGACACAGGGTTGCTCCCGATTGGACTTTGTTTGGCTCGCTCCGCACCTTGGCGGCCTTCCCCACACAGTTGACGAAACGGACAAGTCAGCGCCCAGCGGCGCTTTCAACAACAGCAACAAGCTTGGGCAGGCAGGCTTCCGTTGAGAAATGAGTGAGCATATATTCTCGCCCCCGCAAGCCCATTCGCGCGAGTTCCGGACGCGCCATGGCAATGACGGTTCCTAACAACTGCCCCAATCCGGCGGAGTCTCCCGGCTGGACCACCCACCCGCATCCGGACGCATGAACTACCTTTGCGACATCGGATTCGAGACGCGCGATAGCTAAAACCGGCCGCCCCGACATCATATAGGAGATCAGTTTGGATGGCATGCAGAAGAGCGATTGGTCACCCTGCGTTGGCAGAGCTAGAACGTCAGCAGCGCAGAGAATCGCAAGAGTCTCATGCGCCACAAAGGAACCGCTAAACTCCACTCTGCTACTCTTGTGCCGAGCCGCAGCGCTCCTGCAACTGTCCAATGCGCTTCCCGAACCGGCAATGATCAAACGCGTTTGCGATTCGTTGTCCAGTTCGGACACTACCTTGATCACACTCTCAATTCCGCAGGCAGCCGCGACATTGCCAGCAAAAACAATTAAGAAGTCATCTGTTTCAATTCCCCACAGATTCCTTTGCCTCTGGGCCATTTCAGGCGTCGGCTGGTCCTCGGCAGCCCGCCAGTTCGCAATGCAATGAATCTTCTCGGACGCAATTCCTCTGTGGCGGGAGTAAATGTCCTCTGCGCTTTTTGATACCACCACGACTGCGGAAGCAATGCGCGCAACACTAGCATCCAACCACCTCAATAATCGTGCAAAGCCCGTAGTTGAATCTAGCTTCTTGAGTGAAAAGAGAGATTCGGGGTAAACGTCCTGGATGCTCAGGACAATTGGAACGCGCCTTGCCTTGGCTACAAAGGAAACGATTCCCGCGGCAAATATCGGCCAGGCATTGATGTAGACCACATCTGGACGGGGCAGCAGCGCCAGCGCCAGCGCCGCGCTCAAACCGAAGGAGAGATTCTCGGCCAACCGGCTAAGCAGAGCAGACGAGCGTGAGATCGTTGAAAAGCAGCGGACAACCTGAAAGCCATCCTCTTTTTTACGATGACCAAACAGGCACCGTCGGAAGCCCGGAAACGTCCGTCCGTTCGGGCGGTTTGGATAACTTGCAAGGACTGTGACATCGTGACCGCACTTGGCCAACGCCTGGGCCAGCGAATGGCTGGTCAACGCGGAAGTCAACGGCTCCGGTGGAAAAACACTACAGACCAATACAACTCTCATTTGTTCGCCCAATGATGCATCATTCGGTTAAGAGTGACGTTGGAGAAGACGTTTCAATCGTTCTCTCCTGTCCGCCAGACCACCCTTTTGACGTAACCTGTATAGCTCATGATAATCCGAACAACCTTTTCAGACACGTTGGGAACATTGTAATCAGGCACGATTCGCAGCGCCCGCCGTTCGCCAGTGGGCTGTGCCTCCAGCACCTTCAACGCATCCAGAACGCACTCCGTGTCTAGCCCGGTCATCATCACCGCCCCTTCCTCCATGCCTTCCGGGCGCTCGTGCGCTTCGCGAATGTTCAGCGCCCGGAAGTTTAGGATGGAAGACTCCTCTGTAATCGTGCCGCTGTCCGACAGCGTTGCCCGAGCCTTCATCATAAGATGAACATAGTCGGACAGGCCCATGGCCTTCACAAGTCGAATTCTTTCGGAAAAGCTCACGCCCTCCGCATCGATCCGTTTCTGCGTCCGCGGATGCACGGAGACAACCACGGGAAGTTGATATCTGGAAGTTATGCTCTCCAGGACACTCACCAGGTTTCGTAACTGCCTTGGAGAATCGATGTTCTCTTCGCGATGCGCACTCACCATGAAGTAGCCATCTTCGGTCAGGCCGAGCCGTGTTAAGGCGTCGGAACGATCAATCTTTTGGCGATAGTACGTTAGAACCTCGTACATGGGACTGCCGGTCTTAATGATACGATCAGGCGGGATCCCCTCGCGCAGCAGGTATTCGCGGGAGATGTCGCTGTATGGCAGGTTGATGTCGCTGATATGGTCGACGATCCTCCGGTTGATCTCCTCGGGCACCCGCTCGTCGAAGCAGCGGTTTCCCGCTTCCATGTGGAAGACGGGGATCTTCAATCGTTTGGCAGCCAGCGCAGCCAGACAACTGTTCGTGTCACCCAGGATGAGTACCGCCTCCGGTTGCACCTCGGCGAGTGCATCGCTGGATTTGGAGATCACCAGCCCAATCGTTTCGGCTGCGTTCTTGCCGGCCGCTTCTAGAAAGTAATCGGGCCGGCGAATCTCCAGATCCTCAAAAAACATCTGATTCAGCTCATAGTCATAGTTCTGACCGGTGTGAATCAGCACGTGTTCCGTGTAACGGTCCAATACTGCGATCACCCGCGAAAGCCGGATGATTTCCGGGCGTGTACCCAGTATGGTCGCGATCTTCATTTCACGTTCTCCAAGGCCGTGTTCTGGCTAAGGCCAAGGCCATTCAGCATTTTCATCCCGGTCTCCAACTGCTTATGCAGTATAACTGATACGTGGACGAACTGGAATCTCCCGATCATTGCGGCGCCACATTCGTTGGATCCCCAATCGCACTCATGCGTTCGCAATCGGCTTCTTGATCAAACGAGCTATTCCTTGGCCCCAGCCATTGTTCATAGGGAGTAGTATCTGTTGCCAATTGCTGTACAAGAGTGGGCCAGGAAGGGCAGACGTACCCGGTCGCACCGCAGAACCTCGAACCATCCATGCTGCGATTCACATCCTCCCCGTCTACCGGGTCTATGGCAACGTCCAGGGCATAGGCTTCCCGGAGGAGACAGAGTAAGTCATACTTGCCGATCGGGACACTTGCAACCTGGTATACACCTTGAAGCTGTGGATGACGCAGGATGATGTCGGACACCACCTCGGCGAGATGATTCGTTGTCACACCGGAATAGATCGACTTACGATATCCCTTTACGCGTCCGCCCTTGTTTGAGAGAAACCAGTCCAGCAGGGAACGGTGATTCGCCAACTCTCGCCCGATAATCGAAGTCCTGAGCGTAAGTGCATTGGCCTCTGTGGTTTCGCCGAGGAACTTGGTCTTCCCGTACAAGTCCTCGGCATCGCTCTGGTCATCTTCTTTGTACATGCCTCGGTGCCCACTGAACACGCAGTCTGTACTGAAGTGAATCAGCCGACCGCCCCATTTAGCACTGAGTCCTGCCAGCTGGTGCGGAAGCAGGGAGTTCACAGTAATGGTGGGTATGTGTGAGGAAACGTCATCCCGTTGTTTGATGACGCCAATGCAGTTAACGATGAAATCCGGCTTGAGACGCAAGAGCAAGTGCGCCAGCTTGTTGAAATCGAAAACATCAATTCCTTCAATTACTTGAGGGCTCTGGAACATGGCGATGCGGCTGTACGGTGCATCGCTTGCGTGCCGGTGCATGGTGCAAATCGTTCCGGGAAATCGAGGCAGGAAATGTTGGAACAGCTTGTGCCCCAGCATGCCTGTTCCACCGAGAATCAGAATTGTAGGTGAGACCACTTCACCGGTATACTTTCCTGGTTTACTCATTGATACGAACCTTCTTGGGCGCGCCCGATGGGGCTCGGGTTAGTCATCAGCGAACTCTCACTCACGCCAGCACCGCCTTACCCTTTAGTGCATCCTGCACACACTGCAGCTTCAGCAGCATGTTCATCATCGCATCCACGTCCAGCAGCTCCGCGTTGTGGGAATTGTAATCAATGGCCTCGGAAACCTCGGCCTTACCACTGCTGAAAAAGCTGGAATAGTTTAAATCCCTTACGTCGGCCGGCACCCGGTAGTAATCGCCAAGATCCTCGGCCTGGGCCATCTCTTCGCGGTTCAAAAGTGTTTCATAGAGTTTCTCGCCGTGCCTCGTACCGATGATCCGAATCTCATTCTGCGCATTCATGAGCTTCAAAAGGGCCTTGGCCAGAGTACCGATGGTCGCCGACGGAGCCTTTTGTACAAAGATATCTCCCGGCACACCATGCGTAAAGGCATAAAGCACCAGGTCCACTGCCCCCTCGATAGTCATCATGAACCGGGTCATATTCGGATCGGTCACGGTCAGCGGTTCCCCAGCTAGAATCTGATTCACAAACAGCGGAATCACCGACCCTCGGGATGCCATCACATTCCCATAGCGGGTCCCACAGAACACGGTGGAGCTGTCCCGGTACATCCGCGCCTTGGCCACCATGCACTTTTCCATCAGGGCTTTCGACATCCCCATCGCGTTCACGGGGTATACCGCTTTATCCGTGCTCAGCACGATCATCTTGCTGACATCGAAAGCAAGAGCAGCTTTCATCACGTTCTCAGCGCCCAGCGTGTTCGTCTGCACCGCTTCAATGGGAAAGAACTCGCACGACGGAACCTGCTTGAGCGCCGCGGCATGAAACACAAAATCCACGCCACGCATCGCCTGCAGAACGCTGTCGTAGTTCCGCACATCCCCGATGTAGAACTTCACCGCAGCGTTCTTCAGCCGGCCCCGCATGTCGTCCTGCTTCTTCTCATCCCGGCTGAATATCCGGATCTCGCCAAACCCCACCTTGGCAGCCATGTCGACGACAGCATTGCCAAACGTGCCCGTACCGCCGGTAATCAGAAGTATCTTTCCACCGAATAAATTCAAGTTCATCTCGTTAGCCATACTCTCTCCTGGGTTATCAATCCGCCGCGAGCAATTTCCGGCAGGGCATTGCTCCGTTCACTTTTCAGAACTCATCCCGCGGTGCTTGCGAAATATCTCTTAGCTACAGCATCAGTTCCCTAACGTAATCGCGGTCAGCTTCACACTCCCTGGTCCCGATGCCGTCACCGTCAACCTGTTTCCCCCCGCCCTCACCATAGGCGCATGAGTCGCGGGCACGGTTCGAAGCAGAACACCGTTCCGGTCGAAGACACGTACTGGCCCTGGGTCCCAATACTCAGCGTAATCTCCCGTTTCCATATCCCCGGGAATCGAAATCTTCACCGCTGCCGAAGAAATCTCAAGATCCTTCAATACGCTGCTTCGCTCTGCCAGCGCCTCCACGGATCCGATCCGGCATTGCACGCCGCTTCCCTTTGAATAGCGCATCCAGCGCAAGTTGAGAGCGACCACGTTTGCGTAGTTAAAACTGTACATAGCCGCCTTGAACGGATAGTTTAAATAAGCCGGCGGGAACTCCGCAAGCATCCTGCTCGTCCCAGGCTCTGGCAGAATGACCGTTCGGGTACCTCGAAAATCCAAATCGATGTAGTAGTCGCGATAGGTTGGCCCGCCAGCTTCCAATTGAATGTTAAGTACGGGAATTTCGCCCGAAGCCGGTACTGGTCCTTCAACCTCCAATTGCACTGCCAAGGCGCGATGTGTTGTGAGGTCGAGCGCCTTGCTCGGCGTCCGGTCACTCGGCCCGACCATGAACACGGTGCCTTGATTCTGCACTGCCTTACTCAACTCGAAGCGCTTCGCGAGCGCGCCGGGCATCGCATCCTGAGCGTCCGGATCCCGGACTTCCACTGCTGGTTGGCGCCGAAACAACGGAATATTCGCCGGATCATGGCTCGCCGCGAGTTCCGGCACCACCTGCAGCCGAAAATTTAGCGGCTGGTTCTGAAATACATTGTTGACTGTGATCGCCCCCGGTATAGCCGTCCGTTGCGCATCGTACCGGATCGGATGAAATTCTCCGCGTCCTGTCATGTGCCATTCGCCCTGCGCCAACTGTTGGCGCACCGACTGCGGCACTGCGCCGCTCAGCCGCAACTGTTCATATTCGGCTAGCAGTTTCAGCATCTCCTCACTGCGGCCATTCGCCTTCAGCGAACTCAATGAGGTTTCAAGAGACACAGGCGAGTCCAATGCTAGCATCCGCACGGCGTAGTATTCTAGTTCGTCGGGAGTGGTTGCAGGGTGGTCGGGCGAGTCTTGGAGGAATCCTACCCATCCCAGTTCCGCCGGCAGAAAATTGTTGTGATACATCTGCCAAAGTGGGATCTTGTGATAATCCAGATATTGCTTTGGCGCCACTGCGGAGAAGTCGTCGCAGGTGCCTCGGGAGTAGAAATGCCATGTCCAATCCGTACTGCCTGAGCCCTGCACCAGCAGGTCACGCTTCGACCGCGCAAATATCTGCGACTGCTGTACCCCCAACCAATACCACGGCGGTCCATTTGCACTATTCAGTTCCCCGCCGTCGAAATAGATCATGTCGAAGCCGGCGCGGTTAATCACCCCGGCCACCCGATCAGCAATGGTGCCCGCAAGCGGTGATCGCAGATCCGCCAGGTATGCGCCGTCCCTCTCGGCCAGGCGTTGAATCTTGGCGCTCCCCTTGTGCACCCCAGCCCTGGTCCCCGCAAACCCGCGTACACACTGGAGAACCTTGGGGCCGTTGATCTGGTTGCAGTGAATGATCTCATCGTCAATTACGAGGTCGGAGGAGCCCGCTTGCGCCGGGAATCCGGTTGGAGTCGAGGTCATCACCAGTTCGGTCGCCTGTGCGCTCAAATTCGTTGAGAGCGTTCCCTGGCCGTCCTTGAGCAACCCAAGGTCCGGCTTCGGTCGTACCAGCGGATCGTTTTTTCCCACAAAGCTAGTCAGCATATGCATGCCGACTTTGAGCCCTGCCGCGTGGCACCTATCGATTACCGATTTCAGGCCGGCCTCTCCGTGAGGAAAGCTCGTAAGGTTGATCGGGTACGACCCCAACGAAGTGGCCCACGTGGAGGCATATACGAGGATGTATCCGAATCCGCCCATTTTTGCATAGCGAATCGTCTCGTCGGCGTTGCTTTCCGTCAAGTCCGTGAAGAGATAGCTTGTGCGTACGTCCCGCGACAGCTTCGCCCACGCGCCGCCTATCGTCGCAGAGGGAATCTGGAAATCGCGCTCCACCTTCTGCACAGTATTGAGGAATTGCGATGTGGGCACCGCGATGAACGCAACTCGCTGTCCCTGCATGGAAAATGCGGAATATACTGACGCCGACATCGTCGGGCCAGCGACCTTGGTATCCACCAGTTCGCTTAGACCTATCAGAGCGACTGAAAACTCATCGTTCCACCGGACGCCCAGTAACGCACCACCTGCCCTTGCCAAAGGAGTGCTCAGCTGCAACATCTTGATTTGCTCGACACCATCTCCTTGAACTGCCACCAGTTCCAACACGATGTATTCCGCGGACGCAGTGATGCGGTAGTCGGCCGCGATGCCCGAACTTCCGAACATTACATGATACAGGGAGCCGGACCGCAGAACCGCCGTAGCGGGGAACAATCGGCCATGCTTACTGACCACCGCGAACGGCAGTCCCGCCGGAAGCAATTGTTCCTTTCCATTCTCCTTCTCGATCAGGCTGATCGCAGCCCCACCCGAGCCAATCACCAGTCGCGCCGCACTGGTCTCAAAGACAAAGTCCTCCCCGTGCGCAGCGTTCAAGAACGCAATGGCAAGAACAAACGCCAGAGCTAATCTGATGGTAACCCTCGGTTTTGTCATCCGCCCCCTCCATTCCCTGAATTACGACAGGAATTCGCTCTTGCGTAATCACGCTGCCAGAAGCCTGCATAAAACAGCCGTGCCCTGCGCGGCCTGTAGAATGCTGTCGTAGTTCCTCACATCGCTGAGATCGGGCTTGACCAAGCTGCCCGGAGGATCACGCTTCTACTCGGTGGCCGCCGCAACCGCATTTTTGAACAGCTTGCGGTTCGCTTCGACGACCTCGGGATTGGCCACAAACCTTTCCGCGTATTCCTTCGCACGAGCCCTGAACGCGGCATACGATTCGTCATCGGCATCCACGCATTGCTGTAGGATGGTGGTGAATCGCTCCGTGTCGTCGATCGGAATGTCCCAACCCACTCCCGCATCTTGCAGTTCACGCCACGGCGTTCGGTCGCTGATCAGCACTGGACAACCCGCAGCCAGCGATTCGTAAATCACATGTCCGTAGTTTTCTCCAAGGGTAGGAAACAAAAACAGATCATACTCGGCAAACACGTCGGAAACTCTGTCATGTTCGACCTCCCCAATGTATTGCACCCGAACATTGGCCGGCAGCGTGCCGATCACCGTCTTGCATTTATTCCAATACCCGGCATCTTCTGCAGGACCATAAATGTCGAAAGCAACATCACCCGACACGCCCTGCAATATCCTTAGTGCGGTCAACAGGTTCTTCATCGGCGAAATACGTGAAACAAACACGATGCAAAGGTGACCTGAGATTTTTTGTGGCCTAGTCCTTTCAGTTGTCCCCGGCTGTTCCCCAATATCCCGCCTAGGAAGGGCCACGGATCTCGTCAGCCTCTCCTGGCTTTCACGCGTTTGGGGTATCACCCCTGCGATGCTGATGACAGCCCGTCTAAAGCACTCAAGTACATCAGCCCGTTCCAGTTCAGTTGACGCATGCCAAATGACGCCTCGGTAGAGGCCAAGCAATCGCGACAGCACGATGTACAGCATCTTCCTTGTCTTCTTTATCTGGAGCGCGCCCGGAGAAAACTCGCCGCGCGGCGCCAATACCAAACAGCCCGGATGGATCAGACCCAGCCGCTGTAAGAAGATAGCAAGCATGGAGAAACGCCGGGGAAAAAAGCCATTCAAGTAAAGCACCGCACTCTGATCCATCGAACGCAGCAACACAATCATCCTAAGGAAGCCCCGCCACCCAGGCGATACGTACATTACATCCGCGTCGCCAATCCTAACCCAACGATTACCTGCTACACTGGGATACGGTAACGTGTCGCCGAGGTCCCGATCCAGGGTAATGATTTTGAACCTGAACTCTTGCCCAAGCGCTGACACCTGGTTCGCAATACTGCGGGTCGGCCCCCCCCCCTTGAATCCAGGTATATAATTGCCAACGAGGATGAAGATGGTTTCTTCTATCTTCCTAGAGGCTGCGCCGAGGCGAAGATGGTCCTCTCCACCTCCTGGCTCTTTCTCCTTTTCGAACGGCTCAACCAATTCCGTCATCTGTGCGCATCCTTCCCTACAGTAGCTTCGATGAACTCGCCCAGCACCCGCTCGCGGCTGTAATCGCGGCAGATTTGGCCGTGCAACTCGGTGGGAGAATGCTCCGGTAGTTTGCCTGCAAGATATTGGCGAAGCAGGTCGGCGATGTCCACGGCCTCCGCAGATCGGGCCATCCAAGAGTAATCGAATTTACGAATAACTTCCGGAATCGCTCCCACCGGCGTCGCCAACACTGGGCGTCCTGCCGACAACGCCTCCAAGGCAATAATCCCGAAGCATTCCAATTCCGCCGTGGGTAGCACGAAAGCGTCGCATGCTGCGTAAGCGAGCGGCAGCACTCGATCCTCTATCCGCCCTAGAAAAGTCACCGAGTCGCTCAGGCCGAGGGTTCTCGTCTGCTCCTCCAGCTTGCCCCGCAGTGGTCCGTCTCCCCCGATCACCAAGTGGAACTTGAGTCCGTCGCCCAGCAGAAGATGGCATGCGTTGAGCAAACGGTCCAACCCCATTCGCGGCACCAATCGACGCAATGTAAACAGAACCGGAATATCTGTTGGCCACCCTAGCTGCGCCTTAACGCGTCCCCGATCCGCCACCGGAATAAAGCGCGAGGTGTCCACCCATCCAGGTATCAATCGAACTTTCCCGGCAAGTTCCCTCCTGTGAATTTGGCCAATGCAGTCGATCGTGTATTGCGAGAGGGCCGTGACGACGCGCGACCGGCGCAAACACTTTGCTTCTAGCCGGTTGATCATCGGAAGTGCAAATACTGCCGATATCCGCCGCAACAAACCCGAGTTCCTCCACACGATGGCCATTTCCATTCTTGCCGGGGAGTGGATGGTGTAGCAGGAGTGAACTGAATCGCCGTAAAACTCAATTGCCCCTAGGTACGAAAGCGGGACATGCCCATGTATCGCGTCGATTTGCGGAACGTGCCGCGCAAGCACGGCTCGGGCCGCCCTCTGATGTTCACACGCGCGGGCGGGATTCCAAGGCGAAAGTTCCGCCGGGAAATACCGCAAAAGGTGAATTCCATCTCTCAGTTCATATTCTGGTAAAGAAGGATTTGCGGGCGCCAGCACCCAAACATCATCCCCGCGGCGCCCAAGTTCCACTGCCTCATCGAACGCCAGTTTCGCTGACCCGCTAGGCCTATCAAAGAAATGCCCGATTGCCGTGATTAGAATCTTCATAACGCCCCTGTTAAGCGCGAGTATCTCCCAATATGCGGAGAAGAGACTGGTCGTCCATAGATGATATATGATAATATTAACAATGTGATGCCACTCTGCATGATTGCTCCCACTTGCGCCACCATATCTCTCTCTAGATCAACCAATATCATCAGCATCATAATATAAACAAACAACCCTTTCTCCGAATGGCCGCCGCTGAGCCAGTTCATGAATAGCTGGAAGCATATCCCGTAGACGAGCATTCCGATTACGACGCCAGTAGTTCCATACATCGAATACAGGTCTCCGATTTCCGTCGGTGCTGCCGATGAAAAACCAGTGTGGCCCAGCGCACTACTAAGCCGTGCGCCCTTATCGAAGACTGGTTTATCCTTCCATAAGAATCTAGGCACCAGCGGATACAGGGGAGCAAGCCATATTTTCTCATTACCATTCAACAGGGAAGGATCGGGTAGGCCTATGATGTCGTGGACGGAAGTGAGAAGGGAAAGACGGTCGGTCGCATGGTTAACGACATCTCCACCCACTTCGCTCCCTGAGAAAGGAGTCTCAGCAACGTCAGCAAACGACTTCCCAAGCACCGCTGCCTGTCCCGCTATGGTATTTGTCTGAGCGCCATATCCGCTGTCCAAATTAGCCCGGTACGCAGTTACAAACGGATAAATGAGAAAGAGTAACAGGGGAATCAAGAATGCAGATCGAGGAATTCTGCCTCTCGTAATCGAATATATGAGCGCAACGTAGAGAAGCGGGAACAAAATTCCGCTCTTCATCGCAGATATTGCGCCAATACCAAGCAATGACAATAATGAAAGCCAGAATATCATTTTAATGAGCGGCTCAGTGGATCGCTTGCCAAGCACTTCGATTCCAGATACGATCAATGCTCCCTGAAGGAGACTCGCGCAAAACGTCAACCACCCCATGTATGGAAGTGACGATTCATGAGATCCAATTTTGTCCGTGGTGTTTAAGTATAACGACAAACCAAGTTTCCAGCTCAGCACATTTCCCAGAAGCCCCAGAACGAACATGGCAGCGGCCATTTTCGTTACCCGACTGGGTGTATCCCGCGTTTTCGGAACAAATAGGATTCTGACTTTTCTCATTAGCGCTAGGCTTCCGAGCCAGAAGCCGACAAACCCAAACAGGACCAAAGACATCGCAAGAACATAACCTGAGTCCATTACCTCATCGCCTGTTGCGAATCTCCAGACAGGCAGGCAGACAAACTCAAGCAGAGCCTCGATCGTCAGTAAAACTGGAAGACTGTACCATGCCGACCCGCTTAGACTTTGCAGTCCCATATATCCTATGGCGAGTAAAACAAACCATCCGGCCACCGCGCCAAATGCGACCGATTGCCCCCCTCCCCCTCCCAGCAGAGAATAGGCACCCCATATCCCCAGTGGAACGCCGACAACCAGCATCGCCGTGGGAACCCACCCATAAGTGTCCCATCTGCAGACCTCATAATTGATTTGTTTTTGAATACTTGCCCTCACGGTTCTTTTCTGCTAATTGCCTACCGTATCCACAAATGAGATTCGATCGTGGTAATTATGTTACATGGCTAACTGCGATCTACTTGGCACTCGCATTGCCAAGTAGTATGGTTCTCAGCACAGCTTCTTTCCGTAATTCGAAACTCCATAGCTCCAAGGACGGCCTGGAGAATGGCGGTTGATCGAGATAGACACCGGAGCCGTAATAGCCGCGCACATCGGGCCCATGTGGCTTATCGCGATTGAATGATCGTGGATTGGTCGGAACGTCCTCGGAAACAAGTACCCAGCGAAAGTTCCCGATGTTAGCGATAACCTTGGCAATTTCATTATTGGATAAATGTTGGAGAACCTGGCGAATCAAGCACAAATCAGCTGCGGGCAATGGATCGTTGGTGATATCCACACACTGAAAGACGACCCGGGGATCTTGCACGGTACTTTTGTGATGTTCAATCAGTTCCGGGACTACGTCGACGCCGGTGTAGCGCACGCCGGTCGCCTCGACAATCCTCCGCCCGATAACAAAGTCGCCACAACCTAAATCGACTACGCTCTGCACCTGATGATCCCGAATGAATTCGACAACGGCAGCACAGTATTGTTCAGCGACGGGACCACTCGATCCTCCGCCAGAAGTGAATGGTGCCCCGTTATTGCCCCAAGCTCTGGTGCGATATATCTTCTGGAAAGTCTCTGCCACGGACAGGCTGCTGTATGTCCTGTGCAGTTGCGGCAAAACCCACAAACGTAAACGCATATATCTTAACCATTTACGAAACATTCTGACACAATCCCCCTTCTTCAGAATTCTTTCGGTTTGTTTCATAGACTGCCCTTTTTTACTTGTCACACATTGTCCATCCCTCTTGCGCTGCCGCCCGGCGCATGCGCCACCTTTTAAGCGAACTCTTGCACAGAACAACCGACAGCGCATATTGGCATTGATCGATCCAATAACATGTGCGAGCCTGCCATCCAGGTGCATGCTTACGGACAAAGTACACTCGATTCCGCACGAAGAGACGCGCTACAAAATCCGGCGTGCGCGAAGAGAGAGAGGCAACCTTATGCCAGAGCTTCGCTTCCGGGAGATACCAAAGGACTATTCCTTGCCGATAGCAACGCAGTAAATAGTCCGCATCGTCATAGTATGCGAAGTATTTGGCGTCCATCATTCCAATGCGGTCAAAAACAGCGCTCCGCGCGAGCAGGCAGCATGTGGGCGTATAGGTCACGCGGCAGGGCTGCTCGTACTGCCCGGTATCTAACTGCCTGAACCCTTTGTGTTTCGATTTGAAAACAGGCCATAAAAGAAAATCCCCGCCTGCGCACCAATAGACATCCGGCCTGTCGTGGTAATACATCTTGCCTGTGGTCATATCACATTGGTGACGATCCAATCCTTCATAGAGCCGCGACACCATATCATCAGGGAAGACTGTATCGTTGTTCAGCAGCAAGACACATTCACATTGGTCTGCAAGAGCGGCTCGAATTCCCTGATTGTTACCCTCCGCCACCCCCACGTTGTCCGCGTTGCAGATGATGACAGACTCAATATCCGCGCGTTGCCTTGCGATCTCCAGCGTCTTATCCTTGGAGGCATTGTCCACGATATAGAGGATAATGTTTTTGTGCGTCTGTTTTGCCAGGGAATTGAAAAACTCATCAAGTACCGGCTCACTGTTGTAGGTTACAGTGACGACCCCGATCCGGCCCTTCTCGATCGGCTTCATTTCAGTCATGCAGGAGCCCTCGATTCCGCATCTCCGCCAGGGAGTGCTCATAGCCTTGAGAAGAGGGCGCGGATTGCTCCGCCCAATCAAGGAAGCGCTCCAGGCCATCCCGGAAGCTCATTGTCGATTGATAGCCCAGCAAATGAATAACCTGGGTTATATCCGCAAACCCGTGGCGGATATCGCCCTCGCGGAAGGCACCCGTTACTTGCAGCGTCGAGCGATTGCCGAAATGCTCGTTGATCTGCTCTGCAACCTGCAACACGGTCGTGCGTTCGCCAGATCCAACGTTGACTGAATGACATCCCTCAAGCGGAGCCAGCAGCGCCGTGGCCGTTGCAGTGACAACGTCATCGATATAGACAAAATCGCGGCTTTCCCTGCCGTCCTCAAACACGTGAATCGGATGCCCAACCCGCGCCAAGTTGGAAAAGATGGCAAGAATGCCTGTATATGGATTCTGAAGCGATTGTCCGGGGCCATACACATTCTGGTATCGCAGTGCCACTGTCGGAATGCGCAATACCTGTCCAAAGAGCAGCGCCATCTGCTCCTGAGTCAGCTTGGTCAGTCCATAGAAGGACGACGGTTGCGGCGGCGCGCTCTCGGGCGTGGCTACCGCCTGGCACGCACCCTTGCAAACCGGGCACAACGGCTCGAAACTGCCGGCCTTCTTATCGGCTGAAGAGCGCGGCTGGGGGTAGACCAGGCCATCGCGCTCACATCTGTATGCGCCTTCTCCATAGATGGCGCGGGAGGAGGCAACCACCATCCGGTCGACATGATTGCCCGTAGCCTTAGTCAGGTACTCGAAGAGCTGCGCCGTCCCTTCGAGATTGGTCCTTGCATAGCGGCCCACCTCATACATCGACTGGCCGGTGCCGGTTTCCGCCGCAAGATGCACCACGCGCTCGACTCCCTGCAGCGCGTCCTTGACGGCCTCCGGTTCGGCAACGTCGCCCCTCACCAGCCGCACATGGCCGGCCAGGTCCAAGGGAAGCTCTCCCGCATCCCCATGCACCTGGGGCAGAAAATTGTCGAGAATCGTGACCGAAACGTCACGGCCGAGAAGAAACCGGGCTAGATGCTGACCGATAAAGCCGGCGCCGCCGGTGATAAGAACTTTCATTCTTTCTCTCCTACTCCTGATTTATGCGAAACATCTGATCTGCTCAGCGATGCACGTGCGTTATCTCACGTCCCACACCCTGGTCAGAAGTATTCTGTGGATGGCTATAGAGCTTGATCTCGATCAGTCCACGGGTCTGTATATCTTCAACAACTTTGCCGGAACACCGGCCGCAATTCCGTAATCCGGAACGTCTTTAGTTACAACGGCGTTTGCTCCAATAACCGCCATCTTCCCTATTCTTACATTCGGCAAGACAACACAGCCAAAACCAAGGACCGCCCCCTCCCCGATCTCAACATAAGAATCTTCATCCAATATTCGATTTGCGATTCGAGGAATGTCTGTTTTGCTGGTATATGGGTGAGTCACATCAACGATTGCGCAGTTTGCGGTTATGGAGGCATTCGACCCTATAACAACGCGCGAATGGCAGACAATCTGCACGTTCTGTTCAATATTTACATTGTTACCAATTGTTAGTTCCGGTACGCGCTCCATACTGCTGTGAACAATCTCGATGCGGACGCCTTCCCGTATCGATACATTATTACCCAAGCACGCGTTTGCGCAATTTATCAGCATGAGCGGCTTTCTAATAATGCAAGATGGGTATTTATCTGACTAAGGTTACCCCAACATCTTGTGGTTTCAAAACTTCTGGGGCGACTTGGGATTTGACCAAAGACTTGTAGGGAGCCGGCCCGACAGCGACGGATTGTTCGAGTAGCCG
>Ga0255356_1000518_pt1 | contig 26344 bp, 26 predicted proteins | sample HBST100metaG_FD_189944 | JGI IMG/M metagenome (GOLD analysis project Ga0255356, IMG submission 189944) | Peat soil microbial communities from Stordalen Mire, Sweden - H.B.S.T100 | ecosystem: Environmental > Terrestrial > Soil > Wetlands > Peat | place: Sweden: Norrbotten County, Stordalen Mire...
GCGCACTTGCGGCCCAGAATGCATCCGCCCTCGCACTGGTTTTCCTGCGGGCAGACTCGTCCGGTGATGGCGGGCAGCGCGTTGTCTTCGCGCAGCTTGGCAGCCGCGGCCAGATAGTCGCCCGCCAGAGTTAGAGCCACGAAGTCCTTGATCTTCACCCCCACCGGGCATTTGCTGACGCAGGCGGGCTTGGAGCAACTGAGGCAGCGCTTTGCTTCGGTCAGGGCGGCTTCCGCTTCCAGGCCCAGGTTCACTTCCTCAAAGTTGCGGCTGCGCGCGGCGGGGTCGCGCTCCGGCATGTGCGCGCGCTCAATCTTCATGCGGTCTTTCAAGGGGAGTGCGTTCTGTTCAGTCATGATGAGCCTCCCCGGCCGCCAATTCCGCACGCAGCTCGGCCAATTCCGTATCCCTGTTCTGCTCGAAGCGCTTCAGAGACTCGCACTCCTTGTCGCGATACATGGCGTTGCGCTGCATGAGGACCTCGAAGTTGACCAGCGAGGCGTCAAACTCCGGCCCGTCCACGCAGGCGAACTTGCTCTGGTTGCCGAGCAGCACGCGGCAGCCGCCGCACATTCCCGTGCCGTCCACCATGATGGAGTTCAGGCTGACCATGGTTTTGATGCCAAGCGGCGCCGTCATCCGCGCCACGGCGCGCATCATCGGCACCGGGCCGACGGCGAGCACAAAGTCGATCTTGCGTCCGGCGGCGATCAGCTCGTCGAGCTTCTTGGTGACCAGGCCGTGTTCGCCGTAGCTGCCGTCGTCGGTCATGATGTAGGTTTCATTGCTGGCCTGGCGGACCTCGTCTTCGAAGATCACCATTTCACGGTTGCGCGCGCCTTCAATGAAGACCACCTGATTGCCGGCGGCCTTGAGCGCGTTGGAGGTGGGCAGCGCCATCGCCGTGCCCACGCTGCCAGAGAGAATCACAGCCGTGCCGTAGTTCTCGATCTCCGAGGGCTTGCCGAGCGGGCCCACGATGTCCAGAATGGAGTCGCCCGCTTCAAGGCAATTCAGGAGCGAAGTGGTCTTGCCGATCGCCTGCACGACGATGGTGACCGTGCCGGCCGCGGGGTCAGACGACTTGACGGTGAGCGGAATGCGCTCGCCCTTCGCGTGCAGCCGGAGAATGATGAACTGGCCCGGCTGATGCTTGCGGGCAATGCGCGGCGCCTCAATCACAAACTGCTTGATATTGAGGCCGACCTTGCTGGCTTCCAGAATTCTGTACATGAAGGCATGACTCCGATTCGATGAAGACTCGATACACGTTGCTTCCGCATCGCGCACGAATGGGGAGACTGAACACAAAGATGAATCGTACACCCAAGGATAAGCGTGGGCAGATGCGGCCCTATCGCCATCATCCAGGATTATTCAGCAATTCGGAAGGGTCGTCGTGTGATGTGGGTCACCGGGAGGGCGCGCGGAATTGACGACGCCTTCTTGAGGCAGCGAGCTGGAATCGATAGAATCGCAATTTGTGAGCCATAAGAATACAATGAATACATGTATTCAAAAGGGGCGTAACCCATGGCAACCTCGATCAGGCTTTCTCTGGAACTCGGCGACAGATTGGATCGTCTTGCCGCAAAGACCGGACGGACGAAGGCCTTCTATCTCCGCCAGATCATCGAGAGCGGCCTCTCCGAGATGGAAGACTATTACCTTGCCGCCGACACGCTGGAGCGGGTTCGCAAGGGGCAGGAGAAAGTGTACTCCGCGGCTTCGGTGAGGAACGACCTTGGCCTGGACAATTAAGTACGCCGAAACCGCCAGAAAACAACTGCGGAAGCTCGACAAGTCCGATGCCCGGCGCATTGCCGGTTTTATGGACGAGCGCGTTGCCCTCAGCGACGATCCGCGCAGGATGGGCAAGGCTTTGAAGGGGCCGCTTGGCGACCTGTGGCGCTATCGTGTAGGCGACTTCAGGGTGATCTGCGATATACAGGATGGCGTGCTGGTCGTTCTCGTTCTGCAGATTGGAAACCGCCGGGAGATTTATCGGTAAGAGCATTTGGTTGAACCGTTGGCGCGCTGGACCGCTCTCGGACAAGGCTTCATCTCAATCTTCCAAAGGCAGGTGCTCTTCCGCCTCGGCTTCCATGGCGGGAAGAATCGCTTGCATCCGCTCGAATTCCGGGTAGCCGTGTAGAGGCTTCAGGCGCGGGTCGGCCAGCATCTGGAAGAACCAGGGGCAACGTGCCTCCTCGGCCACGCGCAGTTCGGTGAGGGCGGCGTCCATGTCACCGAGCGCCACATGAACTGCCGGGGTGAAGGAACTGAGAAGGAAGCGTTCGCGGCTGAGCCACTGCAAGCGCTCCAGGATGGCGCGAGCTTCGTCCCGGCGGCCCGCGCAGGCCAGCGCATAAGCGTGAACGGCGCTGGCAAGGTCAAAGAACGGCAGGCGCTGTGCCAGGTCCCTGGCAAGCTGCGTGGCGCGCGCCGGCTCCCCGTTCCAGGCGAGAATCAGCGCTCCGTAGAGATTGGTGAATTCATGCTCGGGGAAGAGACGGAGGGCGTTTTGGATCACTCCGGCGCTTTCGGTGGCTTGTCCATCCAGGTGGAGCGCCCAGGCTAGGCGGCTCTGCAGCCAGGGCGAACAGGGATCCAGTTGGATAGCCGCTCGCAGCAGAGCGATGGCTTCGGCAAAGCGGTGGCGGCTGATAGCGAACGCCGCGCGCGCCCGCGTGATCCAGGGATCGTGGGGCAGATGCGCGCTGGAGGAGAAAGCCAGCAGGGCCGCGGGCAGGTTGCGGTCGAAGTGAAAGTTGATCCAGCCCAGCGCGGGCAGCAGGGCCTCGGCCTGATGGGAAATCCCGGGAATCGATTCCGCGGCCCGATGCACAAGCTCCGCTGATACGGATGGAGACATAAAACCGTTGAAGGCCGCAGCGACGCATAGGTCCGCCAGGTCAACCTTCGCGGAAATCAGCGAGGGATTGAGTTCGATGGCTCGCAACAGGCTTTGCAGACCGTCCTGCATCCGATGGCGATGAAGCGTCTGCCACTCATGATGGCCCCGCAGGAATAGCTCGTAGGCTTCCGTTTGGCGGGATTCGTGTTTGTCTCCGGCTTCGCTGACTGCGGAGGCGGAAATGTCGAGGCCAGTCTTGTTCTGCTCCGGCAGCGACGAAGACCTGTCGCCGGGGACCACGGTGGACAGGCGATAGGCGAGCCGATGCATCAACTCCTGCTCCAGCCCGCCGGTCCGGCCCTGCGCGGCCTGGAAATCTTCAACCCAGATTTGCACGCCATCCTCGACCCGGATCATCTCTGCCCGCAGCCGGTAATGAGAGAAGAATGCCTGCAATGTTCCTGTCAGCACCAGATCGGCTTTAAGTTCCCTGCCAATCTCCTGGGCCGTGAGCCCGCGCTGAGTCAGGTTGAAAACCGAATCCCTGGCCAGCATCGCAACGGCCGGCTGAGGCGCGCCGGTGAGGCTGGCAATGATCTCTTCGGCAATGGCCGGCCCGAGATGTTCCGGGACCGAGTACCGGGTGGCGAAGGGCATGATGGCCAGCCGCGGGAGCGTCCCGGCCGGCGCGGCACTGGCTCGCTCGATCTCGGCTGAGAAGCGGTAGCCGCGCTTGTAGATCGTCTGGATGCACACATCCGGCTCAAGCCGCGCGCGCAAGCTGGACATGCACTTGAGAACGCTGTCGGCCGTCACGTGCACATCGCTCCAGAGCTCATGCTTCAACTGCGCCGGAGAGACAACCTGGCCGGCGTGCGCCATCAGCAGCCGCAGAGCCGCCAGTTCCTTGGGAGGCAGGTGGACCACAGCCTCACCGCGCCGGAGAGTCCCATCTGCATCCAGACGGAGCCCTGCAAAGGAACAAGCCTGTCCTCCGCCTCCGCGATCAGCAGAGGTCTCCTGAATTCTCGGTTCCTGGCTACTGCGTGCACCCGAGAGATCCTCAATCGTCGCAGCCAATGCACTTCCTCGAATCCTGGGCAATACAGCAGCCGATCCCCTGTGCATGACGCACGGGAAAAGCCCGCCAACAATAGTGGTCGAGGGGAACTGCGCGAGAAACAGCCCAGAGGAAAAAAGTGCAACAGCCCCGACGAAGACTTTTGCTTCGATGAGCCCAGTGCTTTTGGTGACGCATCGATTATCTGCTTCAGAATGCGCTCGGAATGAGATTGAATCAGATTTTCCCCGTTCACGAAGTAATCCGCGATAGATTACCGGGTAACCATTCAGCCAGCGCTGCCTGTTGAGAGCATGTTATTCATTATAGGATTGTTATATGCGTTTCTGAGATAAAGGGTGCGTAACGCGGCTTCGACTCCGTGACGCGCTGGGGCCGCATGAGGTGGGAGCGCCCCGGAAAGTTCAGATAAACTTCAGGGATTCGTCAGCAATCCGAGGGCCGGCAGGTGTCAGGCTGATAGAGGTTCTGTTCGCAACCGACCTTCTTTGCGCAGGCGCGAGCCGGACAGAGGACGGAGGAGAGATTGTCATGACAAAGCCCGTTTCCTATGCACAGTGGGCTCTTGAACCTTACTGTATCGGCACGAAGCTGCGCTCGCTGCGCACCCAGAAGCGGCTGACGCTTTCGCGTTTGGCGGCCGAGACCAAGCTCTCGACGGCGCTGCTCTCAAAACTCGAAACCAACCGCATGATTCCCACGCTGCCTACGCTGGCTACCATCAGCCGGGTTTATGGCGTGGGCATGGGCTACTTCTTCTGCGAGCCCGCCAGGCACACGCTCTCGATTACCCGCAAGCCCCATCTGCAAGGGGATGCTCGCGGACTGGAGTCGGCGAAGATCATGCCGCTGAATGCGCCATCGGAAGGCGCAAGGCTGGTGGCGCAGATGATCGAGTTTCCCGCTGGAGGAACCCCCAGCATTACGGATGCTCTCCGCGAAGCCTGCGGCCTGGTGTACGTGCTGGAAGGGAAGTTGCAGTTGGATGCGGGCGGGATGAGCGAAGTGCTCGAAGCGGGCGATTGCGCCTACATGGAGAGCGAGACGGCGCTGGCCTGGAGCGCGGCGGGCAAGCGCCGCTGCCGGATTCTGGCGGTGATGCCGGCCGCTCCGCGCGCGGATGCCTGACCGGCACGGCCTGTCGATCATCGCGTCCGAGTTGGCCCGCATCCGGGGTCAGTCTGTAGGATGGTTTGGAAATCAAGGAAATTTCAAACCATGCGACCGAACCTCAACCTGATGAAGGCAACTTTGACCGGCGCCCTGGGCGGCCTGCTCTTCGGCTTTGACACGGTCGTCATCTCCGGCGCCATCGATGCGCTGGTGAAGCTTTACAGTCTGAGCCCGCAGGGCAAGGGCTGGACGGTGGCCATCGCGCTGATCGGCACAGTGGCAGGAGCGCTGGGCGCAGGCCACGCGGGGCAAAAGCTGGGCGGACGCGAAACGCTGCGCATCACAGCCGTGCTCTACGTGATTTCGGCCATCGGCAGCGCGCTGGCGTGGAACTGGCCCGTGCTGATGCTCTTCCGCTTTGTCGGCGGCCTGGGCATTGGCGCTTCCTCGGTGCTGGGCCCGGTTTACATTGCCGAGCTTGCCCCGGCCAAGTGGCGCGGGCGTCTGGTGGGCGCATTCCAGTTCAACGTGGTCTTCGGCATCCTGGTGGCCTACACCTCCAATTACCTCATCCGCACGCTGCATCTGGGCGCGGCGGAGTGGCGCTGGCAGGTGGGCGTGGCAGCCCTGCCGGCCATCGCGTTTCTCGTGCTGCTGTTCGGCATTCCCCGCAGCCCGCGCTGGTCGGCCTCGAAGAATCGCAGCGACGAGGCCCTGGCCGTGCTCAAGCTGATGGGCGAGCCTGACCCCGAGGCTGAACTGGCCGACATCCGCGAGGCGCTGGCCGAGGAGCACGTAACGGCCCACGAGCCAGTCTTCCAGCGGAAGTATCTCTATCCGCTTTTCCTGGCTATTTCGATTGGAGCCTTCAACCAACTGGCCGGCATCAACGCCATTCTCTATTACCTGAACAGCATCTTTGCCGCAGCCGGCTTCAGCCAGGTTTCCGGCGATCAGCAGGCCATCGCCATCGGCTTCACGAATCTTGTCTTCACCATTGTGGGCATGAGCGTGATCGACAAGCTGGGCCGCAAAACCCTTCTCTTGATTGGCGCGGCGGGCACGGCCACGTGTCTCGCGGTCGTGTCTTGGCTCTTTGCCACCAACAGCCACCCCGGAGCGCTGGTCTGGGTGCTGATTACCTACATCGCCTTCTTCGCGCTCTCGCAGGGAGCGGTCATCTGGGTCTACATCGGCGAAGTCTTTCCCAACGCCGTCCGCTCCAAGGGCCAGGGCGTGGGCAACGCCAGCCACTGGATCATGAACACTCTCATTGCCCTCGAATTTCCGGTGCTGGTGGCGCACATCGGCCGCAGCGCGCCGTTTACCTTCTTCGCCATCATGACCGTGGTTCAGTTTGTGGTGGTGCTGCTTGTCTATCCGGAGACCAAGGGGCAGACGCTGGAGCAGTTGCAGCGCAGGCTGGTGCGGGCGAAGTAAAGGCTGGGGATCTGACCATGCGCGAAGGCCCGCACCCGCGCCTTCGCTCCATCGTGACCGAAGTTGCCGCAGATTATTCCCGGTGCGTTCTATATAATCTGAAGGAAATGCTGCTGGTGGCCGGAGGACGGCCAGCCAGGGCATGAGGCCAATCATGGAGCAGACAGAGATGCCAGCAACGGAACCAGGGGGGAAAGCGGCGCAGGCCGCGGTCGACGTTTCGCGCGAGCAGAAGCTCGAAGATGACTCGCCTCTGGCGGTTGCCAACTCCTTGGAGGCTCAGACCCTGCGCGCCGAGATCATCCGCGTGGGACGCAAGCTGTGGGAGCGGCAGTACGTGGACGGCAACGGCGGCAATATCAGCGTTCGCCTCGGCTCGCGCTACGTCCTTTGCACGCCCACCCTGTTGAGCAAGTGCGATCTGGAGCCGGCCGACATCTGCCTCTCTGACCTGGACGGCAAGATTCTGGCAGGGTGCCGCTTGCGCACCAGCGAACTGCTGCTGCACCTGGAGATTTACAAGGCCAACCCGCGGGCCCGCGCCGTGGTGCACTGCCATCCGCCTTATGCCACGGCCTTTTCCATCACCGGCACCACGCCCCCCAACGGCCTGATTTCGGAGTACGAAATCTTCATCGGCCCGGCGGCAGTGGCGCCCTATGAGACCCCCGGCACCCAGGCCTTTGCCGAAACGGTGCTGCCCTATGTGCAGGACCACAATACGATTTTGCTGGCTAACCACGGCATCGTCTGCTGGTCCGACACTGTGACCCACGCCGAGTGGCTGGTCGAGATCATGGATAGCTGCTGCAAGACCTGCCTGATTGCCAAACAGATTGGCCAGCCGCTCCGTTTCATTCCCGACGACAAGATGCAGGAGATTCTGGAGCTGAAGCGGCGGATGGGCCTTCCCGATGCCCGCTTCGCCACTTCTCCCGAAGTGGCCAGCCAGCCGCAGATGAACGGCAACGCTGAAATGGAGCGCCTGATCGGGCGCGTTGCGGCGCGGCTGGAGCTCGACGACCGGGACTGAGGCGGAGAGGGAAATCCTGCCGTTCCAGATGGTTACCGATAGTATTTGGGAAAATGGCCTGTCGAATGTAGGTAGGGATTCTATCAAAACGGTCTTGTGTTTAAGATGATGAACATATAAAACCGGCATCAAACGATGCTAAAATAGATGTGTGGAGGCGTTATGAGAACAACTCTTGCGCTTGACGACGATCTGGTGAAGATGGCCCAGGAATTCACGGGTGTAGCCGAGAAGACGGCTCTCGTTCGGGAAGCTCTCAAGTCCCTCATTGAGCGGGAAAGCGCCCGCCGGCTGGCTGGGCTGGCAGGCACAATGCCGGAACTGGAAGCGATTCCGCGTCGCAGAGTGAGCGCAGAGTGATTCTCGCGGACACATCGATCTGGGTCGATCATTTTCGCTCCGGCAACGATGAACTTCGCAGACTGCTTACCAACCAACAGATTGTGATGCATCCGTTCATTGTTGGTGAACTCGCACTTGGATCGCTTCGCGATCGCAAGAAGGTTCTGGCGTTTTTGGATATGCTGCCGCAGGTGCGGGGGGCGCGGCTCGACGAAGTGCGCCAGATGATCGAGATGCGCTCCCTCTACAGCCAGGGCATTGGCCTGACTGATGCGCACCTGCTTGCCTCTGTCTTTATCAACCCGTCTACCCTGTTGTGGACCAGGGGTAAGCGGCTGTCGAGCGTAGCCGAGGCTCTAGGAGTTCGCGCAAATCTCCCCTGAGAAGACCCCGTTCCCTGGCTTGTGGGACGGTTATAGCGCGCGCCCCTGCGCCAGCGTATTCTCCACAAGCGCATCAATCTCCGCGCGGCTGGTGCGGTGGTTCACAATGGCTGCGCGAATCACCGTGCGGCCTCCAAGCCTGGTCGTAGACGGAGCCACAATCCCCGACTCCTGCAAGCGCACGGCAATCTCCTCGTTGATCTGGTCGGAGTTTTCCGGGCTGGAGTTCCTGGCGCGATAGCGGAAGCAGACGATATTCAGCTCCACCGGCGCCATCAGCTCCAGCTCCGGCGTCGCGTTGATGCGCTCTTCCAGATAGCGGGCCAGTGCGCAACTGCGGCTGATGGCCGCGCCCAGCCGGTCAGCGCCCAGAACCTTCAGCGTGAACCAGACCTTCAGGGCGCGAAAGCCGCGCGAGAGATCCGGCCCGAAGTCGCATGGCCAGGGCGAGCCCGCGGCCAAGCCTCGCGTGGCCCGTTTGAGGTACGCCGCCGGGGCGGCGAAGGCCTTCTGGTGCGTCGCCCCATCCCGCACGAGAATGAATCCGGCATCGTAAGGCGCCTGTCCCCATTTGTGAAAATCGAAGGCCACGGAATCGGCGCGCTCGATGCCCTTGAGCCGCGGAGCAAGATCCGGGGCCAGCTTGGCCAATGCGCCAAAGGCTCCGTCCACATGGAACCAGAGCTTTTCGCGCTGGCACAGATCGGCCAGTCCAGCCAGATCGTCAATGGCTCCCGTATTCACCGTTCCCGCGGTTCCCACCACCAGAAACGGCGTCAGGCCCGCCGCGCGATCCCTCTCGATTGCTTTTTCAAGCGCCGCCAGGTCGATCCGGTAGTGGCTGTCGCAGGGGATGAGGCGCAGCGCGTCGCTGCCCAGGCCGGCAATGTCCATGGCCTTGGGAACGCAGCTATGAACAGCGGTCGATGTGTAGGCGATCAGCCGCTGCGGCTCTGCGGCCACTCCGCGAGCCCGCACGTCGAAGCCCAGCGCGGCATCGCGGGCAATGAGCACGGCAATCAGGTTCGCCATTGACGTTCCGGTGACGAACAACCCGCTCGCGCCCTCGGGGAAGCCGAAGATCTCGCGCACCCATCTGGTCACTTGCCGCTCGACCTCGACCGGAATGTGATCGCGTCCGCCCAGATTCGCGTTCAGCCCCGCCGCCAGCATCTCCGCCACCATGCCCACCGGCGTGCCGCCGCCATTCACCCAGCCCATGAAGCCCGGATGAACATTGCCTTGAGTAAAGGGCAGCACGTCACGCATGAACTCGGCGTGAACCTGGGCCAGCTCTTCGCCCTGATGCGGGGCAGGGGAGCGGAAGCGCGCCCGCACCTCGTCCGGAATGGGTTGCCAGACGGGCCGCTCGCGGATGTTTTCGATGTAGCCGAGCATGTCGTCCAACATGCGGTGCGCCTGCGAGCGAAACTCGCCCCAATCTGCGGGATCGAGGGTTTCGCGCGCTTCCGCATGAGGGTCAATGGCTGTCTTGTCGGCCGGGTCAATCATTTGAGGGTACCTGGGGCATTCGTTCTCCCAGACTTCATTTTACGTGGCGCAGTGGAAGGGCTGGGCCTCTGGCCAGACGGCCGGGCCGGTTTCCTCATCGGCTGAGGGGCGCGCATATCGAAAATCCCAATCATGCTACACTGTAGTTGCGCTCAGTTGTTTGGTCGTGAGCGGCAGCGAGCCCTCAGCAAGGCAAGTTTGCCTGGCACAGCTTTTCCCAAGCCCCTGCGAACGGGGTTCCCAAGAAACGGTTTTTGCTTCTTGGGGTGGAGCGCAACCACTTGAGTCTCCTACCCGGTGACTCTGCCCTGGACCATGAGTTGGTCCTGAAGGCCACGCGCTTTTGCATCCTTGAATGAGATCAGGCGCATGAACCGGGAACGCATCAGAGATTGATGGCATGGGATAAGTGGAGCCGGCCGGCAATGCGCCGCCTGGCGATGAAGTAGCGTGTGGCAGCTCCGGGCCTTCGGCGTTCCCCTTTGAATGCCTGCCGGTCAGTCTTTTGAACGACTTTCGGTTCTCCCTTACGCATATTGATACGCAGGTCCGTGCCTGAGCACTCTTCGTGTGCGCGCCTCCATGTCCGGTTCCGTTTGCAGGCCGCGAGCAACACTGGCGGCTCCGGGACCCATAGGAAATGACTTTATTTTGACGACATTAGCAAACGATTCTGAAATCGCTGTAGCAACCGATACTGTTTCAACCAAACTGTTTTCGCAGTTTTCTCTTTCGCCCGCCCTCATGGCGCGGCTTGATGCCAACAAGTTTGAGATTCCTACCCCGGTGCAGGCAGCCTGCATTCCCCCCGCCCTGGAAGGCCACGACGTGCTGGCCACCGCGCAGACCGGAACCGGCAAGACGCTTGGCTACCTCATCCCCATTATCGAGAGCCTGCTCAAGGACGAAGGCAAGGGCGCGCATGCGCTGGTTGTGCTGCCTACGCGCGAGCTGGCCATGCAGGTGGAGGAGGCTTTCAAGACCGTTCGTTCGAACTCCAGGCAAACCGTGGCTTTGGTCGTTGGCGGCATGAACGAAAGGCCGCAGCTTGACGCCATACGGCGCGGCGCGCGGCTGATTGTGGCCACGCCCGGCCGGTTGGAGGATTACCTCAAGCGCAAGCTGGTGCGGCTCGACCAGATCAAGATGCTGGTGCTGGACGAAGTGGACCGGATGCTCGATATGGGCTTCCAGCCGGCCATTGCCCGCATCGTGGGCACGATGCCGGCCGCGCATCAGACATTGTGTTACTCGGCCACCCTCGAAGGCGAGGTCAAGCAGGTGGCGCACAAGTACCTGAACAACCCGGTTCGCGTCGAAATCGGCTCAGTGCTGAAGCCGGCGGAAAACATCGAGCTGCGCACCTTTGAAGTGGCGGCAGACAAGAAGCAGGAGCTGCTCGAGCATCTGCTCGAGGCCGACAAGGGCAGCTTCCTGGTCTTCGTGCGCACCAAGCACGGGGCCGACCGCGTGGCGCGGCGGCTGGTTCGCGCCGGACACTCGGCGACCCAGATTCACGGCGACCGCTCGCAGTCGCAGCGCAACGCCGCTCTGCGCAGCTTCTCCGAAGGCCGCCATCGCATTCTGGTGGCGACCGATGTGGCAGCCCGCGGCATCGACGTGGCCAACGTGGCGCAGGTCATCAACTTCGACCTGCCCAAGATGGCTGAGGACTTTGTTCACCGCGTCGGCCGCACCGGCCGCGCTTCGGCGCACGGCGTAGCCTCTACCTTTGCCGCACCGGCCGAGCGTGGCGATCTGCGCAAGATCGAGAGGACGCTCTCGCTTCACATGAAGCACTACCGCGTGCGCGCGGCGAGCGAGGAAATAGCTGCGTAAGAACAGCTACTAGCTGCTAGCTTTCAGCTTTCAGCTCAATTAAAGCGGGCGTCTCACCTTCGTGGGACGCCCGCTTTTTTCGTGTTCCCGGAGGCTGAATCTCGCTTTCATCTCAAACGCCAGCGGCAGTTTATTGAAGTAAAGGACGAACTCTACATTCGCGGAGATGCAGGTTCGTGGTTTCCCTCCCTTGCGGCGGAAAGAAGCCGCAAGGATGGGGCGCGGAGCTGAGCGGGCTGTTCCCTGATCCCTGCTCTCTGCTCTCTGATCTCTGTTCTCTGATCTCTGTCCCAGAACCCTCTCCGCTCAAGTTGAGCCTCTTCCATCCGATAAAGGACTTGAGTGCTTTCTGTGCCGGGGGTGATCCCGGCCGGGGCGGATGAGTGGGCGCAATGGAAGATGATCTGACGAGGGAATTCCTGATCGAAAGCCAGGAGGGTCTGGACCGCATGGAGCGCTGCCTGACCGATCTGGAGGAGAAGCCGCAGGATGCGGGGCTCATTGGGGAGATCTTCCGCGCGGTGCACACGATCAAGGGAACCACGGGCTTTCTTGGCTTCAAGCGGCTGGAGACGCTGGCCCACGCGGGAGAAAACCTGCTGGGCCTGCTGCGCGAGGGCAAGCTGACCGCCAACCGGCCGCTCATTACCGGCCTTCTGGAACTGCTCGACGGTTTGCGCTCCATCCTCAAGTTGATAGAGACGAAAGAGTCCGAAGGCGAGGGCGACGACGCGGTTCTGATCAGCCATCTGGAAGCGTTGCAGATGCCCGCGCAGGTGGAGGCAAAAGAGCCGGTCCACGCCCAGGTTGGCGCTGCTTCCGCCTCCGCGCCTCCGCCAGCGAAGATCAAATCCACCCGCCGCCCGGCCTCCGCGCCAGCTCCGGTCGCGCCAGCCCCTGTTCTCACTCTGCCGGAGGAGCCTGTCTCAGCCGCGTCGCCGGCGCCCGAGGCTCCCGCGGAGGCAGAGCGCGAAGCTGCCCGCCCTCACGTCCAAACCGCTGCCGAGAGCACGTTGCGCGTGGATGTGGCCGTGCTGAATCGGATGATGAACCTGGTGGGCGAGCTGGTGCTCACCCGCAACCAGGTCTTGCAGGCCACCGCTTCCGATCCGAACATGACGATGCTCTCCCGCCGCCTGGACATGGTGACGGCCGACCTGCGCGAGTCTGTGATGCAGGCGCGCATGCAGCCGGTCTCAAACATCTTCGGCAAGATACCGCGCATCGTGCGCGACCTTACGCAAACGCTTGGCCGCCGCGTCCGTCTGCAGGTTGAGGGGCAGGACACGGAACTGGACAAGAGCCTGCTGGAAGCCATCAAGGACCCGATCACCCATGCGGTAAGAAACTCGCTGGATCACGGCATCGAGCCGCCCGAGGCGCGCCAGGCCGCCGGCAAGAACCCCGAGGGGATTCTCAAGCTGCGGGCCGCGCAGGAGGGCAGCCACGTCATCATCGAGGTCTCTGATGACGGCGCCGGGATTGATGTCGAGAAGGTGCGCAGGAAGGCGATCGAGCGCGGGACCATTACCGCGAAACGCGCCATGCAAATCAGCGAGCGCGAACAGTTGCAACTGATCTTCGTGCCCGGCCTGTCCACCTCCGACGTGGTGACCAACGTGAGCGGCCGCGGCGTGGGCATGGACGTGGTGCGCACCAACGTGGAAAAGATCGGCGGCAAGGTCGAAATCGACTCCCGCTTCGGCAAGGGCACGACGCTGCGCATGCGCATTCCGCTTACCCTGGCCATCATTCCCGCGCTGATCGTGCGCAGCATGAATCAGAGCTTTGCGCTGCCGCAGGGCGCGCTGTCGGAACTGGTGCACGTTCCCGCGGCGCAGGCGGCCACGGCCATCGAGTGGATTGAGAACGCGCCGCTCTACCGGCTGCGCGGCAAGCTGCTGCCGCTGGTTTTTCTAGACCGGCTGCTGATGCCCGAAGCCGCGCACAAAGACGCTTCCGAGCGGGATAATTTCATTGCCGTGATGGATGCCGATGGCCGCCGTTTCGGCCTGGTGGTCGATGGGCTGGCCGATCCCGAGGAGATTGTCGTCAAGCCGCTTTCCGGGGTACTCAAGGACATTCGCCTCTATTCCGGCGCAACCGTTCTGGGCAATGCCGACCTGGCGCTGATTCTCGACCCTGGGGCGATTGCCATGAAGGCCGGGGTGGCGCTGTGCGAGGAAGAAGCCGCGCGCGCGGCCGAAGGCGAAACCGGCGAGGAGGCAGCCTGTAGCCGCGAATACCTGCTGGTGGAAGTCGCCGGGCGTCAGGCGGCGGTGCCGCTGAGCGAGGTGTTGCGCATCGAGCAGCTTTCGTTCAGGAGCATCGAGTACATCGGCTTCCGCCCGGTGCTCAACTTCGAGGGGCAACTGCTGCCGGTGGATGATTCGGGAGGCGTGCTGGCCGCGGCAGAGGGCGATCCCGAGGCGCAGATGATCGTCGTTGTCTGCCGCGAGGGCAATCGTCAGGTGGGCATCGCGGTATCGCATGTGCTGGACGTGGCCGCCGGCGGCGAGCTGTTTGAAGCGGGCAGCGCACAGCTCACCAGCGGCGTCACGCTGCTCAAGGATCATGTGACCGGCGTGGTTGACCTGGGCGGTGTGGCCCGGTTGGCAGCCGGGCAAGAGGCGCCGGTTGAGTGGAGTCAGATGGGGGAGACGGTGGCATGAGCACGGCAACTGTCGCAGCGCAGCGCAAGGAAAAAGCCGAAGCGGTAATGGTGGAGATGTGTTCCGTCCGCCTGGGGCAGATGCTGTTCGGCGTGCCTATTACTCACATTCTGGAGATCGTGGGCTCGGCGCGGCCGCAGCCGGTGCCTTTGGCTCCCGCCTTCGTCGGCGGGCTGATTCACTATCGCGGCGATGTGCTCACCACCGTGAGCCTGCGCCGGTTGCTGGGCCTGCCGCCCAGGGACGGCCCTCAGGACATCCTGGTGCTGGAGAGCGCTGGCGGATGTTTCGGCTTGCTGGTGGACTCGGTCGGCGAGGTGCTGACCGTTTCGTCGGCTGAGCACGAACCCAACCCCTCGCTTCTCGACGAGCGCCGGAAGGCCCTGTTTGCCGGCGCCTACAAGCTCAGGGGCAGCCTGCTCATCATGCTGGACCCTGAGAAGCTGGACCCCATGCGCCTGAGCGCGGCCCTGGCTTGAAAAGGCCAGGGAGGTTTCAGCCTGGAGGTGACCATGCGAGCACTGATTGTCGATGATTCCCGCTTCGTGCGGGGTTATCTGCGCGGCCTGCTCGAAGAGAAGGGAATCGAGTGCGAGGAGGCGGCCGACGGCCGGGCTGGGATGGACCGGTTGAACGCGGGCCTGCCCTTTGACCTTGCGCTGGTGGACTGGAACATGCCGGTGATGAACGGCCTGGAGATGCTCAAGCAGTTGCGCGCGGAGCGGCATGGCGGCATCAAGGTCATGATGGTGACGACCGAGGCCGAAAACGACTTCATTCTGCGCGCCCTGGATGCCGGCGCGGACGAGTACCTGATGAAGCCCTTCGACGACGAAGCCCTGACGGAAAAACTGGTCATTCTCGGTTTGGCGGAGGCCTGAAGATGACGGCTGGCCGCCGGACCCGCATTTTCATCGTGGACGATTCGGTTGTGATGCGGAGTCTGCTGCGCTCGGTGGTCTGTGCCGAGCCCGGCCTGGAAGTGGCTGGCACGGCAGCCGACGGCAAATCAGCCTTGAGCGCCATCGAAACCCTTCACCCCGACCTGGTCCTGATGGATGTGGAGATGCCGGTGATGGACGGATTGCTCACACTCAGAAGTCTGCGCGCGCTTGGCCACAAAATGCCGGTCATCATGTGCAGTTCACTCACCCAGCGCGGAGCCAAAGTGACGATCGAAGCGCTGGCCTGCGGCGCATCCGACTACGTGGCCAAGCCCGCCGGACAATCCGGCCGCGAGGCTGCCACGCGGGCGCTTTCCCGCGAGTTGATTCCCAGAATTCTTGCCCTTGCCAGCCACTCGCAGCCAGTCTTCCCTGGCATCCCGCGCATCCCGGTGATGGCGCCCATGGCGCCGCTTCCCGGAGTCCAGACGATCTCGTCGAGCCCGCTGGTGCTGGCCATCGGCGTCTCTACCGGCGGTCCGGCGGCGCTCGATCTTCTGCTTCCCGCCCTGCCAGCAGACTTTCCGTTGCCGGTGCTGATTGTGCAGCACATGCCGGAGTTGTTTACCAGGCTCTTTGCCGAGCGGCTCAATGGCCGCTGTGCGTTGCAGGTGCGTGAAGCCGTCGAGGGCGATCCGGTGCGCGCGGGAAGCATTTTCATCGCCAGGGGCGACTGGCACATGGAGGTGCTGTCGGCCGCGTGCAGCGGCTCGCCGGCTACGCTGCACCTGAGCCAGGGGCCGCAGGAGAATCATTGCCGCCCTTCCGTTGACGTGCTTTTCCGGTCCGTGGCCGCAGCCTACGGAGCGGGCGCGCTGGCCGTGGTGCTCACTGGCATGGGCTCTGACGGAATGATCGGCTGCCGCGCAATTCGCGACCACGGCGGCAGCGTACTGGCCCAGGACGAAGCTAGCAGCACAGTGTGGGGAATGCCCGGCGCAGTTGCGAATGCGGGACTGGCGCAAAAGGTGCTTCCCCTCAACGCCATCGCCCCCGAGCTTCTGCGGCTTGTCCGCCGGACGCAGGCTGAAGCCCGCGAGCTTCGGGAAGCGGTGGTCTAGCGATGGAAAGCTCCGCCGGCATTGACTATGGCTATCTTCGTCAACTGGTCTTCAAGCACTCGCAAAACGTGCTCGATCCGTCGCGCGATTACCTTTTTCAGACGCGCCTCACGACGCTCTTGCGCGATCAGGGCATGAGCCAGCTGGAAGAGTTTGTCGAATCCCTCAAGCTCAAAAGGAACCCGGCTCTCGAACGCTCTATCGCCGAAGCCATGACCATCAATGAAACGAGCTTCTTCCGCGACGGCCGTCCCTTCGAGCTATTGCGCAAAGAACTGCTTCCCAGGCTCATCGAGTTCCGGCGGCCCGCGCGCGCCCTGCGCTTCTGGAGCGCGGCCTGTTCCACGGGCCAGGAGGCCTACAGCCTGGCCATGCTCATACACGAGCACTTTCCATCGCTCACCGGCTGGAGAATCTGCATTGAGGGCACCGACGTCTGCTCTGAAGTGGTCGAGCGCGCTCAGGCAGGCTGCTACCATCGCATTGAAATAAACCGCGGCCTGCCTGCGCGCTTTGTGGTCCGCTACTTCGACCACGCCGGCGAGGACTGGACGGTCAAGCCGGAGATTCGCGGGATGTGCAACTTCCGCCGGGCCAACCTGTGTTCGTCGCTGCTGCCCTTCAACCGCCCCGACGAGCGATTCGACGCCATCTTCCTGCGCAACGTCATGCTCTACTTCTCGCAGGAGGCCCGCAAAACGCTATTGGAGGGCATCCACCGCTTGCTGGTTCCCGACGGCGTCCTTTTCCTTGGATCAAGCGAACAGCCCGCCGATCTCTCGATCTGGACGACTGTACTCGATGGCGGCACTTGCTACTTCCGGCCCCGGCGGCCGAGTTGATAAAGCAGGGAAGAGAGACTATTCCCTATTCCCTAGTCCCTATTCCCTAGTCCCTATTCCCTAGTCCCTATTCCCTAGTCCCTATTCCCTAGTCCCTACTCCCCATTCCCTGCTGTTCAGCATCCGCTCCACCTCGGCGTGCAGCCGCTCCGTGATGGCCGCCTCGGTTTCTTCCGGCGCAAAGCGGATCGGCTGGCCCACATGCACCTCGACGAGGCCGGAGCGGAACCAGCTAGTGCTCCCGGCTTTCAGCTCACCCAGCCCGCGAATCGCCACCGGCAGCACCGGCGCTCCCGACTCCTTCGCCAGCAGCCCGATTCCCCCGCGGAAGCGCGCCAGCGTCCCTTCGGCCGAGCGCGCGCCCTCGGGAAAGGCCAGCACGTTGTAGCCGCGATCCATCGCCGCGCCGGCGTGCTCGAAACTGCGCTGGAAGTTACGCCGCCGTGGCAAGGGAAAGACGTTGAAGAGCGACGTCAGCAACAGATAAAAAAGCGGTCCGGGCAGATAAAATCTCTTTCTGCCAGGCGCGCTTTCGGGATTGCGGAAGTGCCGGTAATCTTCCAGCATGTCACCGGCCATCGCCGCCGCAATCCGCCGCCGCACCGGCCCCGGCAGAGCGTATTGGACCAGTGGGCCGTCATAAGCTGTCACGTGGTTGGCGACAATCAGCATCGGCTCATTAGAGGAGGGAATTACCGGCGCTACGACTTTGGGAGCTGCCAGCAGCCATACCAGCGGCCGCATCACCGCCTCGATAAAGGCCACGCGCAGCCATCGGATGGGAGCGAGCCACGGCCAGCGCGGATAAATGTACTTGGCTGGTTCAAGCTCGCTCTTAGGTACCAATCCCCTTTCGCGGGCGGCTTCGTTCGTCTTTGTACCGGCAGCCCGCGCGCCATCCGGCTCTCGTGCCCCGTCATCCTGAGCGAAGCGTAGCGAAGTCGAAGGACCTGCTTCTTGTAATTCTGGCGAAAGGGTGGGAGACCACGCCCCCCGCTCTCTCTCGGCCTTGCCGGCCACCAACTGCCGCAATTCACCAAGCGTCCGCACTTCTTCCAGCAGGCCGCTCTCTGGCGCGATTCCCAGCCGCTCTTCCAGGGCAGCCGCCAGTTGCACCCTGCAGAGGCTGTCCAGATGCAGATCCTCGCTCAGCCGCAACTCGTCTCCCACGCCGGCCGGCGTCTCGCCTGAAATCTGCGCAATCAGCGCCAGCAGCCAGTCCGACGAGGCCCCGAATTCGCCCGTCGCGCTTTCGCCCGTGCTGACCTTGGCCGCTGTTGCCTGGATTCCGGCCAGCCACGCTTCCACCGCCTTGCGCCTCACTTTGCCGGTCGAGGTGCGCGGCAAGTCCGGCTCCGGCCATAGCACCCAGCGGCGCATCCGTTGAAACTCCGCCAGCCTCTGGTTGGCGCGCTCGATGGCTGTCGCGGCCTCTGCGCCATCGCCGCGCATCGCCAACACAGCGCAGGGCTCCGTCCCAGCCGCGGTTTCCATTGGCACCACGGCGCAGGCCGCCACGCCCGGCTCCTGCTCAAGGGCTGCTTCCAGATCTTCGGGGTGCAGATTCACGCCCGCCGCGGTCACGATGACCTCGCTCTTACGGCCCACAAAGCGCAACTCGCCGCCTGGCTGCGTCTCAGCCAGGTCGCCCGTGGACAGCCACTCGCTTTCGCGCGGCTGCAGCGCCCCTCCCGTCCAGCTTGCGCCGGAGATCATCGGTCCCTTTACCAGCACTTCGCCGTCCGGCCCCAGCTTCACTTCGCGCCCCGGCAGCGGCTTGCCAATGCTGCCCCGCGCCACGTGGAAGGGGTGGTTCAGCGTAATCAGCGCGCTCGTTTCTGTCATTCCATAGCCCTGCACCACCACAAAGCCCAGCGCGTTCCAGAACTGCTCCAGCGGCCCGCCCAGCGCCCCGCCGCCGGAGATCAGCGCCCAGAACTTCAGGCCGAATTCGTTGTGAACAGCGCGGAATCGCCACCAGCGCTGCCACGCGCGAATGCCCTCTGATGCGGCCAACTGCTCGGCCAGACCGGAGTGGCTGGCTTCCAGGTGCGTCTTCAAAAGCGCCATCACGCGCGGCACCGCGGCCAGCACGCTGATGCGTTCGCGCTTGATGGTTTCGATCAGCCGCGAGGCCACCAATCGGCTCTCGAAGTGCACTTCGGCGGCGAAGATCGGCGGAACCCACAGCCCCATCGTTTGCCCGAAGACGTGGCTCAGCGGCAGCGTGTGCAGAAAGCGCAGCGGATGAAAGGGCTTCTCGTAGCGCATGTAGGGCTGCGCCCCCTGCTCGATGGGCTCGATGCTGGCCAGCACGTTGCCGTGGGTCAGAACCACGCCCTTGGGGTCGCCCGTGGTGCCAGAGGTGAAGAGAATTTCGAGTGGCGTTTCGCGCGATAGCCCTTCGACCGGACCAGCCTCTTCAGCGGGCAGCGCCGAGGGCCAATCCTCAAAAGCAAGCTGAGGAATCCCCACCTCCGGGTGCCTCACCCTCGCGACGTCTTTGTTTTTGTCGCTAGGGTGGGATGTTAACTGCCGCAGCAGCAGCGCATCGCCTACGGCCAGCTTGGGCTGCACGTCTGCCGCCACTCTGGCGGCAAACTCCGCTGTGCCATAAGCGTCCAGCGGCACGGCCAGCACTCCGCGCAAAATGCAGCCATGAAAGGCGGCAATCCACTCCGCGCCGTTTTCTCCCCACAGCAGAACCCGGTCGCCCGCGCCGATGCCGCGCTGGGCCAGCAGCGCGGCAAAGCGCCCAGCCAGCCGCGCAATTTCCCCGTAGCTGTTGGCCCGCCGCCGGTTGCCCCGGAAGCGGACTACCGCGATCTGGCCGTCGAAGCGGCGAAAGTCGTCGAGAAGTGAGGCTAGATGGTTGCGCATGGAAAGTTAAGGCAAGTTTATAGCAAACCATGAAGATGAGGTTGCGGTTTGCCTCCTCATCTTCATGGCTCAATGATTCGGCCGGAATTGGGCTGCTCGAACAATTGCAGTTTCATCCGTACCGAAAATGCAGCAAATACTGCCTGGTCCCTATTCCAGATCAAGCTGTTTGATCTGCTCCTTCAGAATGGTGGCTGAGTTTTCGAGGGCGGCTTGCTCGTCGGGTGGCAAATCGACATGCAAGACGCGCTCTACGCCATTCTGAGAAACAATGCAGGGAACCCCAAGGCTCACGCCCTTCAGTCCGAATTCTCCATCCAGAACCGATGAAACCGTGAGCACTCCATGCTGGTTGCGCAGGATGGCCGCGGCAATCTGCGTCAAAGCCAGGCCGACGCCGAACCACGTGGATCCCTTGTATTCAATGATGTGATAGGCCGAATGCCGCACTTCGTCGGCGATTTTGCCGCGCCTCGCCTTCCAGTCACCGCATTTCGCGCACTGGCCGCAATACTGATCCATCGACATGCCGGCTACGTTCGTCATGGACCAGGCGGGAAATTCACTGTCGCCATGCTCGCCCAGAATGTAGGCATGAACGTTATGCACATCCACTCCGCAGTCCTGGCTCAGCAAATAACGGAAGCGCGCGCTGTCCAGAACCGTGCCGGAGCCGATGATGCGCCCGCGCGGCCAGCCGGAGCGCTTGTAGGCCGCATAGGTCAGAATGTCCACCGGGTTGCTGACCATCAACACCACCGCGGATGACTTCTGCGCCACGATTTCATCGATGATTTCGTAAATGATTTTGACGTTTCGCTGCAGCAGATCCAGGCGGGACTCGCCGGGGCGTTGCCTGGACCCGGCGGTAATTACAATGATGTGGGCATCGGCAAAGTCCCCTGCCTGGGCTTCGCGGATCTTGACGGAGGGGAAAAAGGCCTGGCCATGAGCCAGATCGAGAAATTGCCCCAGGGCCAGCTCATGCCGTGCATCCTGCAAAACGATCTCATCGGCCAAGCCACTCTGAGCCAGCGTATAAGCAAAAGTTGAACCCACCGCGCCTGCGCCAACAACCACTACTTTTCTTGGTTTCCAAGGGGCATCAATCATGTATCTTTCTCCTGTCTTTACACATATAGATGATGACAGGCGGCGATGGGTATCGGTTTTTTAATGGGAGGAAAGCTTCGCTGGCTGTCGGAAGCCCGCTTCTTTCGCGCGGATTCGGGCTTCCATCCTGGCTCTGAGGACAAGCATCCGGGCCGTGCTCATCCCCCGCAAAGTAAAATAGAGATATGGGATTTGAAAGCGTGAAGAAAATCGCCGAGGCGGATTTCCCCACCCGCTGGGGAGCTTTCCGCATTCTGGGCTTTGAAGGCCGGCTCTCGGAGGCTCGCCCCTGCGACAAAAACGCTGCAGACGCCGCGGGCAAGGGCTCGGTTGAAGGCCTGGTGGCGCTCGTGATGGGCGACATTCACTCCGCGCCTCCAGTGGTGCGCATCCACTCGCAATGCCTGACGGGAGATGTATTTGGCTCGCTGCGCTGCGACTGCCGGTTGCAACTGGAACTGGCCATGGGCAGGATTGCCGAAGAGGGCGCGGGCATTCTGCTCTATGAGCAGCAGGAGGGCCGCGGCATAGGCCTGATGGCCAAACTCAGAGCCTATGAGCTGCAGGACCAGGGGCTGGACACAGTCGAGGCCAATGTGGAGCTGGGCTTTGCCGCAGATTGCCGCGAGTACCAGCTGGCGGCCGAGGTGCTCAAGCGGCTCGGCGTCTCCCAGGTTCGCCTGATGACCAACAACCCGGAGAAGGTCGAGGCGATGGAATCGGCCGGGATTACCGTTACCGAACGCATCTCTGCCGAAGTGGAGCCGCAGGAGAGCTTTGCCGGCTATCTGCGCACCAAGCACGAGAAAATGGGCCACATCATCGACTTTCCGGAAGATTAACAGAGATGCATTGAGGCGAATCCGCCGATGAGTATTTTGCGAAGCGGGACGCCAGGACGCTGGCCCGGACACACGGTGCAATAATAGAGCGGGACTTCTACGCATTGACACGACCTGAATGAATCTGCCCAATTCCATCACGATGAGCCGCATTGTCATGATTCCAGTGTTTCTGTGGATTCTGACGCCGCACTTTCCCTGGCAAGGGCATGGCGGGCAAGAGATTGCGGCATCGGTTCTGTTTGTGATGGCCTCGATCACAGACGGCCTGGACGGCTACCTGGCCCGCAAGCGTCAGCAGATCACCACCATGGGGATGCTGCTGGACCCCATTGCCGACAAGATCATGGTCACGGCCGCCCTGATTGCCCTGGTGGCCTACAACCCCGAGGTGATCAAGGTCTGGATTGTGGTGGTCATCATTGGTCGTGAATTCCTCATCAGCGGCCTGCGTTCGATTGCTTCGTCGGAAGGCTTCACCATCCAGGCCAGCGACCTGGGCAAGCTGAAGACCGTGATCCAGATCGTGTCTGTCGTTTCGGCGATTCTGGCCCATCAGTGGTACCAGTGGCAGTTCGGCGTGCTTATCGTGCCGGTCAAGTGGATTGCCGTTGCCGCCATCTACTTCACTCTGGTGGTTTCAATCATCTCGGCGGTCGATTATTTTGTGGGCTTCTGGAAACAGATCGACCACGCCAGCAAGAGCCGCCGCAAGTCCTTCGTGCTCACACGCCGCAAGAGCGCGGGCACATCCACCGGAACAGAGTGAGCGCGGTTGGGCGAATTGCCGGAGTACCCGGCCTGGTTGCCTCAGAGGTCCGCGATGGCTTGCGCTCAGAGCCGGTGTGCGGCTATCCTCAGCAGAAATCACTTCTTATGAGGCTTTCTCGTCTCCTTTTCTTCGGTGCCGTTGGACCGGTTCTGGCCGCAGGCTTGGCCTGGCCGCAACAGCCGTCCCCTTTTACGCCCAGGGTTCAGTCCTCAGTCCCGCTGGTGCTGGCCGGCGGAACGCTCGTGGACGTGACCAACTGGGGCCGCTCGGCGAAAGACCTGGAAGACGCTGTTGTCGTCGTGCGTGACGGCCGCATCACCGATGTCGGCTCGCGCATGGCTGTTTCCATTCCCAAAAACGCACGGGTCATCGACTGCACGGGCAAGTTTCTTATTCCTGGCCTCATCGACGGCTTTGCCGGCATGAACTCGCAGGGCCAGGCCAACGCCTATCTGGCTATGGGCATCACCACCATAGTCGCCGTGAGCGATGCCCGCCGCGGCGTGGTCGATATTGCCGCCTCGCCCAAGCCCCACATTTATCTGGTGGACTCTATCGGCTCGACCGACAATTGGAGTCTGCTGGCCAAGCGCCCCGAGTGGGCTCTCAAGCTCAGGGAGGGCGCCCGCCCGGCCGAACTGAGCCCTGAAGACACCGTCCACCAGCTTATCGACACCGCGCGGCTGGGGACGCGCGCCGTCTGGCTGGGACACAACATCACAGCGGCCAACACGCAGTGGATGATTGCGCGCGCCCACCAGTTGGGCCTGGCCGCCTATGGCGAATTCGTCGCTACTCCCTATGCCGTAGGCGTCGAGGCCGGAGTGGACGTGCTTGTCCACATGGGCCGCTACGAGCTTGGCGTCGTTCCCGATGAACTGCAGCAGCCGCTGGTCGAGGCTCCCGGAGGCACGGCCGCAACCACAGCCTACGACTACGCCGAGCACCTGCCTCCCACGGACTTGCATCTGCGGCGCTATGCCCGTTTTCTGGCTGCCCATCACGCCGCTCTGATGCCTACCTTCAGCATTTATTTCGCGCAGTTGCCGTCGCATCGCAATCTGTGGAAGGAGCCTGCCGCCGCGCTGCTTGATCCTGCCCGCGTCTTCGACCCAGCGGATCGCGCCAGCGGCGAAATGAATTATCCGCTCGAGCCCTGGACCCGCCGCCTGCCCGCCGCCACCCAGCGCTGGATGGAAGAAAGCCAGCGCAAGAAGGCCGATCAATCGGCCTTGCGGCTATGGCGCATTAACGAAACGCTGTTTACGGCGTATCCGCACTATCTGGCCGCCTCGGGCGCGCCGGTCCAGAGCGCCTTGCCGGGCATTTCCATGCACACCGAGATGGAGATGCTGGTGCGCCTGGGGCTTTCGCCGCGCGAGGCCCTGGCCGCCGCCACCAACAACTACAGCCTCCAGTTCGGGTGGAACGAACTGGGCCAGATTACCCCCGGCCGCCGCGCCGATATCCTCATCGTTGACGCCGATCCCACAGAGAACATCTGGAATGCCCGCCGCATTTCCGGCCTTATCATGGACGGCAATGTGATAGATCGCGCGAGATTGATGACTCTGAAGCACTAAAGCGCGCTTCCTTCCTGTTCGCAGTTTCCTCGCGGGCTGACAACAGAACCGCCGCGCACCGGTTAACGTAAGGACAGGTAAAGATTGAGCGGTTTTCCCAAGGCCATGAACCACTCGCCATTCCAACTCGCGCCGCCTCGACACCACAATGCGTGGCTCATCGTGATCGCAGCCTTCAAAGTTGCGCAGGCCCTGCTGTTTCTGGCCATCGGCGTGGGTGCGTTGAAACTGCTTCACAAGGACGTTGGCGATGTGATCTCGCAACTGGCCGACCACCTGCGCTTCAATCCCGAGTCCCGGCTAATCATCTTCATCATGGACAAGGCTTCGCTGATCAATGACCGTCTGCTCAGACGCATCGGCGAAATGGGCTTTATCTATGCAGCCCTGGACCTGACCGAGGGCATCGGCCTCTATTTTGAAAAAGCCTGGGCCGAGTACCTTACCCTGGCCATTACCGCGTCGTTTCTGCCCTGGGAGGTCTTCGAGATCTTTCGCCGGCTCACGCTGATTCGCGTCGGGCTGCTGGCGGCCAACGCCCTGGTCCTTTTTTATCTTTTGAAGCTGGTGATAGAGCGCAAAAGGAGCAGATTGGACACGGGGAAGCGCGCGCCGAATGCCTAGCGGAACGGTTTTGGCGGGCATCTCGGGCAGAAATCCCCATCTTTCGCTTTTTGTTCCCCTACCACGAGTCGGCGAAGTTGTCCAGCGCCAGGACCAAAGCAGTAAACACTATATCTTGGGGTAGTTAAAGTTCTTTAGCCTATAGGGAGCGCATCTCAAATCTGCCCCCGCCTTCTTTCACGTTCAATCCATTTTTTACTTGGCTAGATCAGAAATCAGGGATACTATCGTTTCATTGGTGGAGCAAAGTGGACTGGTGTGGAGTAGGTCGACTGGTTTCAAACAAAGTTTAGCCGATTTTCCTCCTCAGTCCATAGAATTCGACGCCAATCGGGTTGGGGAACCAGCCTGGCTAACCAGAGAACGGCAGTAAAGGGCAGGGAAGCGGTCACGGCGCTCGATGCGAAATCAGCCGTGGAAGGCAGTGAGGCAAAGCGATGTTTCGCGGAAATCATCCAGCAAAGGTCGACGAGAAGGGACGGCTGAAAATGCCGGCCGCCTTCAAGCAACTGCTGGATGCGGAGCACGTGAGCCAGTTCTACATCACCTCGACGGACGGCGAGTGCGCGGAAATATGGCCGTTGCCAGAGTGGGAGAAGCAGGAATCCATGTTGGCTGAGTCCAGCACGATGGACGAAGCCGTGGACAAGTACCTGAACCTGACCAGCTTCTACGGCCAGCAGGTGGAGATGGATTCGCAAGGGCGGGTTCTGCTGCCGCAGATTTTGCGGGGAACAGCCTCGCTGGACGCGGAAGTTGCGGTTCGCGGAAAGCTGCATTACCTGGAAGTCAAGAACCTCCAGAAGCTTGAAGAGAGTCTGCCAGCCAACGCGATTACGGCGGAGAACCGCCAATCGCTGGCGGAGATTCTCAAGCGGCGGAGTTGAACGGTATGGCCCCTCAGGGGGAGCGCATGACGACATCGAATCCGAGGCATGCGCCAGTTCTTTATCAGGAAGCGATCGATTTTCTCCGGATAAGGCCGGGAGCCACCATTGTGGATTGCACGGTGGGCCTGGCAGGGCATTCGGCAGGGATTGCGCGGCAGCTCGGAGCCGAGGGGCATTTGATCGGCTTTGACAGGGATCCAGAGGCGCTTGCTCTGGCCCAGGAGAAGCTGGATGGCGTTTGCCAGGAGTTGGGCAGCCAGGCGCCGCGGGTCACTCTGATTGGCGAGGCTTTCAGCTCGGTAGTCAGGCATGTGGAACCGAACTCGGTGGATGGCCTTCTGGCCGACTTCGGAGTCAGCAGCCTGCAACTGGATGAAGCTGCAAGAGGATTTAGTTTCATGGCGGATGGACCGTTGGATATGCGCATGGATACGCGCTCCGGACCAACCGCCGCACAGGTGGTGAATGAGGCGAGCGAGCGAGAGCTGGCGGACCTTGTTTACGAATACGGAGAAGAAAGG